>Ga0316217_10004007_pt1 | contig 16262 bp, 12 predicted proteins | sample 1anoAmetaG_FD_203633 | JGI IMG/M metagenome (GOLD analysis project Ga0316217, IMG submission 203633) | Freshwater microbial communities from Trout Bog Lake, Wisconsin, USA - 1anoA | ecosystem: Environmental > Aquatic > Freshwater > Lake > Hypolimnion/Profundal zone | place: USA: Wisconsin...
ATTATTTTAAGCTTTATCTTTTTTGTTTTTTTGTTTCCTATCGCAATGCTGTCGCGTTTGTTTAGCGGTAAAAGCAGTTTGCAACTGAAAAAAGCAGAAGGCACTTCATATTACTTTACCCGCAATCATAAATTTGAAGCGAAGGACCTGGAGAATACCTGGTAGCTTGTCGTAAAAGATGTTATGAGCAAAGCTGCTTATTGATATCTATTATTTTTTATGAATTTAGTTCAGCTTTTAATAGTTTTGAACTTCATTGTTTAAATCCTCCATCTTGAAAAAAGCTTTCCCTCTTATATTTGTAGTGGTCCTATATGCATGTTCCGCTCCTCGTGTATCATTCATTCAGGTGTACGAAACCAAGGCTAATTCACCTGTAAGGTCGGATAATGGTCACTACGTATTTGAAAATGATACAATAAAGATAGACTACGGTTTTTGGACAGAACGTGGAGTACTGGCCTTTAAGATTGAGAATAAGCTGAATGTGCCACTTTATGTTGATTGGTCGCGTAGTTCATTTATTAGGAATGGTGAAAAGCTGGATTTTTGGATAGATGAGCAAAAGACCAATGTCGCGAGTTATTACCAAGGATACAATACGAGTGCAAATTTTTGGCAGCAGCTCTATTCTACTTACAGGATGACTTATGGCATTCCCTACACACTCGGATTGAGTGAAGGCGAAACACAGAGTGCTAGCACTACTACAAAGCCGGAGAAAACAACATTTATTGCTCCCAAGTCTTATATTTTTAAAACACCTCGAACTTTGCACCTTTTTGGTGTTTCCGGGACTAAACTACGGACGGATAGAGATTATGTAGAAATATACGGTTTGAATAGCAAAAATGAGCAAGTTGTTAAAACTAAAGAATATTACGCTGACTATGATAAGGACGAAAGTGTTCTGAAGTTTAGAAATTTTTTAATGCTTTCTACTTCCAAAGACTTTACTAGTGAGTTTTATGTAGATAACTCTTTTTATGTTTCAAGAGTGTACGAAATGAGAGATGTGCCTTTACCAGATACTTTAAAAAAGCCAAACAACTTTTATATTCATATTGCCGAAGCGCTTGCAATCGAAACCAGATTAAAAACTAAATAGTTCGTATCCTTTTGATTTAGCTCGGGTGATAAAACGTTTCTTCAAGAAACTATTTCTCCATAATCATTGTTACAGCCTGTCCACCGGCTGCGCAGATGGAAATAAATCCTCTGCCCGTACCTTTTTGATTCAATAGTTTTGCCATGGTGCCAATTATCCTGCCACCGGTAGCGGCAAAAGGATGGGCTGCAGCTAAACTGCTTCCCTTTACGTTTAGTTTGCTGCGGTCAATAGCGCCCAGGGCCGGGTAACCAAAGGTTTTACTTAATTCAGGGTTTTCCCAAATTTTAAGCGTAGCCAGTACTTGTGCGGCAAAGGCTTCGTGTATTTCGTAAAAATCAAAGTCCTGTAAAGTAAGTCCTGCCTTTTTAAGCATTCGGTTTGATGCTGAAATGGGGGCCAGTAGCAAGTTCTGTTTATTCTGCACATATTCAATGGCTGCTATTTCAGCAAACGAAATGTAGGCCAGCACCGGCAGGTTATTAGCTTTGGCCCATTCTTCACTGGCTAAAAGCACACATGAAGCGCCATCGGTAAGTGGTGTTGAATTACCGGCAGTCATCGTTCCTTTTTCCTTGTCAAAAGCGGGCTTTAGTTTGGCCAGTTTTTCGAGGGTGGTATCTCTTCTTAAGTTATTATCGCTGCTAAGTCCCATAAAAGGAGTAAGCATATCGTTAAAAAAACCTTCGTCATAAGCTTTGGCCATTTTTTGGTGACTTTCAAAACTTAGCTGGTCTTGTTCCTGGCGGCCTATGCCATAGTACTGGGCTGTAATTTCAGTATGTCCGCCCATGGATAAACCGGTGCGCGGTTCAACATTTTCGGGCGGTGATGGAGCCCAGTCTTTCAATCTTATTTTTAATATTTGTTTCAACCGGTCGCCGGTGGTTTTAGCCCGCCGGGCTGCAAGCAATATCTGGGTTAAACGTTTTCCAAATAATAATGGCACCTGGCTGGTTGAATCTACGCCTCCTGCTATACCCACATCAATTTGACCCAGTGATATTTTATTCGCTATATAAATGCTGGCTTCTATTCCGGTATCACAAGCCTGCTGAAGGTCGCAGGCGGGGGTGGCGGGGTCCAGCGATGTGCTCAACACACATTCACGCATCAGGTTAAGGTCGGCACTGCTTTTTATAACGGCTCCGCCTGCAACTTCACCTAACAATTGTCCCTGTAGCTTATATCTTTCAATTAAACCGTTAAGGGCTGCGGTCATCATATCCTGGTTGCCGGCCATGGCATAAGCAGTATTCTGGCGGGCGAATGGTATACGGTTGTAACCTACTACAGCTACCTTGCGCGATTGATTATTATTGAGCATGTTTATTTATTTAAGTGCGAAAAGTAGTGAAAAAAATTAGCGGCTGCCAAAAAGTATTGTTCCGAGCCTGATTAAGGTGGCCCGGAATTTCAAAGCAATTTTATAATCGGAACTCATACCCATAGAGAGTTCTTTGAAATAGCTGATACCGTCAAAACGAGTGTGCTTAAGTTCCAGGAAAAAGTTTTCCAGACTTTCGAATTCAGCCGCTATTTTTTGTTCATCGGCGGTATTAGTGGCCATGCCCATTAACCCGTGAATGTGAACATGCTGCATTTCAGCAAATTCGCATGATGAGAGGAGTTCAATTACCTCTTGCCGGCTTAGCCCGAATTTGGTTTCTTCATCTGCAATATGCACCTGCAAAAGGCAACTGATAGTGCGGTTGTTTTGCAAAGCCTGCCTGTTTATTTCTGCCAATAGTTTAATACTATCTACCGAGTGTACCAGATTTATAAACGGGGCTATTTGTTTTACCTTGTTGGTTTGCAAATGCCCTATAAAATGCCAGGCTATGTCTTTTGGCAGCGCAGCTTGCTTGCCAACGAGTTCCTGAACCTTGCTTTCACCAAAAATCCTTTGGCCTGCGTTGTATAAAGCCACAATATCTTCAACGGGTTTCGTTTTAGATACTGCCACCAGCCTGGCGCCGTAAGGTTTAATTTCTTCAATAATCGCTTTGTAATTTGACGTATCCATCTACCTTTAACTTCTATTTTAGCCCCGAATTTATAGCAATTGTGCGTATGATTTTTTTAAAGGAGAAAGTGAACCGGAATTATGTAAGGAGAATAAGTCTCTTTGTTCCCGTTTTGTTATTCATGCTGGCTGCCTGTAAAGAAAAATTTCCTGCTGTTCCCTCGGATATCATTCCCATGACCAAAATGGAAAATATCTTAATTGATATGCATATTGTAGACGCTGTTGCTGAAACCCGGACCATGGGCAGCGGGGCAACGGAAATGAAGTTTACCGAGCAGTACTATTTGCAGATTTATAAAAATTATGGTATTACAAAGGAGGAGTTTTTAAAGAGTTATTTATTTTACCAGAACAATCCTATTTTGCTGAACAAGTTGTATGATGATGTTTTAAGTGAAATGAGTAAGCGCGAAGCGCAGATGAATAAATGAGTAGTAAATATTGCTAGCAAGACCTGGGTCTTAATACTTGCTACCGGATACTAAAACAAATGATATGAAGAAAGTTGTGGCTAACGCCGAAGAAGCTGTAAAGGACATACCCGAGAACGCCATTTTGATGTTGGGCGGTTTTGGTTTGTGTGGCATACCCGAAAACTGTATTACTGCTTTGATTAAAAAAGGGGTAAAGGGGCTTACCTGTATTTCGAATAATGCCGGGGTGGATGATTTTGGCATAGGCTTAATGCTTAAAACACGGCAGGTAAAAAAGATGATTTCGAGCTATGTGGGCGAAAATGCCGAGTTTGAGCGGCAACTGCTTTCGGGTGAGTTGGAAGTTGAACTAATTCCACAGGGCACCCTGGCTGAAAGAATACGCGCCGGTGGTGCCGGTATACCTCTGTTTGCCACCCCTACCGGTTACGGGACGGAAGTGGCGGAGGGCAAAGAGGTGCGCGAGATGCACGGGAAAATGTATGTGATGGAAGAATGGCTGAAGGCCGATTTCGCCATTGTGAAAGCGTGGAAAGGTGATACGCTGGGCAACCTTGTATATAAAGGAACGGCCCGCAACTTTAACCCGATGATGGCAACTGCCGGTAAAATTACCATTGCTGAGGTAGAAGAACTGGTTGAGCCGGGCGAACTGGACCCTAATATGATACACACACCGGGTATTTACGTTAACCGTATTTTTAAAGGGGTGAATTACGAGAAGAGAATTGAACAGAGAACCGTAACTAAGTAATGTGACAATTAGCCAATGTATTATCACATTATCTAATCATCATATTATCACATTAAAAACCAGAATATGCCTTTAGATAAATTTGGAATTGCAAAACGGATAGCACGCGAATTACGCGATGGGTACTATGTTAATCTGGGTATTGGTATACCAACGCTGGTGGCTAATTATATCCCGGCGGGGATGGATGTTATTTTGCAGAGTGAAAACGGTCTACTGGGTATGGGCCCGTTTCCGCATGAAAGCGAAGTTGACCCTGATTTGATTAATGCAGGAAAGCAAACGGTGACGACCCTGAAAGGCTCTTCGCTGTTCTCTTCGTCCGATAGTTTTGCTATGATTCGTGGAGGACATGTGGACCTGACAGTTTTGGGGGCTATGGAAGTAGCTGAAAACGGTGATATAGCCAACTGGAAAATTCCCGGGAAAATGGTAAAAGGCATGGGCGGGGCCATGGATTTGGTGGCGGCTACCGATAATATTATTGTGGCTATGATGCAAACCAATCCGAAGGGTGAATCGAAATTATTGCCCGCCTGCACTTTGCCTATTACCGGTAAAGGCTGTATAGACCGAGTGGTTACCGATTTGGGATACTATGAAATTAAAGAAGGCGCCTTTCACCTGTTAGAAATAGCACCGGGTGTAACGGTTGATGAAATAAAGGCTAAAACACTGGGCAAGCTTGTAATTAGTGAGCATTTAAAAGTGATGGAGTAATGTGTTCAGGCGTGCAGGGTTTGTTTTACTTGCTACTTAATTTGAAATAACATTTCGCGAAACCGATAACTACATGAACACGTGAACACTTAAACACGTGAACACAAAAATGAGAGGAGCCAGACCATCTTTACTGTTTGCCATTTTGGTGTGGAGCTTACTCATACTCAGATTTGGTTATCGCTATGGTACCGGCGACCAGGTTGAACTTTTGCCTTATACGCTTTACCTGCACAACCCCGCTCTTTATCCGCATGATTTTTTTATTCATGGCTTAAACGCCACTGTGCCGAACGAACGTACCACAATGGCGCATGCCCTGTTACCCTTTATCAATCACCTCGAAATATTTTGTTTTTTAATGCAGTTGTTCTCTACCATTTTGCTGGTAATGGGTTTGCAGCAACTGGCGTTCAGGTTTATACATAACAAGTACCTGGCCTGGCTGGCTATTTTAATTGCCATGATTCCGCTGAATGATTTCGCGCTCGGAAATGTGGAGCTATACTCCGAGTGTTTCCAGGCAAGTGGTTTGGCGGTTGCAGTCGTTGTTTGGGCTATTAATTTATTCCTGGATAAAAAGTTCTGGGTTGCTTCTTCGCTTCTTGCGGTGGCTACCTTTATTCAATTGCTGGAAGGGTTGGATGTTATGATAGTGTTGAGCATCATCCTGCTTTTTATGCTGGTGGTAAGACAGGTTACACTCAAAACGTTTTTAGGTTTTACCGGTATTTATTTTTGCACCGCGGGCATTTACCTGGTTATCATTTTAATGGGAAAAATGGGTGTATCGTACGATAATTTTAAACCCGTAAGCAATGCCGATATGTTTAGAATTCTGTTCGAGTTCCGTCATCCGCATCATTTTATTTTTGTCAGCTTTCCAAAATTAAAAATGCTGGTGTTTTTCGTATTGACCCTATGCGCACTCATTTTCTACTCAGAACATTCTTCTAAAATTTTTGATTTTATCCTTGTTGGTCTTTTCGGCATAATAGTTTACGCTTTTGCGGTAGACGCTTTTCACAGCGTGTTGATTGGTAACTTCCAGTTTTACAAAGTGACCACCTGGATGAAATTTTTTGGTGTGGTGGCTGTCATTGGCTTAATTGAAGAATTTTATTTTGCCGGTCGCCATTTGCCTGATTTGATAAAATACGAAAAGATGCTTTTGATGGGTTTTGCTTTGTTAAGCTGGGTTGTTATTATTCGGTTTAACCAGTATTTACCCTACCATGTTCCCTTTCAGTTGTTTGGCATGAAAGAGCAGGATGATATGATTGCCATTTGTGAACAGATAAAAGAGGAAACCCCCGCAGATGCCGTTTTTGTTCAGCCATTTGATAATACAGAGTTGAAGTTTTACGGTCAGCGTTCGAGTTTTGTGGAGTTTAAGGCGAATGTGAGGCACAAAAATTTTGTAGGGGAGTGGTACCGGCGTGTTCAGATTGTGTATGGAATTTCAACTACTGATGCACAACAGGGTTTTCAATTAAAAGATAAGGCAGATGCCAATTATTATACCACTAATGCCTGGACTTTTAACAACAAAAGCGGCTATGGTATAACGCATATGCTGGTAAAAAGAGATTATAAACCTCCGTATGGAACGCTAATTTTGTCGAACAACAGTTATGCGGTATATAAACTATGATGGCAATATTTACCCGGAGCATGAAACCCTGCTACCGGTTACTAACCGCGCCTATAGGTATGGAGATGGTTTTTTTGAGAGTATGGTGATGTTCAACAAAAAAATTCCTTTGCTGGAATATCACTGGGCCCGCATTGTTTTTACTACCGAAGTTATCTCTGCTTTTCTTCCGTCACGCTTCGATATTGCTGCGCTTGAAAGTATGATACTTGACCTGGCGAGTGTTAATGACGCCGTGGTCAATGCACGCATACGGGTACAGTTTTTCAGGAAAGGAAAAGGGTACTATCTGCCCGAGGATGATGAACTCGGATTTTCCATTACTATGGAGAAAACGGATTACGATAAGTTTGACATTGGCCCCGGCCTTAAGGTTGGACTGCGCGATGATAGTTATAAGGGGCTTTCCATGGTGAGTGATTTAAAGAACTCGGGCGCATTGATGTATGTGCTGGCTGCCCAGTTTGCGCGGTCAGAAGGTTGGGACGAGTGCATTTTAATGAATCATTTTGGGCAGGTGTGCGAGGGGCTGAACAGCAATATTTTTTTATTGAAAAATGGCCGCCTGTATACACCTACCCTTGAAAGTGGTTGTGTAAACGGTGTAATGCGCAGTTATATATTGGGTTTGTTGCCTGAAAGGGCCGAGGAGCGGGAAATTGAGGTGGAAGAGTTGATGAATGCTGATGAGGTTTTTATGACTAATGCTGTTAAAGGGGTGCAATGGGTGAAGGAGTTGCACGGCAAAGTTTTCGGCAATAACGAAGCCCGGCAAATAACTGATTTAATAAACAATAGCCTTGTTGGGCGCCTTTCCTGATTCTGCAATATCGGCACGTTAAAAGTATGCATAGTTTGATGCTGTAAATGAATCCTTATATTCGTTGGTAACAACTACACCCATTACTTATGAAAATAACTCAGTTTTGCGCTACCTGCGTAATACTTATGGTTCTTTTAGCGGGTTGCAAAAAAGATAAGCAACCTGCCACCACCAATCCTCACTTAATATTCAAGTTTGTTTTTGACTCTACCCAGGTAAGACTCAATAATTTTGGCCAGCCTGATACGATGCCCGCCGGACATGCAGGGCAAAATCCTCAACATATGCTGATGAGTGCTCATTATATCGAAATGGCACAAACTGCCACTACCGCTTTGGGTACGGGAACGATTCTTTATATGACACCCACTACAACTGCCGGTGGCGCTTCGGCTATTGATTTCTCGCAGGAAAACATTACAGCCAACAATGCCGTATTTTATTCTGTGGCGCTGGATAGTGTTACTCCGGGTACTTACCAGTATTTAAGAGTATCACTGGCCTACCAAAATTTTGGGGCCAATTTATATGAGGATACTACCATTACTTATGCAGGCAACAACATTACCATTCAACAACTGTTTCCTTGCACCGTGGCAAGTTTTGTTGGGGTAAATACCTATATCACCAGTTATACGGTAAAAACCGAAAGCATTACTGTTAATGGTAACCGGGCACAGGGGTATTGGGGTTTTGAAGCTAAGGGGACTTATAACGGAAGTTATTTGGGTTACCCGTTTTCATATCCTTATAATTTTCTGGAAAGCGGCCAGGCACCTGCCGGGGCCACTACGGTGGTTAATCCCTTGTTTGCCACATCGCCTATACCGGCCGGTTCTTGCGTGGCTACGGGTGCTTTTGTAAGTAGTTTAAGCGGTCCTGCCGCTCCTTTAACCATTACCGGGCATGAAACTTCGGATATAACCATTACTGTTTCACTTTCAATTAACAAGAGTTTTGAGTGGGTTGAGGTAGTAAACGACGGCTTATGGCAGCCGTCTATTGGCGAGAACATTGTTAATATGGGCATCAGGGGCCTGGTTCCTATTGTTTCGCAGTAGTATTTGGGCGTGTAATGTTTTATTTAAATTTCACAATTTCATTATTTTGTTTTCTATATTTTTACCTTATTAAATCACTAAAAGGACAATATCTACCCCATGAAAAAAATATTACTACTTGTTGCGGTTTTCTTTGCGGTGCGTGCCAGTGCCCAAATTATTAATGGCAGTTTTGAAAACTGGGGACCAGACACCTCTTATTTTGCCGGCTATTCAGGCATTGTTGCCGGTGATACTTTTCCGTATCGCGACCCTCTTCAATGGACTTCGGCGAATGGTATTTCGGGCGCAGCTTCTTTGGGAGGCCGGCTTTTGGTTACCCAATCACCAACGGCTTATATAGGCGAGTCTGCCATTCAACTTACTACCGATACTTTAACTCCGGTAGTTATTCCGGTTTTGGGAACCAGGCAGCTTACAGTTCCAGGCCTGGTATTAAATGGCATATTCCCTATCGGTAACATCACCCAAAATATTCTTGGTGGTCATTCGGTTTCGCCAGCGGTTATTCCTGGTGCGGGGCAGCCGTTTACACAAAGACTGGACAGCTTTTTCGGGTATTTTCAATATACCCCTGTGTTAAACACATTTACCAATACTCCTGATACCTGTGTTATGTGGGCTACGCTCAGAAAAGGCTCAACCGTGGTGGCCAATGCTGAGTTTACAACCAACGTAAACACCAATGGCACCTACGCTTACTTTTCTACTCCATTTGTTTATGCAAGCTGCGAAACACCTGATACCCTCGTTATTTTGCTGGCTTCAAGTCTGCCTAAATTCGGTGGTATTATCAACGGTAATACTGAGTTAGTGCCGGGCAGCGTTTTGTTGGTTGACGGATTAGGTTACGATACCCTGGCTGCCGGCAGAACGATAGATGTTGCAGTAAACGATGTTGACACTACCTTCAAAAATACGCCTGATACAATTCCGGTGGTTGCAAACGACATTAGCTGTAATTCTTTAAGCCTTACCCTGTCTTCGGTAACTACCCCGCTTCATGGTACTGCTACTATCTGGAACAACGAAATCATCTATACTCCAAACACCGGTTACCTGGGTGGTGATACTTTCTTCTATACTATTACCGATGCCAATAACGCTACCTCAACCGCCATGGTACTGGTTTATGTTGAAATTAACGTAGGTATTAGCGAAGCCAACGAAATACCGGTTAAGATGTTCCCGGTTCCGGCTGCAAACGAGCTGCATCTTCAGTTTGAAAACAACGGAAAAACCACTGCCCGTATTTTTGACGTAGTGGGTAACCTGGTTTCAACTTTAACTTTGAAGCAAAATGATAATAATATCAATATTTCTACTTTAACCAATGGCGTCTACGGACTTCAACTGGTTGACGAAAGCAATAACATTATTGCCAGAGGTAAATTTGTAATCAGCAAATAAGCTTCTGCACTTAAAACAAAAATGGCCGGCTGGTTTTAGCCGGCCATTTTTGTTTTAAAGACCATGTGAACGAGGCTGGCATTGTGAAGCTTTTTCTTTTCTAATTTATTGAAATTATCCTTGCTTTGACAAGCATCGTAAATTCTTTTCTGCTGAACCGGCCAGCTTTTACTTTTTTGCTTGAAGCAAGAATGTAACAAAAAAGGTCAAGGCTGCGCACCAATTTCCTAAAAAATCACATCGCAGGAAAGAAAACGAACCCGGCGTTACCGGTTGTGCTTCTTCAATCAGGTACATCTATCTGCTCCTTCGATGGTTGACCTTGTTGCCTTCATACACGTTTTCTTTGCTTTCTGCTACCCATGATTTTTTTCTTCACGAAAATAGCTGCGAGGCCGGAAAGAAATACAAACTGCGGTTTAATTATTTTATGTCAGCTCAAAAAACCGGGCTTCCCTGCTAAGTAACTCACCGGTTTCACTTAAAACGAAAACTTACCCCCAATCATACCGTTAATGCCATAGCCGGGGTAGTTATACCATTGCTGGTATTTGAAGTTGGCGATGTTGTTGAGCGTTGCAAAGAAGGAGAGGTGCTTGTTGAATAAATATTCAGCGCCCACGTTTACGTCGGCGGTGCCTTTTATTTTGGCAACTACGCCTTCAGGTAATAGTGCCTGGGTTGAAGTAATACCGTAAAGGTCTAACGTTACGCTGATTTTATTTTTCCAGATATAGTTAGTTCTGAAAGTAGTTTTGAAAGCCGGCAAATGCCATGGTTCGGCATTGTTTTTAAGATGATAATCATTGTAATCGCCCACCAGTAAAAACCGCAGCCATTCTTTGGCGTTGTAGCCTGCTTCAAAATGAGCGTTATAAATTAAGGCACTGCTATCATACACCACTATAAAACGTTTCATATCCAGCGAGTCGTTAATGAACAGCGGCATTCTTACATCGTGCACCAAATGGAAAGCCAGGTTGTACGAGAAGTTTTGCAAGGTACCTTTAAGGCCTACCCCTAAATCGCCCACCGTTGAATTTTTAATGGCCACATAGTCCTGTATGTAATTATTGGTTTGTGCCAGTGAGTTTAAAGAATTCTTCTGGTCGCCATGCACGTAGTCGATGTAGGCAATAATGGCGTGTTCATAAAGGCGTTTTTCAAGATGCACATTGCAGGCAAATATGGGTAGCTTACCATCTACGGCTATACCAAAATTAGCGTGGGCCTTCCAGTCATCATTATTAAACGCATAGCCTACCATAGGGGTAAAAATGGTACGGTTTAAGGTCATTGAATCGGTGGTTAAGCCCGATACATCAAAATTAAAGCTGGCCGTTATGGCGTGGTATTTTAAAAAGCTTTTCTGAACATCGGTTTGACCGGCCATATACCACTCATGAGCACCACCAAAAGTTTCCTGCAGGTAGTTGAAGTTGAGCGTTTGTTTAACGTCTACATCCAGCCTGGTTTTCTGCGCGTTTTTAATGTAAGCTGTGGCATCGTAATTACGGAATACCTGGCGCACTGCTTTTTCTGAATAGGCACTGTCGGTACCGTAAAAGTGGGTGCGGTAATTGCGGAAGTTCAGCGCCAGGCCCACTTCAACCTTCTTTGGAAAATACTTGAGATAAACGCGGGCCTTATCATCACTAAAGCGCTGATTTTTTATATCCCAGCCATAAGCCGAAAGGTGGTCGTATAAAATACCGAACTGGAGGTTTTTTGTTTTGTTATCGTTGTAAGCCAATTGCACCAAAGGCACTAACTGGCTACCCATGCCAATTTTAATATAGGACGTATTGTAAGGTTGCAGCTTTTCTTTGCTGATGGCTATAGGCTTTAAGGGATTGGCTTCAAAACTGATGTCTTTAAACTCTTTTATAGGAATGGAGTAGTCCAGCCTGGGTTGTTTTTCTTCAATGTTAGGTATGCCCGGTTGGATATTAATTTTTTGTGCGTCCTGTATGGTAGCTTCATACTCCTTAACCACCACTACCTGCTCATTGCCTATATCGCCGTCTTTATCTTTTTGGGCAAGCAGGGGCGAGGCGATGAATGACACCGCGAGTAAAAAAATGAACCTGTTTTTTACTAACTCCATTTTTAACGCTTTAAAATTGAGTCCTGCTCCATCATCAAAGTATCGCTTGGCTGAACCTGCAAAATTTTCGATTTATTCATTTCATCGGTCCTTATCTTCTCCAGTTTCGCGCGTGCATCTTCAAGCACCGTTTTATCCCCATCATAATTCTGAATAATACTCTCCAGCGTGGCTTTGGCCTGGAAGGCATTGCCCTGTGCATAATAGTTATCGGCCATTAGTATAAACGTTTTAGCCACCCAGTATTCGTAGCTGCTGTACCGGTCTTTCAGTATAAAGCAGGTATCTAAGGAGGCTGTATAGTTTTGTTGCTGGTTCAGAATTTTTGCCACCATGTATTTTGCCTCCACCGCTTTTTCGCTTACCGGTAGTTCGGTAACGCGGGTAAATGCGCCTGAGGCTGCTTCAAGATTCGCTTTGCTGTAATAGGCCTTTCCTTTTTGATAGTAAGCTTCCTGCACATCGGCATCTTTACCGGTGCCTGAGTTTATAAGCTGGTCGGCGTATTCAATAGTAGCATCGGTGTTGCCCAGTTTAACTGCAGTATACAGCAGGCCCACCATGGCTGTATAAGTGTTTTGAGCGGAGGTGCTGGCGGTATACAATTGCCTGTAATAGGCATCGGCTTTGTTATAATCCTTCATCTCGTAAAACGCAATGCCTGATGCTTTGAGCAAGGATTTTTCGTAGTACTTGCTGTACTTGTTTTGTATAATGGCGTCGAAGTCGGGAAGTGTGGACGCAAAGTCTTTTGCTTTAATCATACACTCGGTGCGGTTCCAGTGGGCTTCGTTGCTGAATATTCCGTTCGGGAATTTACTGAGGTAAGTGGCATACAAAGTAAGCGCCTTGTCGCAGCTGCCATCCTGGTAAGCATTATCGGCGCTTTGATACATCAATGAATCCTGGGTAGATGAGCTGATTTTTAAGTCGGAGTAGTTATTGGCAAAATCAACATAGGCATCGGCTTTACCTATTTCTACATAAATATCTTTCAATGCATCTAAGGACTGGTGCGCCTCTTTCGATTTCGGGAATTTTTTTACCACAGCCTGGTAATCATCAATACTCTGCTCTTTTTTGCCGCTGTTATAATCGATGATGGCAATTTTTAAATAGGCTTTGGTAAGCAAAGTACTGTTGGGATATTTTAGAATTACATTTTGATAAGCCTCGCGTGCGGCTGAATTATTTCCATTACCTAAGTAAGTTTCACCGGTTTCGTAATAAGCCTGGTCGACATAATTGGAAGTAGGGAACTGGCTGATTAAGCTTTCCATAGCCTCAATCTTCTCGGTACTTTTATTTTCCAGGCCGAAAATGACCCCCTTTCTAAACTGGGCGTAATCGGCGCCGTTCCATTTACGGTTAACAATTTCGGTATAACCCTCTACTGCCTTGCGGTAATTTTTGGTTACAAATTCGCAATCAGCATAGCGCAGGTAAAGGTCGGGTAGTAGTGAGGCTTTTCCTTTTTTGTCGACCGTGTTTTCCGATTCGCTGATGGCCGAATTAAAATAGAGTGCTGCATCAGCATAATTTTTCTGTTTAAAGTAACAGTAACCGGCACCGTAATCAGCGCGGAATTTAGAAGCCTCGCCCTTGCTTTCCAGCGAAGCCGTGGCATATTGCGAGAAGAGCTGGTAATTGGTTTCGGCCTGCGGATAATCGCTTTGGTTGTATTCAATTTCAGCCTTTAAATAAATAGCCAGCGCCTGTAAATCGACATTGATGGGGTTTTTAAGCGATTTATCGCAAAGCGTTAAAGCCTCATCCAGTTTTTTATCATTATACAATTCAATAGCCCTGAAATAAGTTACTTTTTGATAAACCTGTTGAATGAGCGGACTCTGGCTTTTCAAAGTTTCCATAATGTGGTAAGCGCGCTCGTAATTTTTGGTTTGCACCAAAGCGGCCGCCAGTAACTCGTTGGTTTCGTCCACGTAACTACCGCTGGGGTATTTCTCCAGGTAGGTTTCAAAACTTTGAATGGCATCGGTGCTATATCCTAATTCAAACGAAAGTTTACCATAGTTAAACAGGGCATTTTGCTTAATGCCATCATCGTAATCCATGCTGGCCGCACTTTGAAAGGCGGAACGGGCCTTATCCTTTTGGTCACTCTTTAAATAGCAATCGCCTAATGCATAGGTGGCATTTTGCCCCAGTTTTTCGGTCAGCAAATTAAGCTGCTTAAAGTTTTCAATGGCTTTGGTGTATGCACCGGTTTGATACTGACAATAGGCCAGCTGGTATATATCCTCTTTACGCGCCTTCGATGATTTGCTGATATATTCATCCAGCAACGGTAAGGCCGAGGCATAATCGCTTTTCTGAAAATACGTTTGTCCCAATAAAAACTTCATTTCGTCTTTATACAACACATCTTCTTTATCAAGACTCCTCTTAACATACGATATAACCTGGTCGTAATCTTTTTTAATAAAGTATATCTGCGCTATGTAATAGGGAATAACCGACGAATACATTTTCGAATCCTCCGCCAGTAAAAATCCTTTTAAGGCCTCGTTATAGTCTTTGCCATAGAAACAGATGAAGGAGTAGTAATAGTTGGCGGGGTAGTAATACTTGTCTTTAATATCTTTAATAGAAGCAAACAAAGGCTTTGCATCGGTAAACTTCTTTTTGGTAAAATACGAGTAGCCTAATTCAAATTTGTAATCGTAAATCTGTTCGTTATCGAGGTCGGTAACTTTTACTTTGGCCAGGTAGTTTGCGGCCTCGGCGTAATTGTTGTTTTGATAATAGTATTTGCCGAGGTAGAAGTATATCAACCTGCGCTTATCGGTTTCGTGATATTTTTTGAAGTAGCCCAATAGTAATTGTTCGGCATCGCGGGCGTTGGTTTCGGTGGCGCATACGGCAATATAATACTCCAGGTTTTGCATCATCACCTCATCGGTGTGCGAGTGTGGGCTAACCGGTTGCCCGTAAATTTTTTCGAACTCCTGCCGGGCACTGAGGTAATTTTTTTCGTCAAACAATTCGCGGCCCCGGGTGTAAGCGGCTTCTTTATCGGTAAAAAACTGCGTTTGCTGAGCGCAAGCCGTTATACCGGATAAAAGAAGAACACTAAAGACGAAAGCTTTGCTGAACACTACCCGGTTATTTGTATATTAACGTAACAAAGTTATTTTTTAGTGTAAGCGCGTTTACAACTTTGCCTTAAACGATTTGCACAGTAGCTATGGTATGTCTAATGTTTGAAGCAACTTTTATAAAAAGTTACACCTGGGCAACAATTTTTTTGAGTTAAAGTAGTTAAGTGGTCCAGTGATTTGGCGGAAAAAAATTCAGGCTTTTCAGCGGTTATTTATGGTCAATTTAACGGGTTCGCGGTAAGTATTACGTTATCTTATATATATTATTGTGGATAAAAATATTATCGTTTTTAACATATTTTCTAGAGGTAAATTTGATTTTGCGAAATTTTCGCTAATTATTTGCGTTTGAATTATTATTTAATCATTTAACCCCAAAATGTATGAAAAGAATAAGCATCGCAGTAGTAATTTTAGTCGCTTCCCTGTCGGCCATGGCGCAGGAGAACAAGCCCACACAAGGCGCATTCGGCATTGGATATGTAGTAGGATTTTTGCCCACCACGCAAAATGTATTGCTTACATACTACGTTTCGAATAACCTGGAAGTTGGCGGAACCCTGGGTTTTACATTTAACCGCACCCGTAACTCAACTTTTGACTCAACTTATGTTGGCGGCACAAATTTTACCGAACTACATGCCAACCAGGAAACCAAGACGGTAACCACCAATGCCAGTGTATTTATAACGCCGTTGGTTAAGTACCATTTTAATGTAAAGAATAACCTGGATGTTTTTGTAGGAGGCAGCCTGCCTATAGGTGTTGGTCCGGGTACTAAAACGGTTAACTCTATTATTACCACGGCCGATAGTTACAATAGCACCGGTTCAACCACTACTACCGGACCGGTACAGGTAAGTGTAGGTGGCGCGGTATTGCTAGGATGCCAGTATTTTTTCTATAAAAACCTGGCGCTGGGTGCAACGGCAAACCTGGGCTTTAATGCCAGCATAGCCAATGGTAATAACACCACTACTGTTTCAGGAAGTAATTCAGGAAGCAATAACCCTGCAACCGGCACTACTATTACACCGGTA
>Ga0316217_10004008_pt1 | contig 16260 bp, 11 predicted proteins | sample 1anoAmetaG_FD_203633 | JGI IMG/M metagenome (GOLD analysis project Ga0316217, IMG submission 203633) | Freshwater microbial communities from Trout Bog Lake, Wisconsin, USA - 1anoA | ecosystem: Environmental > Aquatic > Freshwater > Lake > Hypolimnion/Profundal zone | place: USA: Wisconsin...
ACATCGGGACTCCGGCGACGGCGCTGATCGCCGAGTCGACGGCGGCGACGTGGAATGTGCTGGAAGTTTCCAGCTTCCAATTGGAGACCATCGAGACGTTTCACCCGGCGATCGCCGTGGTGCTGAACGTCACGCCGGATCACCTGGATCGCCACCGGACACTGGAAGCCTACATCGCCGCCAAGGCTCGCATCTTTGAAAACCAGGCAGAGCGCGACTTTGCCATCCTGAACGCCGACGACGAGGCCTGCGTGCGCATGGCCGATGCGACGCGCGCCTCGGTGTACTGGTTCAGCCGGCGGCTTGAGGTGCAGCGCGGAGCGTTCGTGCGGGATGGCTGGATCTGCTATGCGGCGGCGGGCGGCGAAGAGCGCGTGATGCCGGTGAATGAAATTTCGCTGAAAGGCGCTCACAACCTGGAAAACGTGCTGGCGGCGACTTGCGCGGGTCGGCTGACCGGAGCTTCGCCCGAGCAGGTTCGCCAGGCGATATGGGCCTTTCGGGCCGTCGAGCACCGCCTGGAGTTCGTGGCCACCATCAACGGCGTGGACTACTTTAACGACTCGAAGGCGACCAACATCGACGCCACACAAAAGGCGCTGGAGGCGTTCGCGGGTGGCATCCACCTGATTCTGGGCGGCAAGCACAAGGGCAGTCCTTACTCGCCGCTGGCGGGATTGATAAGAGAGCGAGTCAAGCGCGTGTACACCATCGGCGCCGCGGCTTCCCTTATTCAAGAGGATTTGCAAGGCACGGTGGAGATGCTGCCGGCCGGCACTCTGGAAGCGGCGGTGCGCCGTGCCTCGGAAAGCGCGCGGCCCGGCGACGTGGTGCTGCTCTCGCCGGCCTGCGCGAGCTACGACCAGTTCCCTTCCTATGAACATCGGGGCCAGCAGTTCAAGGAAGTGGTGAAGGCCATCGAGCGGCGCCAGGCCGCCGCTAGGTAAGGTTCTCAAAGGATTTTGCGCCGGCGAATCGCCCGCCGCTGGATTCAGGAAGCACTGGAATGTCGACTCGGGATTCTGCCGACAAAACGCTTTTCTTCGTCACCCTGCTGCTGGTGCTGGCCGGGCTGGTGATGGTCTTCAGCGCCTCTGCCGTGGCCGCCAATTACCGCTACCAATCTCCCTACCATTTTCTGGTGCGGCAACTGATGTGGGCGGTGACCGGACTGGCGGCGATGTTGGCGCTGATGCGGGTCGACTACAAGGTTTATAAAAGTACGCGGGTGATCTTCCCGGTGCTGGGCATCACGGCGCTGATGCTGGTGGCGGTGTTTTTTCTGGACCGATCGCACAACACGCACCGCTGGCTGCGGCTGGGACCGCTCTCGTTTCAACCCTCCGAGCTGGCCAAGCTGGCGCTGATCCTGTTCCTGAGCTGGTATCTGGAGAGCCGCACCAAGCTGGCGCAAACCTGGCGGCTGCTGCTGCCGGCGGTGCTGATTACGCTGATCCTGGCGGGGTTGATCGCGGCGCAGCCCGACCTGGGCACGGCAATTGCGTGCTTCCTGATCGCCTGCACCATGCTGTTCGTCGCCGGGGCTCCACTGCAGTATTTTCTTTATCCGCTGGCGTGCTCACCGTTTGTCTTCTATTTCCTGGTGTGGCGGGTGCCCTGGCGGCGGGAGCGCATCCTGGCGTTTCTGAATCCGTTTGAACAGGCGCAGGGACGCGGTTTCCACATCATCCAATCGCTGATCGCGGTCGGCACCGGCGGACTGGCGGGCAAGGGACTGATGGAAGGCAAGCAGAAGCTGTTCTACCTGCCCGAGCCGCACACCGACTTTATTTTCGCCGTGACGGCCGAAGAACTGGGCCTGGTGGGCTCGCTGGCGATCGTGCTGCTGTTCGGAATTTTCTGTTATCGTGGAATCAGAGCGGCGATCCTTTCCCGCGACGCCTTCGGCCGATTCCTGGCGGCAGGCATAACTTCAATGGTGGTGATTCAGGCGTTGTTTAACATCAGCGTGGTTCTGGGCTTGCTGCCGACCAAGGGAATCCCGTTGCCGTTCATCTCCTACGGCGGGTCATCGCTGTTCATGACCTTGGCAGCCGTTGGCATACTCCTGAATATCACGCGACAGTCGAGTTAGCGGTCATGCGAGTTGTTCTGGCGGGCGGCGGCACGGGCGGACACGTAATTCCCGCCCTGGCGATCGCTCACGAATTATCGGAAGCCTACGGAGCGCAGGTGCTGTTTGTGGGCACGCGGCGCGGCATCGAGTCGCGTCTGGTTCCCGCGGCTGGCTATGAGTTGCGCCTGATCGACGTGGGCGCACTGAAGCAGGTATCGCTGGCCACGCGACTTTCGACCTTGTGGCACCTGCCGCGCGCCGTCGTCGATGCCTGGCAGATTCTGGCGGAGTTCCGCGCCGACGTCGTCATCGGCGTGGGCGGATATTCCTCGGGTCCGGCCATGCTGGCCGCCTTCCTGCGCAATACCCCGTGCATCGCCTTTGAACCCAACCGCGCCCCCGGACTCGCCAATCGCCTGGCGGCAGTCATGGCCAGCGGGGCGGCGGTGCAGTTTGAGCAGACCTGCCACTATTTTCAGAATTGCCATGTGACCGGCATTCCGGTGCGGCACGCCTTCTTCGACGCTGCCCAAAGGAAGACCGCGGCGTATCCGGCGGCGGCTGCGGCAGCCGATGCCGGCGGCCGGTCGGTCACGGTGCGCTGCTCGACTCCCGGCCCGACACTGTTGGTCTTCGGCGGGTCACAAGGGGCACAGAGCATTAACCGGGCAGTCATCGAGTCTCTGGCTGCATTGGCGGCGAAGTTTCCCGGACTGCACATCATCCACCAGACGGGTGAGCAGGATTACCGGCAGGCCGCAGGGGCATACCTGCATGCGGGTATCTCAGCCGAGGTGTATCCGTTCATTGAAAATATGCCGGAAATGTTCGCGCGCGCCGACCTGCTGGTGTGCCGCTCGGGCGCCAGCACGGTGGCCGAAATCGCCGCCGCACGCAAACCCGCGATTTTCGTTCCCTTTCCCTACGCCGCCGACGACCACCAGACGCGCAACGCCGAAGCGCTGTGCGAGGCGGGCGCAGCGGTGCTGCTGCCGGATTCCCAACTGACGCCGGCGCGCCTGCTGGAAGCAGTCAGCCAGTTGCTCGGCGACCGCAAGCGGTTGCGGCAAATGGGAGAGGCTGCGGGTCAACTGGCCCACGCCGACGCGGCCGCGCAAATCGCCGCCATGGCCGCCCGCCTGACCGGCATTTCCGTCGCGGTGCAGATCTCACCCGCACATTAAGGCGTCGCACACATGTTTGCCAAAATTCAACGCGTTCATCTCGTGGGCATTGGCGGTATCGGAATGAGCGGCATCGCCGAGGTGCTGCTGACCCTGGGCTACAAGGTTTCCGGCTCCGATCTGCGCACCACGCCGGTAACGCAGCGGCTGCAATCGCTGGGCGCAGACATTTTCGAGGGCCATCGCGCGGAGAACATCGCGGGCGCCGAGGTGGTAGTAATCAGTTCGGCCGTGACCCGCGCCAACCCGGAAGTCGCCGCCGCCCGCGGCAGCCACATTCCAGTGATTCAGCGGGCTGAGATGCTGGCCGAGCTGATGCGCCTGAAGTATGGCATTGCCATCGCGGGCATGCACGGCAAGACGACGACGACCTCGATGGTCGGCGCGGTGTTGCAGGCCGGCGATCTCGATCCCACGATCATCGTGGGCGGCCGGGTGGACGCGCTCGGCTCCAACGCCCGGCATGGTAAGTCGCAATATCTAGTGGCCGAAGCCGACGAAAGCGACCGCTCGTTCCTGAAGCTGTCGCCCATCATTTCCGTGGTCACCAACCTCGACCGCGAACACCTTGACACCTACCGCGACCTGGCCGACATCGAGGAGACCTTTGCCGACTTCATGGATCGCGTGCCGTTTTACGGTACCGTGGTGGCCTGTAACGACAACGAAGCGCTGCGCAACCTGCTGCCTAATCTCCAGCGCCGGGTGGTCACCTACGGAACCCGGCCGGACTCCGACTTTCTGATCGCTGACCTGGAGGCGGGCGCGGCCTCCCGCGCCGCAGTGGCGCAGGATGGGATGGCTCCGGTTGCGGCCAGCCGCTTTACGGTCAGCCTGCGGGGCAAGTCGCTCGGCGAGTTTCGCCTGCAGGTGCCGGGTCTGCACAACGTGCTGAACGCCACGGCGGCCGTGGCCGTCGGGATCGGGCTGGAGATATCGCCGGACTGCATTCGCGAGGCGCTGGCGCGCTTCCGCGGCGTCGATCGGCGCTTCCAGGTGAAGGGCAGCGCGCAAGGCGTCTCCGTGGTGGATGACTATGGCCACCATCCGACCGAGATCCTGGCCACGCTGGCGGCGGCGCGGCAGTGCGGTTTCAAGCGGATTCACGTCATTTTCCAGCCCCACCGCTATACCCGCACGCAAGCACTGTTGCCGGAGTTCGGGCGGGCCTTTACGGATGCCGATTCGGTCGCGGTGCTGGAGGTCTTTGCCGCCAGCGAAGCAGCGATTCCCGGAGTCACGGGTGAGGCGGTGGCCAGGCAGATTGCCGAGTCCGGCGGGTGCGCGGCCCGGTTTTGTGCCAGCTTTGCCGAGGCTGCCAGCAGCGCCGTGCAAATGGCCGAAGCGGGCGACGCCATTCTGACGCTGGGCGCAGGCAGCATCTCGCAGCTCGGCCCGCAGGTGCTGGAACAGCTCCAGAAGCGGGTCCGGGCAACAGCCGCCGAACCGGCACGTTAACCTCCCACGAGCACTCCCAGGGAATGGCGCGCACCCTTCCGGGAAGGCGCAAATCGGCGTTTTTCGCGGCGGCGCTGAGCTTTCCCGCGATTCACTTGATACATCAGTGACTTTCGTGAATTTCTGGTCTTGATTCCCCAAGAAACCAGCTATATTGGTGGCGCGACGGCGGTTTTTATCGACCTCCACATCCCTGATCCATGGCGCAGAAACAGCCTCCTGACGACGAACGTCCCGGCCGGAACTCCGATGGCGGCGAACCGGGCGGAGCCGCGTGGAAACAATGGAACGGCGCGGATGAGGACCAACTCAGTGACGATCGCGGCCTGCTGGACGTCGAGGCTCCCTCTCCGTTCCTGCGCACGCAGAAGCCGGTGCCGGTCCGGCGCGGTCCGCTGCCCCGCAAGACCGTCAAGCGGATTAAGCCGCTGATTCTGCCGCTGACAACGGCCATAGTGCTGATCCTGCTGGCCGGTCTTGCCGTTCACTACGGGCGCGCCTCGACCCGCTTTCGCCTGGAATCCAGCGATCAGATACAGATTGGCGGTACCGGGAACGTCAGCCGGGAGCAAGTGCTGGAGGTCTTCGGGCCGGATATTTCGCGCAACCTGCTGGCGATTCCGCTGGCGGAGCGCAAGGCACAGCTGGAGCGAATTCCCTGGGTTGAGTCGGCAACGGTCATGCGCCTGCTGCCCGACAGCGTGCGCATCGATATACGGGAACGGACGCCGGTAGCCGTGGTACAGCTGGGATCGCGCATCGCCCTGGCCGACCGCACCGGAGTGGTCATGGACATGCCGGCGGGAGCCAAGTATTCCTTCCCTGTGATTGTCGGCCTGGAGGAGGCCGAACCGCCCTCCAAGCGCGCCGCCAGCCTGCGGATTTATGTAAACCTGCTGCAGGAGCTGGATTCGGGAGGCGCCAATTATTCGCGCGGCGTGGACGAAGTGGACGTCGCGGACCCGGAAGACGTCAGGATCATCGTTACCGACAATGATGGCTCGGTTTTATTGCATTTGGGTGCGTCACATTTTCTGGAGCGTTATAAGCTCTATATAGCGCACCTGCAGGAATGGCGGCAGCAGTTCCACAAGTTGGAGTCGGTGGACCTGCGGTACAACCGGCAGGTGGTGTTGAATCCGGATGCGCCGGCGGTGGCGCCTGCAGCCTCGCCGTCTGAGCCAGCTCCGGCGGCGGCAGATCGGCCCGCGATGGGGACCAAGCCGTCAGCTGCCAGTAAAGAGGTTCACGGCAATCAGGCTAAACCGCAGCGGCCCCGGCAAGCGGCCGAAACACGGCATTAAGCGGCCCAGGGAAGAGCTGCCGGGTATGACCCGGCAGGACGAAGAATACTGAAAGAAGACAAGATCGGTTCGATGTCGAAACAAGATTCCAATTTGCTGACGGCCATTGATCTGGGCAGCTCGAAGACGTGCGCCGTGGTGGCGGAGATCACCGAGACCGGCCTGCGATACCGCGCCCACGGAATGGCTGATTCCCGCGGCACCCGCCGCGGCATGATTGTTGATATCGACAAGGTGGTCGCCAGCGTCCATCGCGCGGTGGAAGAAGCCGAAGGGATTCTGGAACGGCCGATCGAGCACGCCTCGGTGGGTGTGGCCGGTCCGCATATTCGCGGGGTCGGCTCCCAGGGAGGCATCTCCCTGGGATCGCGCCCGCGCGAGATCATGCGCGAAGACGTGCGCATGGCTTTGGAAAAAGCCCGCAGCCTCTCGCTGCCGGATGACCGCCAACCCCTGCACCTGCTGCCGCAGGAGTACATCGTGGACGAGCAGACCGGGGTGCAGGATCCGTTGGGTATGGTCGGCAGGAAGCTCGAGGTACGGGTCCACGTGGTCACGGCTTCGACCAGTGCCACGCAGAACATCGTAACCGCGCTCAACAAGGCGGGCATCCACGTGGACGACACGGTATTTGAACCGCTGGCTTGCGCCGACGCCGTGCTGCGCAGTGACGAGCGGGAGCTGGGCGTCTGCCTGGTGGACATCGGCGCCGGTTCGACGGACTTGCTGGTGATCCACGAAGGCTCGGTGCAGCACACGGGATTTATTCCCGTCGGCGGCGATCACTTCAGCAACGACGTGGCGGTCGGGATGCGCACCCCCCTGGGCGCCGCCGACACCATCAAGCGGCAGTTCGGCTGCGCCGTGGTGATGCAGATCCCCGACTCCACCGAAATCGAAGTGCCGTCGGTCGGCGACCGGCCTTCGCGCATGATGCAGCAGCGGCTGCTGGGAGAGATTCTTGAGCCGCGCGCGCGGGAGCTGATGGAGATGATGCGCGACCACCTCCGGCAGGCCGGGGTGCTGGAGTTATGCGGTGCCGGCTTTGTACTCACCGGCGGGGGAGCGCGTCTGCCCGGCCTGGTGGATGTAGTGGATCAGATCCTGCACAAGGCCGCGCGGGTCGGTTATCCGGCCGCGATCGCGAAGTTGCCGGCCGATCTGGCCACGCCCGAGTTCGCCACCGCCATCGGCCTGCTGCTGTATGCCTATCGTTCCCGCATGGCTCGCGGTGGGCCGGAGCCGAACGGTTTCAAGAGCAAGCTGCGCGGGCTGTTCGCCCGCAGCCGAAGTTAGCAATCTGTGGGCTGGATAGGACCAATTCACCATGAGTGGAACCGAAATGCCAGATGATATTCGTATCCAGTTTAACGAGGACCAGCGCAACAACGCCAAGATCAAGGTGATCGGAGTAGGCGGGGGCGGCGGCAACGCCGTCAATCGCATGATCGATGCCGGCGTCGAGGGAATCGATTTTGTGGTCGCCAACACCGACCTGCAGGCGCTGCGCATGTCCCGCGCCGAGGTCAAGATCCAGCTCGGAGTCAAACTCACTAACGGCCTGGGTGCGGGAGCTAATCCTGAGGTTGGCCGCAAGGGCGCCCTGGAAGACGCGGACAAAGTAATCGAGGCGCTGGAAGGCGCCGACATGGTCTTTGTCACCGCGGGACTGGGCGGCGGAACCGGCACGGGCGCGGCGCCGATCATCGCCTCGCTGGCCAGCGAAATGGGGGCCCTCACCGTCGCCGTGGTCACCAAGCCCTTCAACTTCGAGGGCAAGCGCCGCATGCAGCAGGCCGAGCGCGGCATGCAGGAACTGATTGACTCGGTGGACACGACCATCGTTATCCCGAACGAGAAGCTGCTCGCCGTGGCGCAGGACGCAGGCTTTTTCGAGTCGTTTCGCGTGGCGGACGACATTCTGCGCCAGGCCGTGCAGGGCATCTCGGACATCATCACCATCCCCGGCATCATCAACCGCGATTTCGCCGACGTGAAGGCCATCATGGCCGGCATGGGCTACGCCGTGATGGGTACGGCGACGGCCAAGGGAGATCGGCGCGCCATCGAAGCCGCCCAGCGCGCCATCGCCTCGCCTTTGCTGGAGGCCGGCGCCATCGACGGCGCTCGCGGCATCCTGATTAACATCACTGGTTCCAGTTCCCTGCGCCTGGCCGAAGTCAACGAAGCCTCCACCATCATCCAGAACGCCGCTCACGAAGACGCCAACATCATCTTCGGCGCGGTGCTGGACGAGAAGATGAAGGACGAGGTGAAGATCACCGTCATCGCCACCGGCTTCCAGCAACCGGTGCGGCACGAACGCAGCGTCTCCTCGGCTGCTGCCGCCTTGCAGCAGGCCCGCTCGGCGGCCGTTTACACGGTGCGTCCCGATGTCCCGGTACGTTCCCGGCCGGACGCCTCGGCGGAGCCTGAGGGCCTGGCCGACGAACTCTTGACGGGCGGCGCAGCGACGCTGACCGAGCCGCCGGCGCACGCTCCGGAGGCATCCACTCCCGTCAACCGGCCCGAGGCGCTGTTGCACGACCTGCGCAACGTGACCACCAACAATTACGGAGAAGATGATCTGGACGTGCCTGCCTTCATCCGCAAACGTCAGGCCGCTACGCCGCAGGAATAGCTGGCATCCGGCCAAGATGAAGTGAGTTGCCAATAGCAAAAGGGCGGCCTGGCCGCCCTTTTGCTATTGGCAACTTTGCGCCTTCATGGCCTCGGCGCAGCTGGCACAGGAGTCATCAAATAGGTTTCAAAGTGCTCCTGGATGCGGTGGAAGAGGTGCGCGCGGGTGTCTGCTCCGGCAATGCCGTGCGTCTTGCGCGGATACAGTTGCAGGTCGAATTGCCGCCCCGCCGCGATAAAGGCGTTGATCATCTGCATGGTGTTTTGCAGATGCACGTTGTCGTCGCTGGTGCCGTGCACCTCCAGTAGGCGGCCCTTCAGCTCCTTGGCACTGCTGACGGGAGAGCTGTTGCGGTAGCCAGACTGGTTGTCGCGCGGCAGGCCCATGTAGCGCTCGGTGTAGATCGAATCGTAGTCGCGCCAGTCGGTGACCGGCGCCACCGCCACTCCGGCCCGAAAGCGGTCCGAGTGGGTCATCGCGTATAGGGTCATGTAACCACCGTAGCTCCATCCCCAGCAGCCCAGTCGCGCGGTATCCAATTGCGGATACAGGGCGAGCACCTGGTCGAGCGCCGCCAGTTGATCGGCCAGTTCCACTTCTCCAAAGCGCCGCCGCGAGGCCGACTGGAAGGCACGCCCGCGTCCCGCCGTGCCGCGATTGTCCACGTGGAGCACGGCAAATCCGCGGCGCGCCAGGATCTGGTCAAAGAGTCCACTTCCCGACCACGCATTCAGCACGGTCTGGGCTCCGGGTCCGCCATAGGGATTGGTGATGAGCGGCACTTTGCCGGAGGCGTCCGGCGGCAGCAGCAGCGAGGCGTAGATGGTCGTCGCACCATCGGCGGCTTTCAACTGCAGGAATTTCAGCTGTGCCAGCCCGTATGCGGCGACGCTGCGCGCCTGCCAGAACGGCGTGCACGGGCCGTCCACTTTGCACAGCGAGAGCGAGGGCGGCTGCGCGACCGCGCTGAAAGAGTCCACGTAATAGGTGGCCGCCGGCGCGAAGTTCGCCTCGTGCATGCCGCCCTGTTTCGATATCCGCCGCAGCCCGGTTCCGTCGAGTTGGATGGCGAGCAACTGCCGCTCTCGCGGCTCGGCGGCGGAGCCCGGATCTCCCGCGAGTGCCGCGGTGGCCCCAAAGTAGACCGTCTGCCGCTCTTCATCAAAGGCGTTCAACCGGGTGACTTCGAAATCGCCTTTCGTGAGCTGGCGTTCGAGCGTGGCTTCGGCCGCGAGGGGATCATTGGCGTTAAAGCTGTAGAGGTATAGATGGGTATGTCCGTCACGCCAGCTCGGCCAGAGAAAACGGCCGCCCTTGAGCAGGCGGAACATATCGCTTACCGAGACCCAGGCGCCGGCCTGCTCCTCGGCGAGGAGGCGGCGCGAGCGGCCGCTCTGCGTGTCGACGATCCACAGTTCCAGCTTGTCCTGCGCACGGTTCAGGATTTCCACCCACACCAGGCCGGGACGAACCCAGCCGAAGCGCGGAATGTATTCGCGCTCGGCCGTTTCGCCCACGGTGATCCACTTCACCTTGCCGCCCCCGGCTTTCACGATGCCTACCCTGACTTGCGGGTTGGGATCGCCGGCCTTGGGATATCTCTGGAAATCGACGGATGCATCCTGCGGAATCCAGTCGGTGATCGGATAGCCGGGAATGAGCTTCTCGTTCATCTCGAGGAAGGCTATCTGCGCGCTGTCGGGCGACCAGAAGAAATTGGAGCGGACTTCGAGTTCCTCGGCGTAGACCCAATCTACTTCGCCGTTGAGCAGGCCATCGCTGCCGGTCTTGGTAAGCTGCTTCTCCCTGCCTCCGGACAGCCGCAGCGCATAGAGATCATGCTTGCGGAGGTAGGCCACGAGGGTCCCATCCGGCGAAATCTTGGGATCGCCCGCCGGCTCGGGAGCGGAGGTGAGTTGCACAGCCCTGGCTCCCTCCAGCGAATAGAGCCAGAGTTGCCCGCGGGAGCGGAACAGCAGGTGCGCGGAGTCCGGCGCCCACTGATAGCCGGCCACCGAGTATCGCGTCAGGCGCTCCCGCTCCCGCTCGTTGGCCACGGGGCCGACCGGAGGGGCCAGCGTGGCCAGCTTTTCTTCGCTCACCAGCACGGCCGGCTTGCCGGCCGCCAGATCGACAAAATACAAAGCGCCGTGCTCGCCCGGATCGTCGCGCTCGACGAAGCTGACGCGCTTGCCGTCGGGACTCCAGCGCACCGTCTCGGGGGCGCGCCCGGTGATGCCGCCGTCGGCGAAGATGCTCTCAATCGTGAGTGGTTGGGGACTCTGGGCCAGCAGCGGCAACGTGCAGGCAAGCAGGCCAAGCAGCGATAGAACGCGTTTCATGCATCTCCTTCAACCCTGAAACGCGCAGTGTAACAAAAAAGGGCGGGAAGATGGCCGGCGAACGATGCCGGTGAGCCAGATACGGCAAATCCGGCAAAGTTCGCCGAAGGTACCCGCGCAGCGGCCTCAATCGGGCAAGCGACCGGGTCTGCCGCCGCTCCGTGGTGCATCACTGCGGAGAAGACCAAGGCTGCGTGTTACAATCCCCCTGAGTCGCCATGCACCCGGACGTTGAAAAGCTGCTGCAATTGGACGAATCCGATCGCGAAATCGCACGCCTGCGGGCCGAGGTTGCAGCCTTGCCCGGGCGGGTGGCAGCAATTGAGACGAAACTTTCCGGCATCAACTCAGAGATCGAAAGCGTTCGCAAGGGCCTGAAGGACATCGAAGCGGCGCGGCGCAAGCACGAAGGCGACATCCTGACCGTGCGGCAGAAGATTTCCAAATATCGCGAACAGATGCTTGCCGTTAAGACCAACCAGGAATACAAGGCGCTCGGCAACGAGATTCAGTTCACGGAGCAGGAGATAGCGCGCGCCGAGGACCGCATTCTGGAAGGCATGCTGGAGGTCGAAGCCAGCGAGGCCCAACTGAAGAAGCTGGAGGCCGAGCAGAAGCGGCAGCAGGCCGAGATTGAACGCGAGAAACGCGAGGCGCGCATCTGCACCGACAAGGACCAGGCCCGCCTGGCCGAACTGATGCCGGTGCGGGAGAAGCTGCGCGAGACGATCAATTTCGAGGTGTTGCGGCATTACGACCGCGTCCTGAAGGCGCGGGGCAGCGGCATCGCCGAAGCGCGCGAACAATATTGCAAGACCTGCCACGTGATGATGCGCCCGCAGGTATTCCAGGACGTGATGATCGGCGAGCAGGTGGTGAGCTGCGACTCCTGCGGACGGATTTTCTTCTACGTTCCGCCGGAACCGGCCGCTTCGCCGGAAGGCGCGCAGCCTTCGTCCGAACCCGCAGCAGCACCTACCGAGGCTTCCGAAACAGCTTGAGAAAAACCGCCCGCAAGACCGATCCTCCGGGGACCGTGGTGGTCTCCGCCCGAGGCGCTATCCGCCTACGCTCCGGCCATCCCTGGGTCTATCGTTCCGACATCCTGTCGGCTGGCCAGGTGAATCCCGGCGCTCTGGCGCCGGTCACGGAAGCCAACGGCAAGCCCCTGGGCAGCGCGCTCTACAGCACGACCTCCGAGATTGCCGTGCGCATGATCAGCGACCGCACGCTGGCCGCCGAGGAACTCGGTCCGCTGCTGCGCAGGCGCATCCGAGAGGCCATTGCCTACCGCCGCCACATAGTAGGCAACAGCAACGCCTATCGCGTTATTTTCAGCGAAGCTGATTTTCTGCCTGGCCTGATCGTGGACCGCTACGACGACCTGCTTTCCGTGCAGATCCTCACCCAGGGTATGGACCAGGAGGCGGTTCGCGCCGTGCTGCTCGACGAGCTGACCTCGCAGTTCCACCCGGCCGGCATCGTGGAACGCGTCGATGAGCGGATTCGCCAGCTGGAACAGTTGCCACCGCGCAGCTCCGGGCTTTTGTCCGGAGAAAAGACGTCCACAGTGTTTACCATGAACGGCGTGCGCTTCCAGCACGACGGCCTGGCCGGACAGAAGACCGGGGCCTTTCTGGACCAGCGGGAAAACTACGCCGCCACCACTCGCTTTGCCCGCGGCGAAGCCCTCGATGTTTTCTGCTACCAGGGCGGGTTTGCCCTGCATCTGGCCGGCGTCTGCGCGCGTGTAACCGGGGTCGATAGTTCGCGCACCGCCCTGGAGACCGCGGATGAGAACGCGGCCCTGAACGGGCGCGAGATCGAATGGATCGAGGCCAATGCCTTCGACCTGTTGCGGGAATACTCCTCCGCCGGGCGGCAGTACGACACCGTGGTGCTGGACCCTCCGGCCTTTGCCAAGAACCGGCGCACGCTGGAAACCGCGTTGCGCGGCTACAAGGAACTCAACTTGCGGGCGCTGAAGATGCTGCGCCCCGGGGGCACACTGATTACCTGCTCCTGCTCCTACCACGTCGGCCCGACCGAGTTCCTGGAGATGCTGCGCGCCGCCGCCGCCGATGCCCACCGTCCCGTGCGCATTCTGGACAACCGCACCCAGTCAGCCGACCACCCCGTACTGCTGGCCGTACCCGAAACCCATTACCTGAAGTGCGCGATCGCTTCCGTAGGCTAAGGCCTGCTCCCTACTTCGCGTTTGTGTTTTCAGGCTTTTAGCGTCTCTCCCAAGAGCCTTAGCCTCTTGCCTCCTGTAAGATAATCGAATCCCGTTTTGAAGATTTCCCTTCCCAAGAAAATCTTTAATGGGAAGGAACACTGCGGCAGTAGCACTCTTTGCGGCCTATAGTCTGGCGAACAGGGGTAGAATGACCTTATTCGAAAGGTCTAAGTTCACTTCTTCAATGCCGCACGATCCATTCATTGACGATGCTTCCTCCCGCTGCGCGGAGTCCGAGAGAACTACTTTCGTTCGAGTCTGGTCGCCTCTCGATCGCCCCTTGCTGACCGCGGTAGGGCTGGGGATTCTGATTTTTATCGTGAGCCTTGCGCTGGACCTGAGCCTGATTCAGGCCCACTGGGCCGGACCATACGGCACCGCTCTGCTGTCGGATTCTCTGCTGGGAATCCTGGCCTTTGTGCTTCTCTATCGTATCTTTCATCTGGGCCAGCAGCGCCGGCGCCAGGTGGTGTCGCGGCTGGAGAGCATCGACGAGATGAATCACCACGTGCGCAACGCCTTGCAGGTGATCTCGTTCAATGCCCGGGCGAGTTCGAATGAAGATCAGTTGACGGAGATCAAAGAAGCGGTGCAGCGGATCAACTGGACGCTGCAGGTGGTGCTGCCCAAGCTCGAGCCGGAGTTCAAGCCATTGGATAGTTCAGCCCGGGACCGTTTGCCCATCGCGGAATACAGCAAGTCAGAAGCTGTCCACCCGGGAGACTGAACCCGGCACTGCTGCCGTAACTACCATTGCCATCGATCAACCACCGACTTGCGGCTTGCGCCGGGTTGGCCTCTTGCCGACCTGCAACGGAGGCATGGCGACTCGCGGCGGCGCGACTTGCAGGTGCGACTTGTTCCCGATCACCACAAACCCCAGCTCGCGTGCCGCCAGCAGAGCCTTGATGGCGTCGTTCACCTTGGAGCGTGAAACCAGGTGGCCAAAGAAATCAGCCACCTCGGTGGGTTCCGCCGCCACAACGCATTCCAGATACTTGGAGATAAGCGCCGAAAGCGCTTCGGGCACGGAGACCTGCATGCCTTCGCGCACCGCCTCCGGCGCCCAGCGATAAAGCACGTCCCAGAAAGCGCCCTCTTCGCGGTTGTAGTCCACCCGGGTGATGCGCAGGCGCGACCAGAGCTCGCCCAGCGCCCGGTCCAGCGCCGCCGGCGAAGGGGCGCCGCCCAGCGCGTCGCGCAATTGCGATTTGCTCATGGCGCCGCGCTGCCGGATCTGTTCAAAGGTATCCTGCGCCAGCGGAGAGTATCCCGAGCCTCCGGCGGACTTCGCCAGGTGCCGCGGATCGCGGTCGCCTACCAGGCCATAAAAATATGGGAAGACGCTGGCAGAGACGAGAAGCGTGTTCTCGCCGAAAAGTCTGGCCTCAAACGCCGCCTTCTCGCGCAACAGGCGGACCATCAATTCCGTCGCCTGCTGGGCGCGCGGATCGGCGAAAGCGTGCTGCATGGTCGGCAGGCGATCGTCGCCGCCCACATAGGCGCCGACAAAGGTGGGGACCAGCACGGGCTGCCGCTCCGGATACATCAGGCAGAAACCCACCTGGTCCAGAAAATCACGCGCCTCATCCAGCGTGCGTATCGCCCGTCCTTCCAGGCGCCACTTCTCGCGGCGAAGTTGCTGTATATCGGGTTCTATCATTGCTGGATCGTGGTCCTTGGTTACGGCCATGGCTTCCGGCCCTTGGTTGCAACGGCCTCCGCGGGATAACTCAAGCTAGAGGCGCTTAAACGCTTTCTTGATTTCCTTGACCGTGTAGCGTAACACGACGGGACGCCCGTGCGGGCAACTCATGGGGAATTCCGTCCTCGCCAGTTCCTGCAGCAGCCAGCGCATTTTGTCGAGGGCCAGCGGCGTATTTACTTTGATCGCGCCGTGGCAGGCGATGCTGGCGGCGATCCGCTGGCGGAGAATATCGAGGTTCAAAACCTGCTTCTCCTGCTGCAACTGCTCCAGCAACTCGTGGAGCATCTGTTCGATTTCCGACGCCGCCACCGCCGCCGGCGCGCTCTTGACGGCGATGGTGCGAACGCCGAAGGGCTCGGCCTCAAAGCCATTGCGTTCCAGTTCGCCGGCAATCTCGGCGAAGAGGGCCTGCTGCGCCGGCGTCAGTTCCAGGATCAGAGGCATCAGCAAACGCTGGCATTGCGGCGTATTGCCTTCGCGCTGGCGCAGGACCTGCTCGAAGAGCACGCGCTCATGGGCCACATGCTGGTCGATGATCCACAGGCTGTCGCCCGTCGTGGCCACGATGAATGAGTCCTGCACCTGCGCTACCGGCTCCAGCGAGGCCAGCTCCTCGCCCGAGGGCACATCAGCAATCTCGCCGTCCAGCCCCGGCAGCCCGGAAGCCGCTGGCTGGATATGTCCGCCAAAAGTCTGCGGGGGCAGGTTGGAGATCATCGCCGCGGCGGGTAAATCGATCGGCGCCCCGGTGAACGCCAGACGCCCCGGCTGCAGCGGCGCTTCCTGCGCGTGCAGGGCAAAATCAGCGTCGGCCTGGGTGATCCCCAGTCCCGCATCGGCAGCTGCCGGGCCCATGGCCTCGCCTTCCAGGTCACTCTGTGGAAGGGAGACGCCAGGAGTCAGCTCCGGAAAAGCGTTGGGACGCGCCAGCAGCTCGCGGTTGAACTGCGCCACGGGCCGCGCCTTCATCAGCGCGGCACGGATCGAATCGCGCACGAAATCATGCACCAGCGACTGCTGCCGGAAGCGTACCTCGGTTTTGGAAGGGTGAACGTTCACGTCCACTTCCCCGAACGGCATCTCCAGGAACAGCAGCACCACGGGGTAAACCGTCGGCGGCATCAGGTTCCGATACGCTTCGGTCAGCGCGTGCTGCACCAGGCGGTCGCGGATCAGACGGCCATTGACGAAGATGAAAATAGAACTGCGGTTGAGCTTCTGCACCTCGGGCTTGGAGACGAATCCGTGCAGGCGCATCTCGCCCGGGCAGGGATCAGCCGCTTCCAATTCAGCCGCGCGGGCCGGCT
>Ga0316217_10004009_pt1 | contig 16258 bp, 13 predicted proteins | sample 1anoAmetaG_FD_203633 | JGI IMG/M metagenome (GOLD analysis project Ga0316217, IMG submission 203633) | Freshwater microbial communities from Trout Bog Lake, Wisconsin, USA - 1anoA | ecosystem: Environmental > Aquatic > Freshwater > Lake > Hypolimnion/Profundal zone | place: USA: Wisconsin...
CCGCCGCTGGACCAAAATGCGCCTGCCCGGACCGGCGGATTGCCGCTCGCCAGAGCGGGATTTCGCCCTCCCGCGGAGGGCTGGGAAGCGAAAGAGCGGGATCCCGCGGCGACGAACTTCGGGCGGGTCCGCCGTCCCGGTTCCGCACCCCCGCCGGAATCCCCCGCCGGGGTGCGCGAGTTGGGGTGGAGGCGTCGAGTTGGCGAACCTCCCACATTGAGGAGTCCTGCCGATACCGGTGCGACAACGGCGCCGATGCGCGCGGCGAGGAAACGAACGAGGGCGGAAAAACTGGGTTGCGTCACACGATCTCCTGAGTATTCCAGTTCGGTCATCCAGGCCGGAAAGCGTTCTGCGTGCGCCGCGCCAGGCTCTCGCTGTCCCAACCGCTCACCATGCAGACCGACGGGAGAGCGATGGGCCGGCCGCTGCAACGCTTCAAAAACATACTGCTCCGAAGCACAAGGGTGCACGCTTGACTGAATGAAAATGAAGGGACTAGGGAACTAGCGACAGGAGTGGGCCAGCACCTGATCGCTCGACTCGCCTGGACAGGCTTGCGAGGAGCGACAACAACCGGCTTGGAGCTTGAACTGCATATCGAGACATTAGCCGAACCTCGGCATGGCGTCAACCTTCGTGTGCCATATTTCGGTCTCCGTCGCCAGGCCGGGCCATTCCTTCACGCGGAACATCCATCGAATCGCCGAATGCCTCGCCGTCCAGGGAAAGGCCCGATGCCGCCGTGGGATTTCCTGGCATCTCCCGCATCCCGTTGAATCGCAAGCAACCTGGCGAATCAGGGGGGCGTTGTCCGGCGGAAGAGGCGGGCCATTTCCGGCAACATCAGGCACCGTACAGTTGACAATCGTTTGCAATCGATTATAGTATTCGGCTGCATGGAAGAGTAGAAAAACTCCTCTTCCGGCTCGTTCCCTGAGCCGCGGAATATTGGGAAGATTCCCAGTATGTAGTGAATCGAGATTGCACACACTCAAGCGGGGAGAGATCGATTCCCCGGGAGGAATCATGCCGAAGAATTTGCTCGAGCAGTTGCGCCAGTACAGCGTAATCGTCGTGGACACTGGCGATATTGAATCGATGGAGAAGTTCAAGCCCCAGGACGCCACCACCAACCCCTCGCACATCACCACTGCCGCGAAAATGCCGCAATATCAGCCCATCCTGGACGGCGTCCTCCTCCAAGCGCGCAAGGAACTGGGCAGCGCCGCGACCATTCCGGCGGTTGCCAACCTGGCCTTCCAGCGCCTGGCCATCGCCTTCGGCAAGGAAATCCTCCAGGTCGTCCCCGGCCGCGTCTCCACCGAAGTGGATGCCCGCCTCTCCTATGACACCCAGGGCACCATCGCCGCGGCCCGCAGCATCATTGCGCAGTACGCCGCCGCCGGCATCGATCGCAATCGCATCCTGATCAAGATTGCCGCCACCTGGGAAGGCTGCCAGGCCGCCAAAGTGCTGGAGCAGGAAGGCATTCACTGCAATCTCACGCTGATCTTCGGCTTGCATCAGGCCATTGCCGCGGCCGACGCCGGTGTGACCCTGGTCTCGCCCTTCTGCGGCCGTGTCCTGGACTGGTACCGCAAGGAGACCGGCAAGGAGTACTACGGCGCCGAGGACCCTGGCGTCATCTCCGTCACCCTGGTCTACAACTACTACAAGAAGTTCGGCTACAAGACCCAGGTGATGGGCGCCAGCTTCTGGAACGTCGGACAGGTGGCGGAGCTGGCCGGTTGCGACCTGCTCACCATCGCGCCCAAGGTGCTGGTCCAGCTTGAAGTCGAGGGCGAGATGCCCCGCAAGCTCTCCCCTGAGGCCGCCCAGGCCATGAACATCGAGCGGATCGATCTGGACAAGGCGACCTACGACCGCATGCATGCCGCCAACCGCATGGCCACCGAGAAGGTCAAGGAAGGCATTGAAGGCTTCACGGCCGCCCTGGTCACCCTGGAAGACATGCTGGCCGAGCGCCTTACCGCGCTCGAATCCACCGCTGCCGCAACCGCCTAACCGTTGCGCCCTCCGGCAAGGGGCGGCCTGTTGGGCTGCCCTTTGCCTTGTCGTTTCACGAGCAAAGAACGGAAGAGAGCCCGTATGAGCGCTGGCAATCTGATGATCGTGCAGGGAGGCGGCGCAACGGCCGTCTTCAATGCCAGCTTGTCCAGCGCCATCGCGGAAGCAATCTCCCAGCCCAAGATCGGGCGTATCTTTGGCGCGCGTTTCGGCGTCAAGGGCCTGGTGCACGGCGATTGCGTCGAACTGGGCCAGATGACCTCCGCGGAGCTTCAACTGCTGCGCAACAGCCCCGGCGCATTGCTCGGCTCCTCCCGCTTCAAGCCAACGGCGGACGATTTCGATCGCCTGGTGGCCAACCTGCGCCGCCTCGATGTCCGCTTTTTGATCTTCATGGGCGGCAACGGCACCATGCATGGCGCGGAACTGGTGAGCCAGCACTGCCGGGCGGCCGGATTCGAGATCCAGATCGCCGGCGTACCCAAGACGGTAGATAACGATATTGTGGCCACCGATCGGTGTCCGGGATTTGCCAGCGGCGCGCGCTATGTGGCGCAATCCACCCGCGACCTGGGCACCGACATCCGCGCGCTGCCCCAGCCGGTAACCATATTAGAGGTAATTGGCCGCAGCATTGGCTGGCTGGCCGCCGCCTCGACGCTTGCCAAGGTGGAAGAAGACGATGCCCCGCACCTGGTCCACCTGCCGGAGATGCCATTCCATCCCGAGAAATTCCTGAACACGCTGGATGGCATTGTCTCCCGCATCGGCTGGGCGGTGGTGGTTGTCTCGGAGGGGATTCGCAACCCGGACGGCAGCCTGGTCTACGAGATGACCGATCCCTCGCAGCTCGATCCGCTCCGGCGTCCCATGACCGGCGGCGTCGGGCAGTTCCTGGCCAACATGGTGGGCGAGAAGCTGAAGATTCGCTGCCGCACGGAGAAACCCGGCCTGCTGGCGCGGGTCTCGATGGCGCACGTTTCCTTGCAGGACCAGGAAGACGCCCAACTGGTGGGCCGCGCGGCGGTGCGGGAGCTGGTTTCCGGCGCATCCAATATTATGGTGGCCTTGCGGCCGCTCAACGACCCCGGCGCTGCCGGCTACGATCCGGTCCCGCTCAGCGCCGTCGCCGGCGTGGAGCGCCCTGTGCCGCCCGAGTGGCTCGATGGCAGCCCTCTCGCCGTCGGACCTCGATTTGCCGCGTATGTGCGGCCCCTCATCGGGGATCTCTACCGTTTTTCGCCGGCCTTGCCGCCGGCCATTCCAGGAATAGGAGCTTGCTGAAGTATGCCTACTGCGATGGAGCGTAACGTAACGAAGAACCTCGGTGTCATGGTCTTTGGGCGCAAACGCCCAGGGTTCGATCAGGATTGGAGCCAGACCCTCTGGGAGCGCAGCTTGAAAACGCTCCAGGAGATGGGCTTCACCTGCATTGGCGCCGACACCCGCGTGGTCGACGAAGAGACCATCCACGCCGCACTGGACAAGATCGAAGCCGCCAAGTGCGACGCGCTGGTCGTCGTCCAGCCTTCCATGTCCGACGGGCAGTTCGCCTTCACCGTCGCCCAGCGCTGGCAGGACCCGATTGTCCTCTGGACCACCCCGGAACGGCCCGGAAATGGCAAAGTCAGCTCCTGCTCCCTGGTGGGAAACAACCTCTGGGGCTCGATCCTGCGCCAGGCGCATCACCCCTTTGAACTGGTCTACGGCGGCCCCGAAGATGCCTCCGGACACATGGAGAGCGATCTCAAGCGGGCCATCGCCTTGGCCAGCACCGTCTCCCGCTTGCGCCGCGCCAAGGTGGGCTGCGTCGGCACCCACGTGCCCGGCTTCGTCGATCTTTCCGTCGATCCCTTCCTCATTCGTAAGACCTTCGGCTTGCAGTTCCATCCCTTGAGCCTGCCGCAGTTCATCGACCGCGTGAACAATATTGATGCCGACGCCGTCGCCCAGGACCTTGTTGAGGTCCACAAGCTCGGGCTGACTTCCAAGGTGACCACGCCGGACGAGCAGTTGAATGTGAACTCCCGCTACTTCCTGGCCATCAAGGACCTGATGGCGGAGATGAATCTGGATGCCATGGCGCTCCAGTGCTGGCCGGAACTGGCAGCCTTTCTCGGCCAGTGGCCCTATCTGGCCATCGCCCGCATGACCACCGCCGGCAAGGCAGTGGCCATCGAGGGGGATGTGGACGGCGCCATCGGCGCCCTGATGAGCACCCTGCTGGGCTTCGGCCCCGGATTCCAGACCGACTGGCTGGAGCACGACGAGCGCACCATCCACTTCTGGCATCCCGGCATGGCTCCGCTGGATATGTGCAATCCCGTAGGCGATGCCGACGGGCCGTTCCTCGCCGAGCACTTCAATGTCACCAAGCCCATGGTGGTCGAAGGCAAGTTGCAGGTCGGGCAGCCAGTCACGGTTTCGCGCCTCTGGCGCTGCGACAACAAGTACCACATGACCGCCTTCGAGGGCCGCTCCATCGCGCCCCGCCGGCTGGTTACCGGTAATAGCCTGCTGATGGAAGTGGACAACGAGAATGTGACGGATTGGTTCGACCGGCTCGTCCATGCGGGCATGCCGCATCACTTCACGCTGCATTACGGGAATTACGCGGAGACCTTCCGCCGTCTCTCCCGGATGCTTGGCGTCGAGTGGCATAAGTAGTAGCTACAGCGCCAGATAGGGAAAGAGGAGAGGCCCTGTCTGGCGCTGCACGAGCTATAGGTTACAATCGATTGACCCTGAAAGTAGCTCTTGGGTGAATCGATAAAGTTGCAGGGAGTTCCCTATGAAGGCACGCGTAGCACGCCACGATGTTCGCGAAGAGATTCAACGCCGCATCCTCTCCGGCGAGACCAAGCCGGGCGAGCGGCTGAGTCAGCAAAGCCTGGCCCGCGAACTGGGCGTGGCCCAGGGCACGGTGCGCGAGTCGCTTCTGGAATTGCACTGGCTTGGCCTGGTCAAGTCGGTCGATCACATGGGCGTCTTTGTGGACAAGCTCGATGTGGCCACCGTCTGCGAGGCCTACCAGGTGCGCGAAATGATGGAAGGCATGGCCGCTCGGCTGGCTTGCAAGAACGCCGCCCGCGCGGACATCGACGAGCTGCACAAACGGGCCGACATGATTTACAGCCTGGCCCAGGACAAGAAGAACGAGACCGCCGCTCTCGATCGCAGTTTTCATCTGCATATCACTGAGCTGTCTCGAAACAGTACACTTTTGCGTCTTTCGCAGGCCTATCGCGTACTGGGTATGACGGTGCGCGCCTATCGCGATCCGGCGGTAATCCATGCCGAGCATCTGCGCATCATCGAGGCCATCGCGCACGATTTTGCCGACGAGGCAGAGCGGCTGGCCCGCGCCCATGTGGTGGGCGCCCGCGAGTCGATCGAAGCCCTGGCCAAGAAGGGCGAGTTCGAGCCCGAATGGGTTTAGCAGTTTCACGCAATCGCAGCACCAAGTGAATGGGAGAAGAAGTGGAAAAGAGCGAAGTGGTCAAGTACGGGTCTTACCTGGAAGGTAAGTGGTTTACCAGTGGCAGCGAGTTCGAGGTCGTCGATCCGGCGACCGCCAAGCCGGTAGCCAAAGTCTCCACCGTCGGCAGGGAAGAACTGAAGCGGGCGTTGATCTTTGCCGAAGCAGCGCGCCCCGCATGGGCGGCCATGACCGCCAAAAGCCGCGGCGCGGTGCTGCACAAGATCGCCGACGAGATCGTGCGCCGCAAGGCGGAGATCGCCCGCACCATCGTGCTCGAAAACGGCAAGCCCCTGGCGCAAGCCGAAGGCGAAGTCGGCATGACCGAGGACCAGTTGCGCTGGTTCGCCGAGGAAGGCCGCCGCGCCTACGGCCGCGTCGTTCCGCAGCAGGCCAACGGCAAGCGGCACCTCATTGTAAAGACCCCCATCGGCGTGGTCGCCACCATTGCGCCCTGGAACTTCCCCCTGGCGCTGGCCGTGCGCAAGATCGCCCCCGCCATGGCGGCCGGCTGCCCTGTCATCCTGCGCCCCGCCTCGCAAACGCCGCTCTCGTCGGTGCTGCTGGCCCAGTGCATGATCGCCGCCGGAGTTCCCGCGGGCGTCTTCCAGTTGGTCATCGGCAACGCCGGCGTCATCTCCGACGAGTTCCTCGAAAATCCCATCTGCAAGAAGATCAGCTTCACCGGCTCCACGCGCGTCGGCCAGTTGCTGATCGAGCGCGCCGCCAAGAACATCAAGCCGCTCTGCCTGGAGTTGGGCGGACTGGCCCCGCTGCTGGTCTTCGACGACTGCGATTTGGAGATCGCGGTGCGCGAAACCATCATCGCCAAGTTCCGCAACTCCGGCCAGTCCTGCATCGCCTCCAACCGGATCTATGTGCAGAAGGGCATCTATAAGGAGTTCGTCGATCGCTTCTGCGCCGCGGTGGCCAAGCTCAAGACCGGCCCCGGCATGGAGCCCGGCATGGATGTCGGCCCGCTGGTCAATCAGGGCGGGCTGGATGCGGCGCTGGCCCAGATCCGGGACGCGGTCAAGCTGGGCGGCAAGATTCTGGCCGGCGGCGACCGCATCAAGGAACTGCCCGGCTTCTTCCTCCAGCCGACGGTGATCGAAGGGGTTCCCGACGACGCCGCCTGCATGAACGAAGAGACCTTCGCGCCGATCGCGCCCATCGTCAGCTTCGATACCGAAGCCGAAGCGATTCGCCGCGCCAACGACACGCCTTTTGGCCTCAGCGCGTACGCCATGACGCGCGATATGGGCCGCATCTTCCGCCTCAGCGAGCATCTTGAGGCGGGAACCATCGGCATCAACGATGGCGCGCCGACTACCACCAACTGCCCCTTCGGCGGGGTAAAGCAGAGCGGATGGGGACGCGAACTTGGGTCGGAAGGGCTGGATGCGTTCCTCGAGACGAAACATGTATCGATCGGCGGAGTCGAGTAGCACCGCCTGCCAAAGCAATGAAATAAGGAGAGACCTACCAATGAATCATTTCCTGGTCCACGAAGCGTCGGACAACGTCGGTGTCGCGGTCGTCGATATCGCAGCCGGCACCAACATCAATGGAAGGGACCTGCACAACAATGCGCCCGTCACGGCTCGCACGGAAGAAGCCATTCCCCTTGGACACAAGTTTGCCCTCAAGGATTTTGCCGTTGGCGAAGACGTGATCAAGTACGGAAATGTGATCGGCAAGATCGTCCAGCCGGTCAAGGCAGGACACCTGGTTCACGTACACAACCTCAAGACGAAAAGGTGGGCATAAACATGGAAAAGCGGAAAATCTTTGGCTACAGACGCGAGAACGGAACGGTCGGCGTCCGCAATCATGTGTTGATCCTGCCCGTTGACGACATCTCCAACGCGGCATGCGAGGCGGTGGCAAACAATATCAAGGGAACCATGGCCATTCCCCACTCCTATGGCCGCCTCCAGTTCGGCGAGGACCTCGATCTGTTCTTCCGCACCATGATCGGCACCGGCAGCAACCCCAACGTCGCCGCCGTCGTGGTCATCGGCATCGAAGAGGGCTGGACCAAGAAGATCGTCGACGGCATCGCCAAGACCGGCAAGCCCGTCAAGGGCTTCTCCATCGAGCGCAAGGGCGACATCAAAACCATCGCCGAAGCCTCCTGGGCGGCCAAGGAATTCGTGCAGTGGGCCACCGAACTGCAACGCGTCGAGTGCGACCTGAGCGAGATCTACATCAGCGTCAAGTGCGGCGAGTCGGATACCACCAGCGGCCTTTCCGCCTGCCCCACGGTCGGAAACGTAGTCGACAAGCACTGCGCCCTGGGCGGCACCGCCTCCTTCGGTGAAACCACCGAAATGACCGGCGCCGAGCATGTGGTGGCCGCCAAGGCTGCCAACGAAGAGGTCCGCAAGCAGTTCATGGCCGCCTTCGACGACTACGCCAACCTGGTCATGACCCAGAAGAAGGACGATCTCTCCGAGTCCCAGCCCACCAAGGGCAACATCGCCGGCGGCCTCTCGACCATCGAGGAAAAGGCCTTCGGCAACGTCGAGAAGCTGGGCAAGAAGACCCAGTTCGTGGGCTGCCTGCAACCCGCCGAAGCTCCCAAGGGCCCCGGATTCTGGTACATGGACACCTCCAGCGCGGCGGCCGAGGCCGTTACGCTGTGGGCCGCCTCCGGCGCCGTCATCCACCTCTTCCCGACAGGACAGGGCAACGTCATCGGCAACCCCATCGAGCCGGTCATCAAGCTCAGCGGAAATCCCCGCACCGTGGTCGAGATGTCCGAGCACATCGATCTCGATGTCTCCAAGATCCTGCAAGGCGAAATGACCCTCGACGAAGCCGGCGATCTGCTGATCGACTGCATCGTCCACACCGCCAACGGCCGCCTCACCTCGGCCGAAGCGCTCGGCCATCGCGAGTTTGTGATGACCAAACTCTACAGAAGCGCATAACTCGCTCTTGTTAGCGATTTAGCTTGCGTGTTATCGCGTCAGGCTCCCCGCCCGTCTTCGCATGTCATCGTGAATGCCGGCGGGGAGCCGCGATGCACCCAGAGGCCGGATCGACAACCGCCCTTCAGTTAACCATGACTTACGAGACGATGCACCCTATGACAAACTTTCGGCCAGATGACTTACGCAACCTGACAGCGCGGCTAGCCACAGCGGTCGGCGTACGCCCGGAGGACGCGGAGATCTTTGCGCGTGTTCTGATCGACGCAGACCTTCAGGGCGTCTCCACGCATGGCATTTCCCGTTTGAGTATCTACTTGCAGCGCATCGACAAGGGATTGATCGATCCCCATGCCGTTCTCTCCGTCAAGCGCAACGGCGGCAGCGTCCTGGCCCTCGATGCCGGCAACGGACTGGGACAGATCCAGGCCGTCAAGGCCCTCGACCTGCTCCTGCCGCTGGCCCGCCAAAATGGCGTCGCCGCGGCCACCATCCAGAACTCCCAGCACTTCGGCGCTTTGTCCTACTACTGCAATCGCGCGGCCGACGAAGGCATGGTGCTTCTGGCCATGACCAACTGCGAGCCCGCCATGTCGCCCGCCGGCGGTTACGATGCCTTCTTCGGCACCAACCCCATCGCCGCTTCTTTTCCCACCGGAAAGAACTTCCATGTGAAGATCGACCTGGCCACCTCCATCGTGGCGCGCGGAAACATCATCGCCGCCGACAAGAAGAAGCAGCCGATTCCCGAGGGCTGGGCGCTGGACAAGAACGGCAACCCCACCACCGACGCCCACGAGGCTCTGCTGGGCACCGTCCTCACCATGGCCGGCCACAAGGGCTATGCCCTGGCCATGATGGTCGAAGCCTTCAGCAGCGTGCTGTCCGGCGCGGCCATCGGCTCCTCCATCGGCTCTATGTATAAGGACCTCGATCGCAAGCAGGATGTGGGTCATTTCTTCTGCTTGTTCAACATCGCCGCCTTCATGGACCTGGCGGAGTTCAAGCAGCGCATGGACGAGACCATCGATCGTCTCAAGGGCGGCAGAAAGTGCCCCGGCGTCGAAGAAATCCTGGTACCCGGCGAGCGCTCTTCGCGCAAATTTGCCGAGAACTCCGTCAAGGGCGTCAGCGTCCCGCCCGCCATCCTTCAGGATCTTGAACAGTGGTGCCAACGTTTGAGCGTGCCCTTCGGCTGCTCTGAAGCGAGTGTGTAAGCCATGCCCGATATTCTCATCTCCGAAAACATTACCGGCGCCGCGGTAGACGCCATGTCTTCGCGGTTCGAGGTCGTTTCCCTTCCCGATCTATGGAAGAATCCGGCCGAACTTTTGCAATGCATTGGCGACTTCCGCGCCATCATTATCCGCAATCAGACCCAGGCCAACGCCGCCGTGTTTGAAGCCGGCAAGAAGCTGGTCGTCGTCGGCCGGGCCGGCGTCGGCCTGAACAACGTAGACGTCGCCGCCGCCACCCGCGCTGGCATCCTCATCACCTCCACGCCCGACCAGAACGCCATCAGCGTGGCGGAACTGGCCATCGGCATGATGATTACCCTGGCGCGCAAGATCGCCGCCGCCGACGAGGACACCAAGAAGGGCCACTGGAATCGCCAGCGCTTCTTCGGCACCGAACTCTACGGCAAGACCATCGGCATCCTCGGCGCGGGCAAGATCGGCTTCCTCACCGCCAGCCGCGCCCAGGCCTTCGGCATGAAGGTGCTGGCCTACGATCCGTTCGTCAGCCCGGACAACGTCCTGCTCAGCGAACTGAACGCCGAGCTGGTCGGCCTGGACGAATTGCTGGAGCGCTCCGATGTGGTCTCCTGCCACCTGCCGGCCACGCCGCAAACCGCGGGCCTGCTCAATGCCAAGTGCTTCGAGCGCATGAAGCCCACGGCCACGCTCATCAACACTTCGCGCGGAGAAGTGCTGGTCGAGGCCGATCTGGTCGCGGCGCTCAAGTCCGGCGCCATCGGCGGCGCCGCTTTGGACGTGCGCGCCAAGGAGCCTCCCGTGCTGGGCGAATTGGAAACCTGTCCGAACTTGATCCTGACGCCCCATGTCGGCGCGTTCACCACCGAAGCCCAGGACCGCGTCACCAAGGCCATCTGCGAGGATGTCTGCCGGGTCTTAGACGGCCAGCCGGCCATGAACCCGGTCAACAAGGTGCAGCCCAAATAGAAGGGCTGCCGCTCGTCAGCCCCCAAACCCAACCCCCGCTCATCGCGGTCATATCGCGATGAGCGGGGGTTGGGTTCAGATCGCGGCCGGGGACCCCTTCTCTCGCCCTTGGGCCAATAGAATGCGCCCGCGCGGCATCCCGCGCCCCGCAATCCCCGCACTTCCCCACCATTCCCTCTCCCCCTCGATGTGAATACCATGCGACAATTAAGGCAATCGTGATGACAAACGCATCCTCTGCCCTTGTTCCCGAGCCGGTAGCGGTTACCCCGGAGTTGCTGGCCCAGCACAGCATCACCGCCGACGAGTACAACCGCATCCTCGCCGCCCTCGGCCGCGTGCCATCCCTCACGGAACTTGGCATTTACAGCGTGATGTGGAGCGAGCACTGCTCCTACAAGTCCAGCCGCGTGCACCTCAAGCGGCTGCCCACCAAGAGCGAACTGGTGGTCCAGGGGCCGGGCGAGAACGCCGGCATCATCGACGTGGGCGACGGCTGGGCCTGCGCCTTCAAGATCGAAAGCCACAATCACCCCAGCTATATCGAGCCTTTTCAGGGCGCGGCCACCGGGGTGGGCGGCATCTTGCGCGACATCTTCACCATGGGCGCGCGACCGCTGGCAGTGATGGATTCGCTGCGCTTCGGAGAGATTGCCGAAGACGCCTGCCACGACGAGGCCGATCGCAAGCTCATCGCCAAAAATCACTCCATCGTCGAGGGCGTGGTCAGCGGCATCGCCGGCTACGGCAACTGCTTCGGCGTGCCCTGCCTGGGCGGCGAAACCAAGTTCGAGGCCTGTTACGCCGGCAACCCGCTGGTCAACGCCTTTGCCCTGGGCATGGTCAAGATCGACGAAATCTTCTACGGCAAGGCCTCCGGCTGGGGCAACCCGGTCATCTACGTCGGCGCAAAGACCGGCCGCGACGGCATCCACGGGGCCACCATGGCCTCCGAGGAGTTCCACGAAGGCACCGAGGCCAAGCGCCCCAACGTCCAGGTAGGAGACCCCTTCATGGAGAAGCTGCTCCTCGAAGCCTGCCTTGAAGCCATGCAGACCGGCGCCATCGTCGGCATTCAGGACATGGGCGCCGCCGGCCTCACCTGCTCCACCTGCGAGATGGGCGGCCGCGGCGAAGTCGGGCTCGACGTCGAGCTGGACCTGGTCCCGCAGCGCGAGACCGGCATGACCTCCTACGAAATCATGCTCTCCGAGAGCCAGGAGCGCATGTTGCTGGTGGCCGAAAAGGGCCGCGAGCACGAAGTCCTCGACGTGTTCAAGAAGTGGGGCCTGGACGGCGTCATTGTGGGCACGGTGCGGCCCGAGCCGCGCCTCCGCATCCGCCATCACGGCGTGCTGGTGGCCGACATCCCCAACCAGTCGCTCACCGACGACGCTCCGCTCTACAACCGCCCAGTCGGCGTCTGGAAGGCCCCCGTCCCGCTCGAGCCTTCCGAGGAGATCCTAGCCAAACTGGCCGAGGACCGCGACTTTACGGCCGACCTGAAGAAGCTGCTGGCCAGCGCCAACGTCTGCTCCAAGCGCTGGGTCTACGAGCAGTACGACACCATGGTTCAGACCAACACCGTGCTCGGTCCCGGCGGCGAGGGCGGCGTGATGCGCATCAAGGGCACCGGCACTCCCGGCCACGAGCGCGCCCTGGCCATGGCTCTGGACGGCAACGGCCGCTGGGCCTATCTCGACCCCAAATTGGGCGCAATGCACGCCGTGGCCGAATGTTGCCGCAAGGTGGCCATGACCGGCGCAACCCCGGTAGCGGCCACCAACTGCCTCAACTTCGGCAATCCCGAGAAGCCGGAGATCATGGCCCAGCTCTCGGCGGCCATCGACGGCATCTCGGAAGCCTGCACGGCGCTCTCGACTCCCATCACCGGCGGCAACGTCTCGCTTTACAACGAGACCCGCGGCGAAGGCATCTATCCCACCCCGGTGCTGGGCATTGTCGGCATTCTCGACGATGTGACCAAGGCCGTCGCGGCGCACTTCCAGCGCAAAGGCGACGCTATCGTCCTGCTTTGGCCCGTCCCGCGCGATGAGGCCGCACCCACACCCGACGCCGCTGTCCCGCCCATCAAGCTCCCGATGAGCCAACTCCCGCTGCCCGCGGTCGAAGAGCTGCTCATCGCCGAGCCGGTCGCCGAAGCTACCGAGGCCGAATCGACGCAAGATCTGACCGCCTTCGGCTCCTCGGAGTTCGCCAAGGTTGTCCTCGGTTCGCTCTGGGGCACGCCCCCTCCGCTCGATCTCGACGCCGAGGCCAGCCTGCACAAGCTGCTGGCCGCCCTGGCCGAGCGCAAGCTGCTCTCCTCGGCCCAGGACATCTCCGACGGCGGCATCGCCGTTGCCCTGGCCCAGGCAGCCTTCCCCCACGGCATCGGCGCAACCGTCGAGCAGGACCCGTCGCTGCTGGTTCATCCCCTCTTCGGCCTCTTCGCCGAGCCGGCTTCCACCGTGCTGATCACCACCGACCCCAGCAACCTGGCCACCATCGAGAAGCAGGCCGGCAAGCACGGCTATCTGGCCGCCCGCATCGGCACCACCGGCGGACACCGGCTGGAGATTTCCGTGGACGGCGAACCCTTCGTCTCCGCCCCGCTCGACAGCCTTCGCCACCCCTGGGCCGCGGCCCTCGAGGCCACCCTCCACGACGAGGTAACGGCATGACCCGGCGTCTCTACCAGGGCGTCCCTGGCGTCGCCGATACCAGCCTCCACCTGACCACTGACCACTGTCCACTGTCCACTGTCGCCGAAGGCGACACCCTGCACGAAGAATGCGGCGTGATGGCCATCCATGGCCATCCGGACGCCGCCCGCCAGGCCTACCTCGGCCTCTACGCGCTGCAGCATCGCGGCCAGGAATCGGCCGGCATCGCCACCGCCGACGGCCAGCACCTGGCCAACATCAAAGGCATGGGCCTGGTCTCGGAGATCTTCACCGACGACGTTTTGGCCAAGCTGCCCGGCCACATGGCCATCGGCCACACCCGCTACTCCACCACCGGCGACTCCGCCCTGCTCAACGCCCAGCCCATCCGCGTGGACTCGGTCAAGGGCCTGATCGCCATCGCCCACAACGGCAACCTGGTCAATCTGGGCAACGTCCGCGCCCGCCTGGAGCGCGACGGCGCTTACTTCCAGACCACTTCAGATTCTGAGATCATCGTCCAGCTGATCGCCCATTCGCACGCCGGCACACTGGTGGACGCCATCGCCGACTCGCTGGGCCAGGTCGAGGGCGCGTTTTCCATCGTGATGATGACCCGCGACCGCATCTTTGCCGCCCGCGACCCGCGCGGCTTCCGCCCGCTCTCCATGGGCCGCATCAAGAATCCCGAAGGCCCCGACACCATCGTCTTCGCCTCGGAGACCTGCGCCTTCGACCTGCTGCGCGCCAAATACGAGCGCGACGTGCTCCCCGGCGAACTGGTCATGGTCACCGAAGACGGCGTCACCAGCCGCCAATACTCGAGCGGCGTCCCGCAGTCCAGTTGCATCTTCGAGAATGTCTACTTCGCCCGGCCCGACTCGCGCATCTTCGGCCGCTGGGTGCAGGAGAGCCGCGACCAGATGGGCCGCCAACTCGCCCGCGAGTCCGCCGTCCCCGCCGATGTCGTCGTCCCCGTCCCCGACTCCGGCGTGACCGCCGCTCTGGGTTACGCGGAAGAGAGCGGCGTCCGCTTTCGCCTCGGCCTGATCCGCAACCACTACGTGGGCCGCACCTTCATCGAGCCCGAGCAGCGCGTCCGCGACTTCGGCGTCCGCCTCAAGCTCAACCCGGTGCGCAATCTGCTCGAAGGCAAGCGCGTCATCCTCATCGACGACTCCATCATCCGCGGAACAACCAGCCGCAAGATTGTGCGCATGGTGCGCGGCGCAGGCGCAAAAGAAGTCCACCTGCGCATCAGTTGCCCGCCCACCGTCTCCCCTTGCTTCTACGGCGTGGATACCCCAAGCAAGCGCGACCTGATCGCCGCCAACAAGTCCATCGAGGAGATTCGCCAGTTCATCGAAGCCGATTCCCTGGCCTACTTATCCCTCGACGGCCTGCTCAAATGCTGCCAGGGCGAGGAGCCCATCGGCTACTGCACCGCCTGCTACACCGGCAACTACCCCACCGAACGCATCGACGTGGAAAGCATCCTGCCGGCGACGGTTGGTACATAGCCTGCGCCAAAACGCAGCCTCGTGTCAGGGCATGACTTCAGTCGTGCCGTAAATGCCGCCGCTGACTTGCTAACTTGCCATTTCCGCGAAGCGGAAGCTAACTTGCTGCTTTTGTTTTGACATACGCATTTATCGCGACCGCGATCGCCAGAAGATTTGAGCCGCCGCCGAGGGATGTCTCGACGGAACTCCGAACTGCTCCGCTTCTGACCCAAACGCTAATTCAACCAATGTTTGCTTTCCCTCTTGCTTCGAAACAGAAGACCATCCTTGCTGCATTTCAACCGCAGTTTCCAGAGCGGATCCACAATTCACGTGCCCTTTCTGGCGCCGTGCAAGGTGTCATTTTCTTGAGGGAAATGCCACTTGAGAGCAGTGATTTCGGGGTACCTCAATTGTGGAACCACTGTAGGTTCATCGCAGCCCTCTTCCCGAAGGCCTATTCCCCCCAGCCAATTTTGGTCCGCCGATACGTTTGCAGGAAAAGGGATTCCGTGCACACCTCCGGCCGGATCGGGAGTAGGATATTCGGTATGGCGACACAGCCGACAACTCGCAGAGTGAAAAGAAGCTTCACGCTAACCCCTGAAGCCGTGGCCTTTTTGACCGAGACGCGGCAAGCGCGCCGGGCCGGATCGGACTCCGAAACCCTCGACTTGCTGCTGCGCGAGCTGATGCTGGAGGCGAAGCGTCAGGAGCTCGATGCGGCCACCAAGGCGTACTACGACGCGGCTTCCGAGACGGAACTGGCTGAGCAGGGTGCCTGGGCAGGGCAGACCGCGGCGAATATGTGGACTGGAGTTCCGGAATGAGTGCGCAAGAAGCGCGCTCTCCTCGTCAGGGAGAGATTTGGTGGGTGCACTTCGCCACCGACGAGTCCGGAAAGAACCGGCCCGCAGTCATCGTGTCCACGGATGGGCGCAACTCCCATCCCCGCGCGGACACCGTCCTGGCGATCCCGCTCTCGACTTCGGTTCACAAGCCGGGTCCCTGGCACCTGCTCCTGCGCGCCGGAGAATCCGGCCTGCGCGAGGATAGCGTGGCCTGGGCAGAGAACATCGGGACGGTGAAGAAAGACCAACTCAAAGAGCCCGTACCCGGCCACCGTCCCCTGACCCACACGCAGATTTGCAAGCTGGCCGCCCTGGTGCGCCTGGCGATGGGATGCGTGGAATGAATCGAATCGCCTCAAGCACCGGCTGCTACACCGGCATCTCCCCCCCCAGTGGGTCGATGTAGAAGACGCCCCTTTGCTACAGTGAATTTTATAGGGCCCTAGCAGACCAGCGCGCTTGAGGCTGGCCCATGAGCTTACAAGGCGCTTCCGGCTATTTAGTGGGTACGGGGTTCATATCGAGCCCGCCGCAGTGGAAGTAGATGGCGTTGATGAAGTTCTGCCGGTTGCGAAATCCCCGTGCCGTGTACTTCACCCATTGGATCTTGG
>Ga0316217_10004011_pt1 | contig 16253 bp, 8 predicted proteins | sample 1anoAmetaG_FD_203633 | JGI IMG/M metagenome (GOLD analysis project Ga0316217, IMG submission 203633) | Freshwater microbial communities from Trout Bog Lake, Wisconsin, USA - 1anoA | ecosystem: Environmental > Aquatic > Freshwater > Lake > Hypolimnion/Profundal zone | place: USA: Wisconsin...
CTTCGAGGGCCTGGGCCGGGAGGCGCTGGCCCGGGAGTTCGCGGCCCTGACCCAGGGCTCCGAGGAGGCCGAGGCGCCGGCCGAAGGCGCCGGACCGGCGCCGGAAGCCGGGTTCCTCCAGCGGTTCTGCCAGGACTTCACCGCCCGGGCCCGGGACGGCCAGATCGACCCGGTGTTCGGCCGGGACGCCGAGATCCGGCAGATGGTCGACATCCTGGCCCGGCGCCGGAAGAACAACCCCATCTGCGTGGGCGAGCCCGGGGTGGGCAAGACCGCCCTGGTCGAGGGCCTGGCCCTGCGCATCGCCCAGGGCGACGTGCCGGACCTGCTCAAGGGCGCCCGGCTGCTGGGCCTGGACCTGGCCCTGCTGGAGGCCGGGGCGGGCATGAAGGGCGAGTTCGAGAACCGGCTCAAGGGGGTCATCGCCGAGCTCAAGGCCAGCCCCGCGCCGGTGGTGCTGTTCATCGACGAGGCCCACACCCTGATCGGGGCCGGCGGCGCCGCCGGCGGCGGCGACGCCGCCAACCTGCTCAAGCCGGCCCTGGCCCGGGGCGAGCTGCGCACGGTGGCGGCCACCACCTGGGGCGAGTACAAGAAGTACTTCGAGAAGGACCCGGCCCTGGCCCGGCGCTTCCAGCTGGTGAAGCTGGACCCGCCCGGAGTGGCCGACACGGTGGCGATCCTGCGGGGCCTGCGGCCCGGCTACGAGCAGGCCCACCGGGTCATCGTCCGGGACGACGCCCTGGCGGCCGCCGCCGGACTCGCCGACAAGTACCTCACCGGCCGCTTCCTGCCCGACAAGGCCATCGACCTGCTGGACACCGCCTGCGCCCGGGTGAAGATCAACCTCGCCACCCAGCCGCCGGAGCTGGAGGACCGGATCCGCGCCGGCCAGGCCATGGAACGGGAGCGGGCGGCCCTGGAGCGGGACCGGGACCACGGGGTGGCGGTCCCGGCCGAGCGGCTCGAACAGCTGGCCGCCCTGCTGGCCGAGGGCGCCCGGGCCGTCGCCGAGCTGCGGGACCGCTGGCTCCGGGAGCAGGCCGCCGCCCGCGAGGTGCTGCGCCTGCGGGAGGAACTGCGGGCCCAGGCCCCCGGCGCCGGGCTCCAGGGGGCCAGGGCCGCCCTGGAGGCGGCCGGCGCCGCGCTGGCGGCGCTGCAGGCCGGCCGCGCCCTGATCCAGCTCGAGGTGAGTCCGGACGTGGTGGGGCAGGTGGTCGCGGACTGGACCGGGATCCCCGTGGGGCGCATGCGCCGGGACGAGGCCGACACCGTGCTGCACCTGCCCGAGCGCCTGGGGGAGCGGATCAAGGGCCAGGACCACGCGCTGGCGGCCATGGCCGACGTGCTCAAGGCCGCCAAGGCCGGGCTCAAGGATCCCGACCAGCCCCTGGGGGTGTTCCTGTTCGCCGGGCCCAGCGGGGTGGGCAAGACCGAGACCGCCCTGGGCCTGGCCGAGCTGCTGTTCGGCAGCGAGCGCAGCCTGATCACCATCAACATGAGCGAATTCCAGGAAAAGCACACGGTCAGCCGGCTGGTGGGGTCGCCGCCGGGCTACGTGGGCTACGGCGAGGGCGGCATGCTCACCGAGGCCGTGCGCCAGAAGCCCTATTCGGTGGTGCTCCTGGACGAGGTGGAGAAGGCCCACCTGGACGTGCTCAACCTGTTCCACCAGGTGTTCGACAAGGGGGTGCTGCAGGACGGCGAGGGCAAGGAGATCAACTTCCGCAACACCATCCTCATCCTCACCACCAACCTGGGCGCCGAGCTGATCCGCAAGGCCGGGGCCAAGGGCGGCGCCGATCCCGCGGCCCTGGCCCAGGCGATCCGGCCCGAGCTGGCCCGCCACTTCAAGGCCGCGCTGCTGGCGCGGATGACCGTGGTCCCCTTCCTGGGCCTGGGCCCGGCGGCCCTGGGCCCGATCGTCCGGCTCAAGCTGGAGCGGGTGGCCCGGACCCTGGCCGCCAGCAGCTCGCTCGCCCTGGGCTTCGACGACGCCGTGGTGGAGCGGATCACCGCCCGCTGCACCGAGGTGGAGACCGGGGCCCGCAACATCGACGCCATCCTCAACGGCAGCGTGCTGCCCGGCCTGGCCCGGGAGATCCTGGCGCGGCTGGGCGCCGGCGGCCTGCCCCCCCGCGCCCGGCTGCAGGCGGACGCCGGCGGCGGCTTCCAGTTCGTCTTCGACGGCGACTGAGCGGCGGCCGCCATGACCCCTGCCGAGATCCTCGAGGCCATCCGGCGCCACCGGGCCATCAAGGACCAGGACCTGTCCGGGGTCGACCTGGCCGGCCGGGACCTGACCGGCGGGCTGTTCCAGCGGGTCCGGTTCGCGGGCGCCGACCTGTCGCGGATCGTCCTGGGCCGGGTCGGGTTCCAGGACTGCGATTTCACCGGCGCCCGTTTCGACGGCGGGGCGCTGGAGGAGCAACTGCTGCGCGACACCCCGTTCACCGGCGCCTCGTTCCGGGAGGCCCGGCTGCACCGGTGCATCCTGAACCGCTGCGATTTCACCGGCGCGGATTTCGCCGGGGCGCGGCTGGACCGGACCATCCTGGACCAGTGCCCCATGGACGGCTGCAGCCTGCGCGGCGCCGCCCTGGAAAAGCTGCAGCTGGCCGGGACCCGGCTCCGGCGCGCCGACCTGGAGGGGGCCAGCTTCCTCCGGGTCGGGCTGGACCGGGCCCAGCTGGCCGGCACCTCGTTCCGCGGCGCCGCCCTGCGCAAGGTCGGCTTCGCCGACTGCGACCTGCGCGGCCACGACCTCTCCGGCCTGCGCCTGGAGCTGGTGAACTTCAGCCGGTCCGACCTCAGCGGCGCCGATCTGCGCGGCGCCCAGCTGCTCGACTCGGTGTTCCTGGAGGCCCGGCTGGACGGCGCCGACCTGTCCCGGGCCCGGGTCCCCAGCGGGATGTTCGCCGGCGCCAGCCTCCGGGGCGCCCGGCTGGAGGGGGCCCACCTGGCCCTGGCCTGCTTCAAGGGCGCCGACCTGACCGGGGCGGTGCTGGACGGGGCCGACCTGGACCACGCCCTCCTGGAGGAGGCGGTCTGCGTCCAGGCGTCGTTCCGGGGCGTCCGGGCCGGCTGCGCCGACTTCACCCGGGCCGATCTGCGGGACGCCGACTTCACCCGGGCCAACCTGCGGCTGGCCCGGATGCACCTGACCCAGGATCCCGGGACCCGCTGGGACGGCGCCGACCGCCTGCTCCTGCGCGGCACCGACCCGGACCTGGCCCGGGCCGAAAGCTTCAGCCCCCCCGCCTTCCCGGAGACCCCATGAACAGCCTCGCCCCCAGCCTGGACCTCCTGAAACCGACCCTGGACACCGGGGTGATCCTGGCCCGGGCCCCGGGCGGCTGGCGGGTCCGCGCCGGCCGCCGCGACGCCACCTGCCGGACGGCCCTGAGCTGCCTGGTGGAGCCGCGCCCGGGCGACCGGGTGCTGCTGGCCCTGGAGGGCAGCGGGGCGCTGTTCGCCCTGGCGGTGCTGGACCGCCCCGAGGGCCCGCCGGGCCTGGAGTTGCGGCTGGAGGGCCCGGTGGACCTGCACGTGCGGGGCGACCTGGCCCTGCGCGGCGACGGCGACCTCGCCCTGGCTTCCGGCGGCCGGCTTTCCGGCCGGGCCGACCACCTGGAGCTGGACGCCCGCAGCGGCGCGGCGCGGATGGACCGGTTCGCCTTCCTCGGCCGCTTCCTGGAGACCCAGGTGGAGCGCTGGCACCTGTTCGCCATCCGGGCCGAGCAGGTGTTCCGGCGGGTCACCAGCACCGCCCGGGAATCCTGCCGCTTCGTCGAGCGCCACGACGAGGTCCAGGCCGGCTCCCGGCGGGTGCTGGTGAAGGAGGAGCTCACCCTCCAGTCCGGCAGTTCGCACCTGCTGGCGCGCGACCGGGTCACGGTCACCGCCGAGCAGATCCACCTGAACTAGCATGGAGGAACCCCGCCCCCTCACGTTCGCGTTCGGCTCCCGGGCCTGCCCCGAGGCCGGCTTCCAGGTGGTCCGGTTCGAGGGCGAGGAGGCCCTGGGCCGCTGCTACCGGTTCCGGATCGAGTTGGCCAGCGAGCGCCAGGACCTGGATCCGGCGGCGCTGGTGGGGGGCCGGGCGACCTTGCGCATGCTCCGGCGGGAGCGCCCCGAGCTGGCCTTCCACGGCGTCGTGGCGCGTTTCCGCCAGCTGCACCAGGCGCCGCCGTTCTGCTTCTACGAGGCGGTCCTGGTCCCGCGGCTGCACCTGCTCTCGCTGTCCCGGCACAACCAGGTGTTCCTGGACCAGTCCCTGCCCGAGTTCATCGCCGCCTGCCTGAAGGACGGCGGGCTGGAGGCCCGGGACTTCCGCTTCGCCCTGGCCCGGGATCCGGGGAGCTGGGAGCAGCGCGACTTCCTCTGCCAGTACGGGGAGAGCCACCTGGACTTCGTCCAGCGCTGGCTGGAGCGGGAGGGGCTGTACTACTTCTTCGAGCAGGAGGACGGCGAGGAGCGGGTGGTGATCACCGACAGCCGGATCGCCCACCGTTCCCGGACCGGGGAGCCCGAGGCGCGCTACCACCCGGCCTCGGGCCTGGCCGCGCTGCACGCGGAGGAGGTGGTCACGGCGTTCCACGGCTGCTGCCGGCGCGGGCCCGCCAGGGTGGTGGTGCAGGGCGGCGACGAGCTGCGGCCGGACCTGGAGGTTCGGGGGGAGGCGGCGGTGGCCGGCCCGGGCTTCGGCACCGCCGCCAGCTTCGGCGAGCCCTGCCGGACCCCGGCGGAGGCCACCCGGCTGGCGCGGGCCTGGGCGGAGGCCGAGGCCTGCCAGGCGACCCGCTTCGAGGGGCGCGGCAGCGCGCCCTTCCTGCAGCCCGGCTGGCAGTTCCGGCTGGGCGGGCACTACCGGGCCGAATGGGACGGCGACTACCTGGCCGTGGCGGTGCGCCACCGGGGCAGCCAGGCCGGCTTCATGCTGGCCGGGCTGGAGCGGGACCCGGGCGCGGCCGAGCCGGAACCCGGCTACGAGAACCAGTTCACCGCCCTGCCGGCCGCGGTCCAGTTCCGGCCGCCCCGGGAGACCCCCTGGCCGCGGATCGACGGCTTCCTCTCGGCCACGGTGGACGGCGAGGGGGACGGGGTGCACCTGGACGAGTGGAGCCGCTACAAGGTGATCCTGCCGTTCGACCGGAGCGGGCGCGGCGGCGGCAAGGCCTCGGCCTGGGTGCGCATGCTGACGCCCTACGCGGGGGCCGGCTACGGCTGGAATTCGCCGCTGCACAAGGGGACCGAGGTGCTGCTGAGTTTCATCGAGGGCGACCCGGACCGCCCGGTGATCGCCGGCGCCGTGCCCAATCCCCGGACCCCGAGCCCGGTCAATGCCGACAATCCCACCCAGGTGGTGCTGCGGACCGCCGGCGGGCACCAGCTGGCGTTCGAGGACCAGCCGGGCAAGGAGAGCATCCGCCTGGAGTGCGGCGACCACGGCAGCGCGTTCCGGCTGGGGGCGGTGGGCGGGCCCGGCCAGGGCCCCGCCGGCCCGCCCGGGGTGCCCCCGCTGGGGACCGGGGTGGGCAACGCCCAGCTGGCAACCCCTGGCCCCGTGAGTCTGAAGGCCGGTTCGGTCAATGAGATGATCCGCGGGATGGATTTCCGTTTCATCGTGGGCCTGTCCCTCACCCGGGTCTTCGGCGCCACGGTCAACATCTACGTGGGCGCCTATGTGCATCTGGCGGTGGGCCGGACCACGACCGTGGAAGAGCCGGAGGAATTGAACTTCTCCCCGACCCGGGAGCATCTGCGGGCAATCGAGGAGAAATACCGGGAGATTGCCGAATTGAAAAGCGAATTATCAACGTCTGTCAATGATTCAACAAGAGTAGTTAACCAAATCAATGCTAGCGAAAAAATAATGAATCAGCTGGAAAATTCCAATAGTGAAAAGCTCATAAAAATGGAAACAAATTACAGAAATCAAGAAAAAAGCGTTCAGGATTCTCAAGAAAAAATTGCCAAATTGAAAACCAGAATAGAAGAAAATCTCAAGAATAATAATAAGTTATATACCACGGATTGCGATGAAATATTGAAAAAATTTGATGGAGCATATGTACAAATTCAAAATTTGACCATGGAAATAAATACCTGGATAACAAATAAAGGAAAAGTAGGAAATATAGAAACAAAAGGAACAAGTTCGAACGAAAAAAATCAAAAAATCTGATGAAGACAGTCTTGGGTGATTCAAGGAGGGTTGGAATTGTTCTTCGGAAAAGGTGGTCGGGCCTGCCCGCAAAAGCCCGCTGGTCGCGCCCCGGGTACCGGGGATCGGCCGTGAGCGTTTCCTGCGGCTGCCTGCCGGGCGGTGAGCCGGAGGCGGCCTCCGGTCCGCCCCCGGCCGGGGCGCCGCGCCGGCCGAGGGGGCCCCATGGCGGATGACGCCACACCCCGTTACCGGTTCGTTTCCCGGGCCTGCCCCGAGGCTGGTTTCCAGGTCGTCCGGTTCGAGGGACGGGAAGAACTTGGCCGCTGCTATCAGTTCCGGATCGAGCTGGCCAGTGCGCGGCAGGACCTGGATCTGAACGCGCTCGTGGGCGGCCGGGCCACCTTCACCATTCTGCGACGGGCGCGGGCCGGGCGGCCCGATCTGCCCTTCCACGGCGTGCTCCTGGCATTCCGGCAGCTCCACCGGGCGTCTGCGCACACCTTCTACGAGGCGATCCTGGTTCCCCGCCTGCACCTGCTTTCCCTGACCCGGCACAACCAGGTGTTCCTGGACCAGACCCTGCCCGAATGCGTTGCCGCCTGCCTGAAGGATGGCGGGCTGGAGGCGGGGGATTTCCGTTTCGCCCTGGCCAGGGAGGCCGCGGCCTGGGAGAAGTGGGACTACCTCTGCCAGTACGGAGAGAGTCATCTGGACTTTGTCCATCGCCGGCTGGAGCGGGAGGGCCTCTACTATTTCTTCGAGCAGGGGGAGGGCGAGGAGCGGGTGGTGATCACCGACAGCCGGATCGTCCACCGCGCAAGGCCCGGAGAGCCGCCGCTGCGCTACCATGCCGCTTCCGGGCTGGGCGGAGGGCACCAGGACGAGGTGGTCCTGGAATTCGGCTGCCGGCGCCGTTTGGCGCCCAGGGCTGTGGTCATGCGGGACGTCGACCATCTCGCGCCGTCCATCGAGATCCGGGGCGAAGCGCCGGCGAGCCCCCATGGGCATGGGACCAGCGCCTCCTTCGGGGAACACCTCCGCAGTCCCCAGGAGGGCGCCCGCCTCGCCGGCCTGCGGGCGGAGGAGGCCAGGTGCGGGGAGCTTCGCTTCGAGGGCCGCGGCCAGGTGCCGGCCCTGCAGCCCGGCTATGGGTTCCGGCTCCAGGGCCACGATCGGGCGGAGTGGGACGGGGACTACCTCGCCATCGAGGTGCGCCACCGGGGTGGCGCGGCCGGATTCCTGCTGGCGGGTGCGGGCCGGGACCTTGCCGACGGCGACCGGGAGCCGGGATACGAGAACCAGTTCACGGCCCTTCCCGCGGCGGTCCAGTTCCGGCCGCCGCTCACCACCGCGCGGCCCCGCATCCACGGGCTCCTGGCCGCCACTGTGGATGCCGAAGGCGACTCGGTCCACATGGATGCCTGGAGCCGCTACAAGATCAGGCTCCCCTTCGACCGGAGCGGGCGGGGCGCAGGCAAGGCCTCGGCCTGGGTGCGGATGCTCGGGCCCTATGCGGGGGCTGGCCACGGCTGGAATTCGCCCCTGCACAAGGGGGCCGAGGTGCTGCTGTGCTTTGTCGACGGCGATCCGGATCGCCCAGTGATCGCTGGCGCCGTGCCCAACCCCCGGACGCCGAGTCCGGTCAATTCCGACAACGCCAGCCAGGTGGCTCTCCAGACCGCCGGAAAGTCCCGGCTGGTGTTCGAAACCCGGCCAGGCCTGGAAAGCATCCAGTTTGAATGTCCCGCAAAAAAGGTCTTCTGGCATTTCAGCAAATGGGGTGTGGATCTGTCGGTCGAGGCCTCCTGGGCCCCGGCCGTGGGCACCTCCAAGGAGTTGATTCTCGGCAACGAGAATTGCCTGGTCGGTCTCCTGGCCAGCGCGGTCTACGCAGGTGCTGCGGGGTTCGCATATTTCATTTCCTACCGGCATTTTTCCAAAGGTAGGAATCGTTCAATTGAAAGACCTGATCTGCTTCAGGTTTCGAATGAGCGCAGGCATCTGAAAAAACTTGATCGGGAAATGAGTATGACCTTGAATGATATGAATAATAAGGCTAATATTATAGAAAAATCTGTTATCAAATTTGCAAATTCAAAAGATTTGATACACGATGCGCTAACAGAAATTGACGATATGCAAATCATTGAGTCTGAAATTAGCTCGGCAAATGAAAAACTGCAGCAAAATTTCAACGAAATTTCCAATGAAAACTCAAAAATGATGGAAAATCTAGTGGTATCAATCGAGCAAGTTAGCCAAAAACATATCGAAAATTATAAAGAATTATATTCAGTAGTGCAATTCTATTTTGGTGAAATAGATAAATTATTTGAGAACATTCAAGGTGATTATGAACTGGCTAAATCCAAAACGGAGATGGGCCAGAACAAAACGTCATTGGCAGCCGAGGATTCAACGGTATGATGCCAATCTTCCGGTTAAAAAAATGGGGGGATCGCCGATGCTGACGGATGTCAGGGATCCCGGACCGCCCGTTCCACCTTCCTGGTTGGCATCGGTGCCGACGGCTTCCCCCGCGAGGACCCCCCATGGCCGCTGAAGCCCGGTCGGGATTCCGGTTCGAGTCCCGGGCCCACCCTGGGGCGCGCTTCCGGGTGGTGGGGTTCGAGGGGGAGGAGCGCCTGGGCCGCTGCTACCGGTTCCGGGTCGAGCTGGCCAGTGAAGGGCAGGACCCGGACGTGGAGGCGCTGGTTGGCAGCCAGGCCTGCTTCACCATTCTGCGCCAGCCGGGGGGCGGGCCGCGCGATCTGCCTTTCCACGGCATCATCCTGGAGTTCTGCCAGCGGCATCGGGCCGGGCCCCTGGCGTTCTACGAGGCGGTCCTGGTTCCCCGCCTCCACCTGCTGTCCCTGACCCGGCACGACCAGGTGTTCCTGGACCAGACCCTGCCCGAGTTCATTGCCGCCTGCCTGGAGGACGGGGGGCTGGCGGCGGGGGCCTTCCGGTTCGCCCTGGCCCGGGACCCGGATGCCTGGGAGAAGCGGGACTACCTCTGCCAGTACGGAGAGAGCCACCTCGCCTTCGTCCAGCGCTGGCTGGAGCGGGAAGGGCTGTACTACTTTTTCGAGCAGCGGGAAGGCGAGGAGCAGGTGGTGATCACCGACAGCCGGATCGTCCACGGGGCCAGGGCGGGGGAACCGGAGGTGCGCTACCATCCGGCTTCGGGGCTGGGTGGCCGGCATCGGGAGGAGGTGATCACCCAGTTCGGCTGCTGCCGCGATCTGGTGCCCTTGAAGGTCGCCCTGGCGGACACCGGCGACCTGGTCTTCCCCGGGGGGGTCCGGGGCGAAGCCCGGGTGGGCGATCATGGCCATGGGGTGGTCTCCAGCTTCGGGGAGCACCTCAGGACCCCCGGGGAAGCCGGGCGGCTGGCAGGGTTCCGGGCCGAGGCGGTGAAATGCCGGGAGACCCTCTACGAGGGGCGGGGCTGCGTGCCCTTCCTGCAGCCGGGCTACCGGTTCCGGCTGCGCGGCCATTTCCGGCCGGACTGGGAGGGGGAATACCTTACGGTCGAGATCCGCCACCGGGGCAGCCAGGCCGGTCTCATGCCGGCCGGGCCGGGCCGGAACCTGGCCCCGGCCGAGTCGGAACCCCGCTACGAGAACCAGTTCACCGCCCTTCCTGCCGCGGTCCAGTTCCGGCTGCCGTGCGCCACCCCCAGCCCGCGCGTCCTGGGGGTCCTGCCCGCCACCGTGGACGCCGCGGGTGACACCGTCCACCTGGACGAATGGAGCCGGTACAAGCTCATCCTGCCGTTCGATCAGAGCGGCCGGGGCGGCGGCAAGGCCTCGGCCTGGGTGCGGATGCTCGGGCCCTACGCCGGGGCCGGCTACGGCTGGAACTCGCCGCTGCACAAGGGGACCGAGGTGCTGCTGGGTTTCATCGACGGCGACCCGGACCGCCCGGTGATCGCCGGCGCCGTCCCCAACCCCCGGACCCCAAGCCCGGTCAATGCCGACAACGCCAGCCAGGTGGTGCTCCGGACCGCCGGCGGGAACCGGCTGGCATTCGAGGATCAGCCCGGCCGGGAGAGCATCCACCTCGAATGTCCCGGCCAGGGCGCTTCCTTCCATATGGGGGCCCTCGGGAGCTCGGGGCCGGGGTCGGCCAGCCTCAGTGCTGCCAATGGCTGGGAGGTCACGGCGGCGTCCAAGACGGAGGCGGTGGTTGGCAACAGCAGCAGTTTCATCGGCGGAGTCGCCACGGCCGTACATCTCGGCGCCACGACCTTTGCCCACGAAGGAGGGTATTTGCATGTGGTGCTTGGGGCGGGGGCCGTCTATGAAGGTCCGGACCGATTCAACTATTCTCCGAGTCATGCCAAGATGCATGAATTGCAGGGCAAGGTGGCTCTCGAATCCACGGAGTATTCCCGTTTGGTGAAGCAGGCCGGAGACCTGGAGAAGGAACTTGGGGCCTTGCAAACAAGCATCGGCAAGCATAAAGAAAAAATTATTGAAATAAAAGAATCATTCGGAAAGCAAAAGACAGCCTTTGGCCAACTAACGGAAAACTATGCCGACTATAAGGTTGTTCGCGGACAATTATTGACTTTATTGGCTCAGGAATTGACGAGCATGGGTGCAAAAAAGACCGAAATGATTGAAAAGATAATTGCAAAATTCGGGAAATTCACCCTTTTCGCAAACACTATGAGATCGAATATAAATTCCGTTGTTATTAAATATAATACCCAGACGTCCACCGCCGATCAGGTGACGCGGGTCACCGATGGCCAGACTCTTGAAGCAGGTGGCAGTTAGTGGGACCGGGGGGAACCTTGAAGGTCGTCAAAGATCCTGAGCACTCGCTCATTCTCCGTCCCTTCGGCGCTTCGGGCCGGCAGTTCCTGGCGGTCACGGTCCTGGCCCTGTTCGATCTGGACGCGCCTGGGCTGCCCCTGGGGGAAGCGGAACTCTGGGACAAGGTCCCCGGGCAGCTGCCGGAGGGGGTTCCGCTGGATTCGGGAATGGCCAAGGCCCGGGGGGAATTCCTCCTGGCCGGCCGCGCCTGGACCCCCGGGGGGGGGCTCCGCCAGGCCCAGCGGGTCACCGTCCGGGTGGGCGGCCTCACCAAGCACCTTGAGGTCTTCGGGGACCGCTGGTGGGACGGCGGGACTCTCACCGACCCGGTCCCCTTCGCCAGCATGCCGCTGGACTGGAGCCGGGCCTTCGGCGGCGAGGGCGATCCCCGCAATCCGGCCGGCCGGGGGCTCCACCCGGTCCTCGGTCCGTGCGGCCGGCCCAGGATCCCCCTGCCCAACCTGGAACTCCCCGACCATCTCGTGGGTTCCCGCGCGGACCGGCCGGAACCGGCCGGCTTCGGCCCCCGGGAGTTGACCCACCCCGGGCGCCAGCGCCGCGCCGGCACCTGGGGCGAGCGCTGGCGGCGGGAGCGCTGGCCCGGGTTCCCGGACGACCTGGACTACGGCTTCTTCAACGTCGCCCCGGAGGACCAGTGGCTGCCGGGGTTCATCCCGGCCGGGACGCCCATCGAGCTGCGCCATCTGCACCCCGACCATCCCGAGCTGGTCTCGGAAGTCCCCGGCTACCCGTTCCGGGCCTTCGTGACCCGCCGGCCGGACCCCCTGGACCGGCGGGAGGAGGCGCTGCGCTTCGAGGAGGTCACCCTGCGGACCGACACCCTCTGGCTGTTCCCCTGCATCCTGCGCGGGGTGGTGATCCAGCGGGGGGTCTGCGAGATCCTGGACGAGGAGGCCGAGGATGTGGACCGGGTCATGGTGGTGACCGAGGACCCGGCGGCGCCGCGCTCCCTGGAGGCCTGGCTGGAGGTCCAGCGCCAGCGCCTGGGAGCCCGCGCGGCCCTGCCGCCGGAGCATGCGGAACGGATCGGCCAGGCCCTGGCCGGGGCCCGGGAGCGGGTGGCGGCCCTCCCCCGCGCCCTGGACGACCTGCGCCGGCAGGCCTTCGAACCGGTGCCGGTGGTGCCGCGGAGCCCCGCGGAGCTGGGCGAGGCGGCCGCCGCAGACGTCGCCGCCGCCCGGGCCAACCTGGACCGCATCGAGGCGGCCCTGCGGCCCCTGGCGGCCGGGGCCTCGCACCTGGCCGAGGTGGACCTGGACGGCTTCCAGTCCACCCGGGCCAGCCTGGACGAAGCGGCGGAACGCTTCCAGGCCACGGCGGCGGCGGGCGAGGCCGTGGTCGCCCGGGCCGAGGCCACCAAGGCCAGGGCCCGCCAGGGGCTGGAGCAGATCATGGCGGGGCCGGCCGGGCCCGAAGTGCGCCGGCTGGGGATCAACCTGGACCCCTTCGCCGAGCGGCCGGATGCCGAGCCCTGGCGCACCCGGGGCTTCGCCTTCGCGGTGGCGGCGCGCAAGGCCCTGGAGCGCTCGCCCGAGCTGCAGGGCCGGCTGCGGGAGCTGGGGCTGACCGCCGCGACCTGCCGGCGCGCCTGGATCGGCTGGAACGCCCGGGAATGCGCCTGGCCCCGGGCGGACTGGGGGCTGGGGCCGGACCCTGCGGGGGAGCCCCTGCGGGCCCCGGCCGGGCTGGTGCTGCCCCGGTTCGAGGGCAAGGGCCTGGTCCGGCTGCTGATCCTCCAGGCCGGGGACTGGGCCGACCTGGCCCGGTGGCAGCCGCTCCTGCTGGAGGGCTCGGCGGCCGACCCGCTGTTCCTGCCGGCCCCCTTTCCGGAGGGCCCGATGCCGGTGCTCTGCGTGGGTTCCGAACCGGAGGCGCTGCTGCTGGATCAGCTGGTGAGCGACCGCGGCTCGGTGGCCGTGCGCGCCGCCCCGGACCAGGCCCTGGCCGGGCCGGCCGAGGCGGCGGTGCAGGCGGCGCCGCGGGTGCTCGCCATCCTGCCCGCCGGCGCCACCGAGGCGGAGGAGGCAGCCTGGCGCGCCGGCGGGGCCCTGGCCATGCCCCTGCCCAGGGGCCGGGACCTGTTCGAGGCGCGCCGGCTCCAGGTGGACCTGCTGGCCTGGCTGCAGCCGGCCCTGCCCCGGACCGGGCCGGAAGCAGAGGCCGCGGCGGCGGATCCGGAGGCGGCCGGCCAGGCCTTGCCGATGCCGGACTTCGACCGCCTGGGCCGGATCATGGACCAGGTGCTGGCCGAGGCGGCGGCGGCGCGCGAGGCCGCCGTGCAGCGGTGCGAGGCGCGGATGGCCGAACTGCTGGAGACGGCCCGGGAGACCGCCCGGGAATGCGGAATGCCGGACCTGGACTCCGGACCCTTCCAGCCGACCCCCATGGAGGCCATGCCCGCGCAGCTGGCCGAGGCCTTCACCCAGGCCCGGGCGGTGCCCGGGGCCGAGGTGGCCGAGGTCAAGGAGAAGCTCGATCTGGCCCAGGCGGAGCTCACCGGGCTCACCGACCGGTGCATGCGGCTGCACGCCACCGGCGAGGCGCGGCTGGCCGAGACGGAAGCCGAGATCGCCGCCCTGCGGGCAAAGCAGGAGCGGGGTGGGCTGCCCCCGGGGCTGCAGGCCAGCTTCCGGGAGGCCGGCCTGGACCCGGGCCTGCTCGAGCCGCTCACCCGGGAGGAGGTCCTGGCCCGCCAGGCCCGGGGCTGCCACCTGCGCGGGGCCAACCTGGAAAACCTGGACCTCTCGGAGCTGGACCTGGCCGGGATGGACTGCACCGGGGCCCGCTGCGCGGGCGCCTGCTTCCGGGCAGCGGGGCTGGAGGGGGCCCGGTTCGCCGACGCCATCTGCAGCGGGACCGACTTCTCCGGCGCCCGGGCCCGGGGCGCCAGCTTCGCCGGCGCGGTCCTGGACCGGGCCCGGTTCCCGGGCGCGGACCTGGAGGCGGCCGACTTCTCCCAGTGCATCCTCAAGGGCGCCGATCTCACCGGGGTCCGGGCCGCCGGGGCGCGGTTCGAACGCAGCATCCTGGCCCAGGTCCGGCTGGACCGGGCCCGGCTGGCCGGGGCCGGGTTTAAGGGGACCGCCCTGGACGGCTGCGGCCTGGAGGAGGCCCAGCTGGACCGGGCTTCCTTCGAACGCTGCGTGCTCACCGGCTGCCGGCTGGCGCGGGCCGATTTCTCCGGGGCCGCCCTGCACGACACCCTCCTGGACGGCTGCACCGGGGCCGGCACCCGGTTCGCCGGCGCCGACCTGGACCGGCTGCGGTCGGGCGAAGGCACCGCCCTGCCCGGGGCCGATTTCGCCGGCGCCTCCCTGAACGGGGCCTGCCTGCGGCGCTCGGCCTTTCCCGGGGCGAGCCTGCGCGGCTGCCGGATGGACGACGCCGTGGTGGAGGCCTGCGATCTGCGGGGCGCCGATCTGCGCGGGGTCCGGGCCCGGCGGGCCCGCTTGCGCCGGTCCAACCTGGAGGGCGCGCGGCTGCGCGGGCTGGACCTGCTCCACGGGTCCCTGCGCAAGGCCCGGCTGGTGCGGACCGACCTGGAGGCGGCCAACCTGCACGGGGTGGACTTCTACAAGGCCGTGGTCGGGGAGACCCGGCTGGAAGGCGCCAACCTCGAGCGGACCCTGCTCCAGGACCGCCGGGAGCTGCTGCCATGACCCGCCCGCAAGCATCCAGGAGAAGACCATGTTCATGCTGACCCTGGGCCAGGGGATGAACCAGTCCGTGGCCGACGTGTGCCTGACCCCCATGCCCGCCCCGACCCCGGTGGCCTATCCCAACATCAATTTGACCAGCACCACCCTGCCGGCGGTCATGACCGTGCTGATCGACGGCATGCCGGTGATCAACCAGATGTCCAAGGGCCTGGTGAGCGTCGGCGACGAGGCCGGGGTCGGCCTGGGGGTGGCCTCCCACTTCATCTCCGGCCAGACCGTCTACGAGGTCGGCTGCCAGTCGGTCCTGGTGGGCGGCGCCCCGGTGATCCGGATGACCGCCCAGACCAGCCAGAACTGCCTGGGCGTCACCCCCAACTGCGTCGGCGCCTGCCTGCAGGCGAGCCAGACCACGGTGCTGGTGCTGGCCGGCTAGTCCAGATCCAGCGCCCGCCCCGGCGCGACCCGGGCCAGGCGGCTGAAGACCTCGTCCCAGAGCCCCGGGTCCCGCTCGCCCGCGGCCTGCAGGCCCTCCGCCAGGGTCTCCAGGGCGGCCTGGGCCAGGTCCGGTTCCCACTCGAGCAGCCGGTAGCCGTCCAGGACCTCCAGCAGCTGGCGCGCCCGGGCGTGCAGCAGGGCCCTGCGGCCGGAGCCGGCCAGCAGCCGGAACAGCTCCACCTGCCAGAGCAGCCGTTCCCGCCGGGAGCCGGCCCGGCGCTCGCCTTCGGCCAGCAGGGCCACGGCCCCGGCCCAGTCCCCGGACTCGAACCGGGCCCGGGCCGCGGCGGCTGCCGTGGCGAGGTCCGCGGCGCCGGGGGCCGGGGGCTCCTCGACCGGCTCGGCGGCAGATTCGACGGGCTCTTCGACGGCTTCGACGGTTTCGACCGCTTCGACGGGTTCCTCGAGGTCCGGCTCGAGCTCCGGCTCGGGCTCCGGCTCCGGCCGCAGCAGGTCCGCCAGCAGGCCGCGCACCCGGAACAGCGGCGGGGCGTCCTCCAGCCGGGCCGCGACCAGGCCGTCCAGGGCGTCCAGGCCGGCCAGGACCTCCTGGATCCGCTCCCCGGGCCAGACCCGCGGCCGGGCCGCGGCCAGCGCCTCCTCCAGCCGCTCCGCGCACCAGGCCAGCAGGTTGCGCCGGGCCCGGATCCGGCCCACCGGGGGCAGCAGGGCCGCCCAGGCGCGCTCCACCAGGTCCTTCAGCACCTCCAGCCCGTCGGCCAGCCCTTCCGGCCCGCGCAGTTCCAGCAGGGCCACGCACAGCGCGCAGGCCGCGCGCAGGTCCCGGGCCTGGCCGAGCACCCCGGCGGCGGCCCGGGCCATCAGGTCCCAATCGGGCCGGCCACCGGCCTCCATGCTGGACAGCCGGGCGAGCTGGGCCTCCAACTGGTCGAAGGCCGGGCTGGCCCGCAGGGCCTCCTCGGAGACCGCCGCGGGGAGCTCCCGGCGGCCCAGTTCGCGCAGGGCGGGGTCGGTCATGGCCACCTCAGGGCGCCGGGGCCGCGGGCCGGATCGAGCCCGGCAGGCTGGCGTGGCTGCTGCGGGCGTAGCGCAGCACCGGCTCGGCCCCCTGGATCCGGTAGC
>Ga0316217_10004012_pt1 | contig 16252 bp, 11 predicted proteins | sample 1anoAmetaG_FD_203633 | JGI IMG/M metagenome (GOLD analysis project Ga0316217, IMG submission 203633) | Freshwater microbial communities from Trout Bog Lake, Wisconsin, USA - 1anoA | ecosystem: Environmental > Aquatic > Freshwater > Lake > Hypolimnion/Profundal zone | place: USA: Wisconsin...
TGGAAAGAATAAGTATGCTATAGATTAATTTCATGTTTGTAATGTCTTAATTGTTTTAGAAATGGAAGTTGTAAGTAATACTGGGTACCCATCGGAAAAGAGAAGTCTGTACTGCCTTGGTCATACCGGGATTATTAGGGTCGTCCTCAAAAGTAATAGTGTAGGCATTTTCCCTTCCATATACATTGTATAAACTAAAGTTCCAGCTGCCATGCAGTTTAGATTTGTGTTGTGGTTCGTAAGTAGCACTGAAATCAAGACGGTTGTAAGCAGGCATTCTGTAACCGTTGCGGGTGGAGTACAGAAAAGTAGTATTGCCCCCTACATTGTATTTACCTTCAGGGTAAGTAACGGCAGCTCCGGTATAGTAAACAAAGATGCTGGATAAAGTCCAACGTTTATTCAGCGTATAAGTGCCTACCAGCGATAAATCATGTGTATGATCCTGAGTGGCATTATACCAGTTATTATTATTGATGCCATCTATCTTCCTTTCTGTTTTGGATAAAGTATAGCTCAGCCAACCTGTAAATCTTCCGGTTTTCTTTTTAAACGATAATTCCAATCCGTAAGCACGTCCTATACCATATAGTAACTGACTTTCCACATCGGCAGAAGTAGTAATATCGGCACCGTTTTTATAATCTATCTGGTTCTGCATTTTCTTATAATATGTTTCTGCACTCAACTCATATTTATTGTTCAATAGATTCCTGAAAAAACCTACACTTACCTGATCAGCAATTTCAGGATTGATATTGTAAGAATTGCCTATCCATTGATCCGTAGGATTAGTGCTGGTAGAATTGCTTAGCAAATGTAGGTTCTGTGTATTCCTGCTGTAAGCTAATTTAATACTGTTGGCATTATTAAGTTTATAAGCAAATGACAACCTTGGTTCAAGATATAAAAAAGATTTGCCAAAACTACCGTTACCCAATGTTACACTATCCGTTTTAATATCGTTGGTATAAATGTAATAGGCAGTTCCATTTCCAATGATGTTGTAATTCGACAATCTTACACCATAATCAATAGTAAGCCTATTGGTAGCACTGTAAGTATTGGTAACATATAAAGCAGATTCCAAAGAATTGCGGGTACTCTTTGTACCTAGTGTATCGTTCGATAAATCGCCTTCAAAACGGGTTGGCGTTATTCCATGATGAATTACGTTCACGCCAAATTTCAGGGTATTCTTTGTATTGATATACCACTGGAAATCTTCTTTCAGGTTAATGTCCCTGATTCTGGAATTGATATTGAAACTGGTGCTGCTACCCTGTATATTGATCTTGTAATCATAATTGCTGTAGATGAAAGAGGTATTGGAGAATAACTTAGGATTGATAATACTGTTCCAGCGGATGGTACCTGTACTGTTGCCCCAGTCTATTCCAAAAGTATTGGCTAATCCCAGTTTATCCCTGCCGAAATATCCTGAAAGATATATTCTGTTTTTATCGTTGATATCGTAGTTGGCTTTCAGGTTAATATCGTAAAAATAAAGGCTATTGTCTTTATATTGAGGAGATAGTTTCAGAAACATATCTACATACGTTCTGCGGGCAGTAATCAGAAACGAAGACCTTCCTTTTTGTATAGGACCTTCTATACTTGCCCTGCTGCTGATTAAACCAATACCTCCTGCAAATTTGAAGTCCTTATTGTTACCATCATTCATCTTTACATCCAGTACCGACGACAGGCGACCACCATATTGTGCCGGACTATTTCCTTTAATAAGCGTAGCATCTTTTATAGCATCGCTATTAAAGGTACTGAAGAACCCAAGAAGGTGCGAAGCATTATACACAGGGGCTTCGTCCAGCAATATCAGGTTCTGATCTGCTGCACCACCACGAACCAGAAAGCCACTGCTTCCCTCACCCTCCGATTGTACACCGGGCAAAAGCTGCAAAGTCTTCAATACATCTTTTTCGCCGAATATAACTGGCAGTTTACTGATCTCTTTTACATTCAATCTTTCCACTCCCATCTGAGCCTTGCTGATATTCGATTCTCTACGCCTGTCCACTATCACCACATCGTTCAGCTGATTTCGGGTACTCAGCGGAATATTGACCGTCTTGTTGGTAATCAGGTTGATGCTATCGGTTACCTCTGCATATTGACCATAAGAAAACTTTATCAGGTAAACACCTTTGGGCAGGGTAAGAGAATAGAACCCATATTCATTGGTAGAAGTGCCAACAGGTTTGCCAGATTGCAGTACCTGAATGGAAGCCCCTATCAGTACTTCGCCGGTTGACTGATCCTTTATTCTGCCGCTGATAGTATAGTTCTGAGCCTGCAGGCATAGCACTATAGCCGACAGTATAAAAGTGAACAATGTTTTCATGACGATGTTGTTGATGGTTATATTTTCAGAAATCCTTTTATGATACATTTTATTCTTTTATTGCTTAGTGATATTAAACAGAAACTGCGCTGAAATGTTCTTAATATTTCAGTTAGACGTTATTCAATAACCACAAAAGTGAATGATAGATTGCTAATAAGTAAACTATACATACTATTTAACAAAATAAATACGAATCAGAATATGGAAATAATTGTTTAAACAGATGACAAAAGAATAGTTAGCAAAGCGATAAGGACCTGAGTGGATGAGAAATGGGTGAGGTGGTAGTAAACAGTAGCATAATGGAGTGAACAAACAAACATTTTGACAGTAATGGTGCTTAGTAGTGTATAAACGACCATAAGTTTGAAAGAAACGATAAACAAGCCGAAAGAAATGCCCATAAGTTTGAAAGAAAAGGGTGTGAGGGAATGAGAAACGACCTATAACACATTGTAAACGGTAGTGGGCATGGCATAAATTGCTATTCGCAACCTGTATGAAGGGGGATGAATACAAATACAGAGAATCGCAGGCGATTAAATACAATGGTTTGATTATATTCTATCGTAACTATTTTTTAAAATAATAGGATTTAAGTCTATTCCTGATGTGTTACGTTGCCACTGCCGGATACAGAAGAATTGACAGAGGATGGATGACCATAATATTCCACATCGCCACTGCCACTGATATGTGCATCGAGGGTACCTATTACATATGAGGAAATATTGCCACTGCCTGCGATATGAGCATTTACATTCTGCGATTTTACTTCGGAGAAATTGATCTCGCCCGAGCCGGATACATGTAGTTCGGCATCGCTAGCAGATCCTTTGAAACTAATATCGCCTGAGCCGGAAACAGAGGCGGAAACCTTGTTCATTATACAGGGCTTTTCGGCTTCAATATTACCGCTACCTGAAATACTTAGTTTGGTGATATCGTTGAAGCCATCTTTTAATATCATATTGCCACTGCCGGAAATATGCATTATATGTAATGGCTCGGGCATGTGAATGATGACGAGGGATTTGGAGTTGGTAAGAACAATATTGTCGGGGTCCGATTTTACAATCAGTCTGTGCCCTTCCACTTCCACCTGAGTGTACTGAACAATATTGCTGTAATCGGATACTTCTACTTTGAGTTCTGAATCGTTATAAATTTCAACATCGCTATTGTTGGCAATTTCTATTTCATCGAATTTGCTGACTTCGCGGGTTTCGGTCCGGGTACCGCCAACACCTTTTACATGTTTAAAGAAAATATTATCATTGATACATCCACTGAACAATAAAGCTGTAGCAGCTAAAACCGGCAAGAGGAAACTATGTTTCATATGTTTTAATTTAATAATTGTACCGAATTGAAATACCAAACGCAAAGGTTTGATATAAAGTTCATAAAGTCAAATAAAAGATTACCGTTCATCAAATTGATGATCCGGGATAGAGTAAAGATTCGTTAAATGAAGGAGCAATCAGGCTACAATATCTATTGTAAATATTCGAGAAAGGGAAAAACAGGGGCGGATAATGAAAATAAATACTAAGTTTGCGGGAGTTTGATGATTGATTGACTATATTATCAATAACAGTTCTTCGTTGTCTTAGCTTGTTCGGCATACTTCCGCATCAGCAACAGACAGTTGGTAATATTTTTTAATTTCAGAACATTAATCATGTGGATTTGTTTTTAGAACTACCTGATTCAATATTTAATATCGGTAACAATGAACAATAGGGTGGCGATATGCCGGAAAGAACATTTTAATGCAGCACACCGTTTGCACAATCCACTTTGGTCGGATGAAAAGAACAAAGAAGTGTTTGGATTATGCAACAACAAAAACTATCATGGTCATAACTATGAACTGATAGTGAAAGTAACGGGCAGCATTGAGCCCGGATCGGGATTTGTGATAGATATTAAAACACTTAGTGACCTCATTAAAACAGCGATTCTGGACAGGTTTGACCACAAGAACCTGAATCTGGATGTTACTGAATTTGAGCACCTGAATCCTACAGCAGAAAACATAGCTGTAGTTATTTATAATCTTTTAAGACCTGTATTGAACAGCAGTCTTGAACTAAAAGTTACATTATATGAAACTGAACGAAACTTTGTTGAATATCCAGCTTAATAACGGCAAGATAGAACTAAGTAATACCATGATAGATGATATGGGCGATAACCATATCAGCACATCGGAAGACACACCTATGCGTGCAGATGCTTTTGCTATAAGCGATGCGGAAAAGGAATTGCTGATAGAAAAACATTTCAGATCCATCATGGAGATCATGGGACTGGACCTGACTGACGATAGTCTGCAGGGAACTCCTAAGCGTGTGGCTAAGATGTACATACAGGAGATATTCAGCGGGCTGAATCCGGCTAATAAGCCTAATGTTGCGCTGTTTGATAATAAGTATAAGTACAACGAAATGCTGATAGAAAAAAACATATCGTTCTACAGCAATTGCGAACATCATTTTGTGCCGATAATTGGTAAGGCACATGTAGCCTATATCAGCAATGGTAAAGTGATTGGTCTGAGTAAACTGAACCGCCTGGTTCAATACTATGCCAAGCGTCCGCAGGTACAGGAAAGACTGACAGTACAGATAGGTAAAGACTTACAAAAGATACTGGAGACGGATAACATAGCGGTGATAATAGATGCCAAACATCTGTGTGTTGCGAGCAGGGGAGTGGAAGATGATACTTCATCGACCGTTACAGCATTCTATGGAGGAAAGTTTACTGAAGCTAAAACAAAAGATGAATTTCTGAGACTGGTGGAGTTGAAGACGGAGTTTTAGAGAACGGTTGAAACGTTTAATATCGTTTAACGTTTAATTCGTTATTACAAATACATTTGGTTTTTGAGTTGTCAGATATCACTAATCATTTTACTATAATCTATCAATAAATGACAAGAATAATCTCGTATAATACCAATGGTATAAGAGCCGCTATCAAGAAGGGTTTTATAGAATGGCTGGAAACCAATCCTGCAGACATCATCTGTATACAGGAAACCAAAGCCATGAAAGACGATGCCGACTATAAGAGTATTGAAGCCCTGGGTTATCATACTTACTGGTTTTCGGCACAGAAGAAAGGATATAGCGGTGTTGCTGTTTTTGCAAAGATTGTTCCGGAGAATGTAGTATATGGAAGCAAGATAGATCAGAGTGATTTTGAAGGAAGAGTGATCAGAGTGGACTATAAAGATTTTACTTTAGTCAATGCTTATTTTCCATCGGGCACCAGTGGTGATGAAAGACAAACTTACAAGTATCAGTGGCTGGATGAGTTTCATGATTATCTGCAACGTTTAAGAAAAGAAAAGCCAAACCTGATTATTACAGGGGACTATAATATATGTCATGAAGCAATAGATATACATGATCCAAAAGGCAATAAAAACTCTTCAGGATTTTTGCCGGAAGAAAGAGAATGGATGAGTAAGTTTATGGCATCGGGATATATAGATACATTCAGAAGATTGCACCCTGATACTACAGGTGCATATAGTTGGTGGAGTCAGCGTTTCCCCAGTGTAAGATTGCAGAATAAAGGATGGAGAATAGATTATATCTGCGTGACTGATACACTGGCAGCAAGTATAAAAGAAGCGGCTATTTATCCGGATGTAAAGCATAGTGATCATTGTCCGATATATGCAGCGTTCGATATCTGATATAAAAACTAAAGACTAAAGGTTTAAAAACTAAAATGTGTTTTTGGCTACCTTTTTACTTTTTAATTTTGAATTATTATGTACATCTATAATGTTACCATCAAATTAGAACATTCTATTCATGAAGAATGGGTGAGATGGATGAAAGAAAAACATATTCCTGAAGTAATGAAAACGGCATGTTTTACAGACTATAAATTTGTAAGATTGCTGGATATTGAAGAAGAAGAAGGAGTAACGTATGCAGCTCAATATTTTGCCGAAAGAAGAGAAGATTACGATAAATATATTACTGATTTTGCACCCGCATTAAGGGATGATTCATTTAAGCAATGGGGTAATAAATTTATGGGTTTCAGGACATTGATGAAAGAAGTTGAAAACTAATGTGCTGATTAGCTAATATGCTAATGTGCTAATAAATACAAGGGATGGTTAAAGATATATTTCCTGATTAATTATTATCCATGGAAAGGCGGAAGTCAATCATTTTAATTTGAAGTTCCTTGTTGCCATTCCATTCGTTTATTTCAACAGTATAAACAATGTCAATCAGTTTTCGTTGAGTAAGCAAGTCAAACTTATCAGCCATATTAAAACCAATGCCAGTGATTGTTTTATTGTTCTGCCCTACTACAAAGCGAATGTGTTTATCCTTTACAATTTTAGAACCTTTGTTATATACGTTACGGGATATAAATACCGGTCTCATGTTCTCGGGACCAAAAGGTTCCATCTGCTCCAGAATATTATAAAACGGATTGTTTAATAAATCGAGTGTAATCTCTGAATCAATTACAATTTCCGGGGTTAATAATTCCTCGGTGATAGTACTGCTAACTACTTCTTCAAACTGATTGATGAAGTTATCCAGATTTTCGGGTAACATAGTTAAACCGGCAGCAGCAAAGTGACCACCATAACCAATCAGATGTTTTCGACAGGCATGTATAGCTTCATAAAGATTAAAACCAGTAACACTACGGGCACTACCTGCGATAAAGTCACCACTTTTTGTCAGTACGACTGTTGGACGATAGTAAGTATCAATTAACCTGGAAGCAACAATACCTACTACTCCTTTATGCCAGTGCTCCTGATATACAACAGTCGTTTTTTTGTTTTTTGCAAGTTCATCATTTCCAATCATTTCAAAAGCTTCGAGAGTTATACTGGCGTCAGCTTCTCTTCGGTCAGTATTGTCAGAATGCAATTGTTCTGCAACGGCTAATGCTGCATTTTCATCTTTTTCTATGAAGAGTTGAACTGCCTTTTTAGCACAATCCATTCTGCCTGCTGCATTGATTCTTGGAGCAATAATAAATACCAGATTGGTAACATGCATTTCTGTCTGCACCGATGAAAGTCTCATTAAAGCTTTGATACCAGGATTAGGATCGGAATTCACTTTTTTAAGCCCAAAGTAGGTAAGTATTCTGTTCTCATCAACTATAGGAACTATATCAGCAGCGATTGCAGTAGCTACCAAGTCGAGATACTGTAAATAAGATTCATCAGGCAGAGATAATTTTTCTGCCAATGCCATCATCAGTTTGAAACCAACGCCACAACCACAAAGCTCTTTGAATGGATAATTGCAATCCTTTTGCTTTGGGTTCAATATTGCAACAGCCTTTGGAATACATTCATCGGGCATGTGGTGATCGCATACAATAACATCTATATTTAAAGTATTTGCATAATCGATGAGGTCAGCACTTTTAATGCCACAATCGAGTGTGATAATTAAACTGAATTCATTTTCGGCAGCAAAGTCAATACCTTGTTTACTAACTCCATAGCCTTCTCTATACCGATGGGGAATATAATAGTCAACTAATGGATGAGCAGACCGAAGAAACTGAAACATTGAAGCTACTGAAGTAGTACCATCAACATCATAATCGCCATAAACAAGAATTTTCTGATTATTATTGATAGCTTGTAGGATTCTTTCTACAGCCTTATCCATATCCTTCATTAACCATGGTGAATAAAGATCGGATAGCTGCGGTCTGAAAAATTGTTTTGCCGTATTATAATTATTAATACCTCGTTGAACAAGAATAGAGCATATAGTAGAATTGATATTCAGCGCTTCTTTAAGTGAGTTTACTTTTAGTTCATCTGCAGAAAGTATAGTCCATCTTTTTTCCATAAACTCAGGTTAAGGGGTTGTATTAATATTTACGATCAATTGAATAATTAACTAAGTCCTGTAATGTAGTGCGAACCTCAGAGTCAGGGAACTGAAGCAAAATACTGAGTGCTTCATTTTTATAGGAAATCATTTTTTCAGTAGCATAATCTATGCCGCCACATTTGTGAACTTGGTCAATTACATACTGAACTTTTAATTTATCAGTATTATTGTTTTTTACAATATAGATAATTTTTTTTCTGGTGGAACTATCGCAATTATTCAAAGTGTAAATTAAAGGTAAGGTCATTTTCTTTTCCTTGATGTCATTACCGGTAGGTTTACCTACATTCTTAGTGCCATAATCAAAAAGGTCATCTTTTATCTGAAAAGCCATGCCTACATTTTCTCCAAACTGTTTCATTTTCTCAACTAATGCAGTATCATTAAAAGTAGTAGAAGCTCCTGCAGCACATGCTGATGCCAGTAAAGAGGCTGTTTTTCCTTTTATTATTTCGTAATAAATACTTTCTTTAATATTCAGGTTCCTGGCTTTTTCTATCTGAAGTAATTCACCTTCACTCATTTTTTTTACTGCATCAGAAAGAATTTGTAAAACAAGGTAATCGTTATTATTTAAAGATAACAAAAGACCTTTTGACAATAGATAATCGCCTACAAGTACAGCTATTTTATTTTTCCATATTGCATTTACGGAGAAGAATCCTCTTCTTTCATCAGCTTCATCTACAACGTCATCATGAACAAGAGTAGCTGTATGTAATAACTCAACTAAAGAAGCAGCCCGGTAGGTAGATTCATTAATTTCACCCCCAAGTCTGGCACATAATAATACAAACATTGGTCGCATCTGTTTTCCTTTGCGTTTCACAATGTATTGCATAATCCTATCTAGTAAAGGCACTTTGCTTTTGACAGCTTCTTTAAAATGAAGTTCAAATTCAGCAAGTTCTTTGGCAATAATTTTGGTAGAGACTGTCATATCAATTTCGGGTGCAATATAATACCTGAATTTATTTTTTGAATATATATTTTGAACAGAAACCTGCAAATTAAATACGACTAGCAATAAAATACGATTAAATTATATAATAAAATTTGATATATTGACGTTATACACATACTTTTGTTCATTCATAAATTATCAAAAAGCTATGGCAAGTAAAAAAATTACTCTACTAACAGCATTGTGTACACTTTTTGTAGTGTTTACTTTTGCTCAGCAAACTAAGAATAAGACAAAGGATTGGGGTTGGGATTGGACTGATAGTTCAAAAGTTCCTACTAAAAGAATGCCACAATTCAATGAGTTTTTGCATAATCAGTTTCCTTATCCAGCTAAACCTAGAGATCAGTTTGAATTTGGTTTGGATTTTGGGTATGCAACTATGTTTAGCGATCTGGATACTCGTTTTGGAGATTTTGGAGGTCATGAAGCATTAAATTTTGCTGGTGGTTTCCACGTTAGAAAATCATTATCTTTTAATTGGTCTGTAAGAGCGTCTTACATGGGTTCATATACTTATGGATTAGACTATCGTCCTAGAACCACAGTTGCACCTGTATCTGTTGGGGAATATACACCTAATCCTTGGCAAGAATATTATGCTTCAAAAGGATTGATGTACTTTGCTAACTTCAGAACTAAAATGCATACTCTTTCATTAGACTTTATTTATTCTCTTAATACTTTGGATTTCTTTAGAGCAAATCCTAAATGGAATTTATATGTATTAGGTGGTTATTCACTAACTGCTGCTGATGTAGATGTAGATGCACTTGATGCAAATGGACATGCTTATTATTGGACAACTAATCCTAATGACAATAGAATAGATCCTTATGGAAATAAATATCATTACATAAACTTATTGACTACCAGAGGTGATATCAGAAGTCAGTTAAATGCAGTAATGGATCATAAGTATGAAAGTAATGCTTCAACTTATGATAGTCACAGAAATAATATCACACTGATTCAAAATAACTGGTTGTTAAGACATGCTGTTGATTTTGGTTTTGGTTTTTCTTACAAAGTGAATGATAAATGGAATGTTGGACTGGAACAAAAATTCACTTATGCATTTGAAGACATGTGGGATGGTGTTAAAGAAGGTAACAATAACGATATGCTTAGTACAACTACTATTCATATCAATAGAAATCTAGGTAATACGTCTAAAAAAATTCAACCATTATGGTGGATTAATCCTTACAATTATATTTATAATGAACTTAACGTTCCATCTCATATCAAGATACCAACTCCAAAATTACCTGATGCAGATGGAGATGGTATAACCGATCAATTTGATTTAGAACCTAATACTCCAGCTGGTGCTGCTGTTGATTCAAGAGGTAGAGCTTTGGATACAGATGGTGATGGCGTTCCTGATTACAAGGATAAAGAACTTCTTACTCCACAAAAATGTTTTCCTGTAAATGCTGATGGTGTTGGAACATGTCCTGAATCTCCTTGTTGCACTAAAATTGATGCGCTACAAAGTGAGTTGGATAGTTTAAAAAAGAATGGCATTAAAGGTGGAACAGGTAATGAAGTATTTGAAAATCTTCCAAGCATTCAATTTAAAAATGGTGCTAAAATATCTAAGGATGCAACTAAATTATTAGAATCAATCGCTGAAAAGATGAAAGCGAATCCTAATTATAAAGTTAAAGTTATTGGACATCCATTAGCAAACAAAGTATCTCAGCAAAGAACATGGGAAAGAGTAAATGCTACTATTAAATACTTGTCTGAAAAGTTAGGTATTTCTGAAAACAGGTTTATTTTTACTTATGATGGAGGTACTGGAGACCCTAATACAGTTGACTTACAGTATACTACTGATGAAGGTCCTAACACTGTACCTGCACCATTTCCAAATTTAAAAAATAAGAATTAGTAATTCTATAAATATTGAAAAAAGGCTTCTCTTTACGAGAAGCCTTTTTTATTTAAGGAAATTGACATTAAAAATTTTAAAGGCATAATGATTTTAAAGTTAACTTTGCATCCTAATTATAATTCTTGCTTTTTTATTAAATCTTAAATGTATGATACAGAAAAAAATTACATTATTAACAATTGTACTTATTTCAATTACCAGTTCGCTATTTGCACAGTCTAAAAATAATGATTGGGGATGGAATTGGAGAGACAGTTCAAAAGTGGCTGCTAGAAATATGCCTCAGCAAAAAAAATTTCTAAAAAATGAATTTCCTTACCCAGCAAGACCGAATAACAAAATGGAACTGGGAATTAGCTTAGGCTATCCATTTATTATGTCTGACGTAAGGCCTGATTGGAGAGGGTTGGATAATAGACCTGCGGTTGGATTGGGTGTTTCATTAAGAAAGGCAGTTAGCCATACATGGTCTATTAGAGCTAGTTATAACTATCTTGCTATGTTTGGATTGGATAATAAAGAACATGTAGGCGGTAACAATCCTTTAGGTCTTTCTATGTGGGATTATTTATATAGTGGTAAAAATTATTATGCAAATTATAGAAATATTACCCATAGTCTTTCATTCGATTTAATTTATTCTTTAACCGCTCAGGATTACTATAGAGGAAATCCTAAATGGAATGTTTACCTATTTGGTGGTTATACTTTTATTGCTAGCGAAATTGACATAAATGCCTTACAGGATAATGGTAAACTTTGGAATTTCGATTCAATTGTACTTGTACCAAATAGACGTACATCCGATATTCGTCAGGATTTAAGAACAAGTATGTCGGGATCTTATGAAACAACTGCTACTCCTGTTAATGGAAACAGAGGAAGTGTTCTATTTAATAATAAATGGATTGGCAGACATGCCATTGATGCAGGTTTTGGTGTTTCTTATAAGTTAAATACTAAGATGAATATTGGGTTTGAACAAAAGTTTACTGATGCATTTTCTAATGAATTAGTTGGCTTTAAATCAGGTACAAATAATGATATAATCAGTTATTCTAGTTTTCATTTTAATTATAACTTAGGAAGTTCTGCTAAGAATATTGAACCTTTATGGTGGATTAATCCTAGTAATTATGTTTATAATGAAATGAATGAACCAAGACATATGAAACTTCCTCCGGTTGTATTACCTGATGCTGATGGTGATGGTGTTACTGATCAATTTGATCTTGAACCAAATACACCAAAAGGAGCAGCAGTTGATTCACATGGTCGTGCTTTAGATACTGATGGTGATGGTGTTCCTGATTACAGAGATAAAGAGTTATTAACTCCTCAGGCTTGTTTCCCTGTTAATAACGATGGTGTAGGTGTTTGTCCTGAACCTCCATGTTGCAGCAGAATTCCAGAAGCTAAAAAAGATACAGTTAAGGATGGTTGTTCTGTAACTAATTTGCCAAGTATTCAATTTGGTAATGGATCAAAACTTTCTGCTAATTCTACTAAATTATTAGAAGTAGTTGCAGTAAAATTAAAAGCTAATCCTTTATGTAAAGTAAATGTTGTTGGTCATCCATTAGCTGACAAAGCTTCTCAGCAACGCAGTTGGGAAAGAGTAAATTCTATTATTAAATATTTAGTAGAAAAACAAGGCATTTCTGAAAGTCGTTTTATATTTACTTATGATGGAGGTGCAGGTGAAAGCAATACTATAGATTTGCAGGCAACTACAGAAGAAGGACCTAATACTGTTCCGGCTCCTCATCCAAATTTAAAAGCTAAAAACTAAGTATTTCGTAAATACTTTAATATAAGAAATGGAGGCATTATCAATTGATAATGCCTCCATTTTTTATATACTTAATCCTTATCCTTAAATATTATTCAATAGTTTTACATATACCAAATTACCCATTAATGGACAGTTTTCAAATAAGTATAACGCTGAATGCATAAAGTTTAAATACAATTTATTCAGGATTGGAGGGCTTTCTAATTTAGGTTATATTCTGTACAATGATGTAAATAAACTGTGATTGCTAAAAAGGCTATAATTCTGTTTAAATAAAAAAGCCGTTGGTTAATCACCAACGGCTTTTTTATTTAATATTTATGTAATAATTCTATCTCTATCCATTCATAGATGCCAGGAACTCTTCATTTGATTTAGTACCTTTCATACGTTTCATCAATTCGTTCATTGCTTCATCTGTATTCATATCATTTAAGAATAGTCGTAATACATTCATTCTTCTTAATACGTCTCTATCTAATAATAAATCATCTCTTCTTGTAGAAGAACCTACCAGATCAATTGCAGGGAAGATACGTTTATTGGCCAATCTTCGTTCCAGCAATAATTCCATGTTGCCGGTTCCTTTAAATTCTTCAAAGATAACTTCATCCATCTTCGATCCTGTTTCAATCAATGCAGTAGCTAAGATGGTTAATGATCCTCCATTTTCTATTTTACGGGCAGCACCAAAGAATTGTTTTGGTTTCTGCATTGCATTAGCTTCTACACCTCCGCTTAATACCTTACCGCTTGAAGGAGCTACTGTATTATGAGCACGTGCTAATCGGGTTATGGAATCTAACAGTATTACTACATCATGTCCGCACTCTACTAATCTTTTAGCCTTTTGAAGTGCTACGGTTGAAACTCTTACATGTTTTTCTGCTGGTTCATCAAAAGTAGAAGCAATAACTTCCGCTTTTACACTTCTTTCCATATCTGTTACTTCCTCAGGTCGTTCATCTATCAATACTACCATCAGGTAACATTCAGGATGATTAGCAGCAATAGCGTTAGCTACAGCTTTAAGAAGCATTGTTTTACCGGCTTTTGGCTGAGATACTATTAAACCTCTTTGTCCTTTTCCTATAGGAGTGAACAAATCCATTATTCTTGTACTATAATCACTTGGTGTAGTGAAAAGATTTAATTTTTCATATGGAAATAATGGTGTCAGATAATCGAATGGTACTCTATCTCTAACTTCATCAGGTCTTTTACCATTGATTGTATCAACTTTCAGTAATGCAAAATATTTCTCACCTTCTTTAGGTGGACGAACTGTTCCGCAAACTGTATCACCTGTTTTTAAACCAAATAGTTTAATCTGAGATGGTGAAACATATATATCATCTGGAGAAGATAAATAGTTATAATCACTGGAACGAAGGAAACCATACCCTTCAGCCAGCATTTCCAGAACACCTTCACTGTTTATTATGCCTTCGAATTCTACATTGAATGTTTGTTCTCTTTCTCTTTCTCTCTTTATAAAAGGATTTTTTACAGGACCAGAGGTTTGGTAATCCTCCATTGGAGGATCGGCAGAATAACTCTCCGTTGCAGCCAGTAAAGCAGAAGCTAATGGTGCAATATCAGCATCTAAACCGGTGGAATTAATTAAATCAATATGTTCCTGATCTAATTCTTCGTTGTCATCATCTGTTGGTTGATCATCAGTTGTTGCACGTTTTACCTTTGGAGCTTCTATTGTATTAGCATTAAATTCCTGTTCAACAGGTACTTCTATTCTAGGCTTATTTATTTTCCTTGGACGTTTAGTTACTACTGGCTTTGGCTCTTCCATTGGTTCTTCTACCGGTGCATTTACTATTTCAGCTTCTTCCATCCCCATTACAGTTGTAGTGGTAATAGTAGCCGCTTTTTTAGTACGCTTCTTTTTAGTAGTGTCAGCAGTAGCTTCAGATGAATCGGGTCCTTTTACAGCCTGTGTATCTAATATTTTATAGATTAAAGCCTGTTTATCCGTTTTTTTCGCTTCTTTTATATTTAACTGTTCAGCTATGCTTAGCAACTCTGGCAACAGCATATCATTCAATTGCAAAATGTCGTACATAATATAAAACTAATAGTTGAATTATTAATTGAATTCTTTTTCCTTGATGTTAATGTGAAATTATATGGAAAGAAAAATGATTTGGAAAGCTTGTTTACTGAACTACTCTATGGATTATATGAAGTAGAAATTCAGTTTTTTTCCGCTGCAATGTTAGTGTACTTTTCTTAATACACAAATTATTTCTTATACACATGTTTATAATCGCTCATAAAATCCAGGCTGATTCATCATTTAACAGCATTCCAGTTCTGCATATTAATATGAATCGGATACTTTATTTTTAATGATTTTATCCATTCTTTTTCCAGTTGATTCTGATAATCGTTTATGATCAATCCTTTAGCTTCTTCAAAACTACGTCTGGTTAATGCATCATGAACCTTTGTTACAATGAAGAAACTATACAATTCATCTGTTGTACTTTTTTCAGGAGAAGTCATAAAACCAATTCTTGGTTCTATCTTCTGTTTTATTGGCAAATTATCATACTCGTATCTTGCACTGTCAGCCGAAGCTACACCACCATAACTGCTTACAGTAGTTCTCCAGTTGCTGATATTGCCTTCTAATTTAGAGGATAGTTCCTTACATACATCTTTGCTGTTAACGGTAATCAGGATGCCTGATACACCTTTATTCCAGTTATATTTATCTGCATTGGCTTTATAGAAGTTTCTAAGTCCTATAGAATCTTCCGATGCTTTGCTCCATACATTTTTATCCATTGCAACAAACAACAGATTTGCTTCTTCAAATTCTTTTATTTGTTTTTTAATGGCAGGATTATACTCTTCATAATGATCTCTGTAATAATCAACAGATTTCAATTTTTCAAATTCCTTCATCTGTTCGGGGATTGTTCTGGAAGCCAGTACATTAGCGGTATGATTCAGCATAGAAGCATAGTTTTTAAAATCCTTTACATATATATTTTCTTTAGCAAAGGAAATTATTAAGGTAGAGTCTATATTTTTAGAGAAAGTTGTAATAGATTTACCTTGTATAAAACTATCTATGTAAGCAAAGACAGTAGTTTCATCATAAGCAGCCTTTTTATATTTAGTCATTATCTGCCATTTCTTCAGTCTGTTGTTTTTCGATTGTACCAGTCTGTCGCCGCTTTCTATTTTCTGTTTTATATATAAATCTTCTTCTGCTGTTTTTGCAGGTTCCATATTCTCTATTAATTTTAAAATATGAATACCGGAAGATGTTCTGAATGGA
>Ga0316217_10004014_pt1 | contig 16245 bp, 9 predicted proteins | sample 1anoAmetaG_FD_203633 | JGI IMG/M metagenome (GOLD analysis project Ga0316217, IMG submission 203633) | Freshwater microbial communities from Trout Bog Lake, Wisconsin, USA - 1anoA | ecosystem: Environmental > Aquatic > Freshwater > Lake > Hypolimnion/Profundal zone | place: USA: Wisconsin...
ATGATGGGATAGTTTCTGACTACGAAGAAAAAGATAGACCCGGAAGAAGACCCTGTTCACGGCGACGAAGAAGATACAACTTCAGGTTGTCGGTGACATGAACAGTCCCCAGGTGAACAGCAACATGCCGGAGCGCATGGCGTCATAGTCGAATTCATGGGGCTTCCTCAGTTGCGAGAGGAGATCGCCGGCCCGTTCAATCGGCCCTTGCAGGAGTTTGGGGAAAAACGCCATATAGAGGGCAAAACGCCCGAAGTGCGGCTCAGGATCCTCTGTTTCCAGATAAACATCAGCCAGATAGGAGATGGCCTGAAAGGTGAAGTAGGATACACCGACCGTGACGAGTCCTTTGGACAGGCTGCTTTGCAGACCGAAGACACGGTGGGCTTGTGATTCAAAAAAGCGGAGGTACTTGACCTGGGCAAGGATGGCGACCAAGGTAGAGCACCCGATCCACAGCCACCGCTTTCGTTTCTCCTCTTCCTGCAGACGGGATATTTTCAAGCCGCACCAGTAGCTGATTGCTGTCACTCCAAAAAGCACAGCCAGAAGGTAGGGCGCTTTAAAAGACGCGTAAAATGCGTAGCTCGCCGCAAGCAGCATCAGCCAGCGCCAGCGGTCGGGAGTGAAATGAAAAACCAGATAAACAACCGGCAGGCAGAAGAAATAGGCAATGGAGGTGAATGTCATGGGTTATTCGCAAGTTTTGCGTCTATGCCGGATATCAGGTCGCCGACATTGCGCTGCCTGAGCAGTTCCTTCTGAGTGAACCGGATCCCGAATTTCGCCTCCACCGCGGTAATCAGATTGATGTGCGAGAGCGAATCCCATCCGTCAACCTCGAGGGCGGTCAGGTCAGGCCGGATCTGAATCGAATCGTCATCGAAAACCATGCGGAATATCTGATTCAGGGTTTCTAAGGTTGTCGCCATGTTCAAATCTCCAGTATGGAGGTGTCGCCGGGATCTTCGCCCAGATAGCGGGCTTTGAGCATCCGGCGCATGATTTTGCCGCTCTTGTTCTTGGGAATGGCGTCGCAGAAGATTACCTCCTGCGGGGTGGCAACGCTCGACGCGCGATTGGATACGTAGCTCCGGATTTTGATCTCAAGATCCTTGGTAGGCTGGATCCGCTCGTGAAGGTGGACGAAGGCCAATACTTTTTCGAAGAGCAGGTCGTCGGGCGCGCCGATCACTCCCGATTCGGCGATCTCTTCGATTTCCAGGAGTGCGCTTTCGACCTCGAAAGGGCTGATCAGATGCCCGGCCGTGTTGATGACATCGTCACTGCGCCCTAGGAACCAATAATAACCATCGCTGTCCCTGCGAGCCTTGTCACCGGTGTAGTACCAACCGGCCTTGAATTTGGACCGGTAGGCTGACTCGTTGTTCAAGTAGGTCACAAACATCGAGGGCCAGCCTGTCTTGACGCAGAGATGCCCCGGCGCGCCGTCCGGCTGCGGGGTCCCGTCATCGGACAGGATTGCCGGTTCGATACCGACGAACGGTTTTCCCATGGAGCCGGGGCGGACCGGCAGACCTCGGCGGTTCGCTATCATGATGGCACCTGTTTCCGTCTGAAACCATGTGTCATAGATGTCGCGTTTGAGCACCCGACGGGACCAGGCGATTACTTCGGGATTGAGCTGTTCACCCACGCTGAAGATGTCGCGCAGGGCTGAAAGGTCAGCGGAGGTGAAGATGGCTTCGTCTTCACGCATAAGCATCCGCAGTGCCGTGGGTGCGGAGTGCCAGACCGGCACCTTCTCATTGGCAAGGAGGTCCATCCAGGCTTGCGGATCGTAGCCGCCGCCGTAGTGGATCTGGGTGACGCCAATACTCCAGGGGGCCGATGATGCCGTAGGATGTTCCGGTGACCCACCCCTGGTCCGCGGTGCACCAGAACACATCGTCCTTTCTCAGGCCAAGAACCTTCCGAGCCGTTGCCCTCTGGCTGACCAGGCTGCCATGACGGTGCAGGACCCCCTTGGGCTTGCCTGTGGAGCCTGAGGTGTAGTGCAGCACCGAGGGGGTATCCAGCGCAGTCGGCTCAACCGGGAATTCCGCCCCTGCTTCGGACATGACGCGGGCGTAGCTTACCACGCCGGTTGCCTGGTCATCCTCACCCTCCACCAAGATCACCTGTTTCAGGGCCGGCAGTTGTCCGCGGATTCGGGCGACCTTTTTGTACAGGCTCTTTCGGGTGATCATGGCCGCTGCCCGGGAATCGCCGAGGCGATCCAGCAGGGCATCCTCGCCAAAGTTGGAAAAGAGGGTACCGCAAACCGCCTGGACCTTCAGGGCTCCCAAGAAAGCGAAAAACTGCTCGGGCATCTTGGGGAGCAAGGTGAAAAAGACGTCCCCCTTGCCAATGCCAAGGCCGGTGAGGGCGCTGGCGAACCTGTTGCTGTGGATTTCCAGATCACTGAAGGAATAGTCTGCCCCCGCTCCCCGCGCATCAACCAGCCGTAAGGCTATCTGGTGACCGAGCCCTCGTTGGCACTGGATGGTAGTACATACTGAAGCTATGTTGTTTCCCATGGTAGTACCGGTGGTCGGGGCGCCAAAGATTAGAGTTTGTATATTAGTATACCGTGCCAAGGTGGCCTGTCCACTCCCCCCGCCGCTGAACGGAGGAGACCATGAAACGAACCAGCCCCTTCCGGCTCTTCCCCCGCCGCATTTTCCCACGCGACTTCTTGAACGGTCAGATGCTGTCCTCACCGATGCCAGGGTTGCTCACCGAGGCAACCCGGGCGACCGGTGCAGCAAAAACACTGAAATGCTAATTATTTGAAAATAAATAACACTTGAGGAATATGATCCTGAAGGTCGCTTCCAGGATGTCAGAAGGTTCCAGTTCGGTTCTGAAAGGGGCTTCCCACCACGACGCCAGAGCACCTACCGACCGGCCCCAGCTTCACCACCAGGCACCGATCCGCACCCCGTGCTATTCTTCCGATTCTAAGATAAAATTTAATTAAAACGTAACATTAACAAATTAGAGTCATTAATGAGGTTTTGACTTGCGACATCATCATGTTGTAAAATTACCGGCAAAGCTCCACCCGCCCGGTCAGGGCAGCTAACGTCAGGGGACAAAAGACGGACCGCTGCAAGTAGGAGAGAAAGTTTTTGGGGATACAATCTGCTGATTTCGCACCGGAACTCGAGCAAAGCCTCTGTTCCAACCTGTTGAATTCCATTCGGGGCATTGTCTGGGAAGCCGACCCTGTGACCCTCCAGTTCAACTATGTGAATTCCCAGGCGGAACGCCTGTTGGGCTACCCCTGCCGGCAGTGGGTCGACGAACCCGATTTCTGGCGCAACCACACCCATCCCGAAGATGTGGAGTGGTGCACCGCCTACAGCAGAGCTGCCGCGGCAAAGGGTCAGGATCACGAATTTGAGTTCCGCATGGTCGCCGCGGATGGAAGCGTGGTCTGGCTTCACGACATAGTAAGCGTAGTGACCGATGCCGAAGGAGGCGTACGGCTGCGGGGGATCATGACCCCCATCGCTCAGTCCAAACGGGCCGAAATGCAGCTCAACTCCGACCAAGAGATGTCCCGCCTCGCCATGCGGGCAGCCAACGACGCCCTTTATGACGGGAACCTCCCCACCGACGAGTTTTTACCAAAGAGGCTTGCGCAGCCCCTGAATCTGCACGAACATTTCCAGAGGGCGCTCCTGGACAACTTTCCCTTCGCCGCTTGGATGAAGGATAAGGAAGGGGTTTATCGTGATGCCAATGGTCCCATGGCGACCTATTACGGCCTTTCCTCCCCAGAAGAGATGCTGGGGAAGTCCGCCCACGATTTTTTCCCGTCGGAGGTCGCAGACCTCATCGACGCCGAGGCCCAAGAGGTGCTCAAGAGCGGCCGGTCCATGCAGAGCGAGAAACGACTCCCGGTGAACGGTGGGGATCACTGGTTCGATTTCCACCAATCTCCCCTTTGCGTCGACGGGCAACTACTCGGGACCGTCGGGTGCGCCTGGGACATCACCGAGCGCAAATTGATGGAAAAGGAGCTCGCCGAGAGCGAGGAACGCTACCGGAAGGTGGTGGAGGTCTCTCCGGAAGCGATGTTTGTCCATTACCGGGGAAGATTCGTCTTCCTGAACCTGGCCGCGGCGAAGCTTTTGGGCGCTGGCGACCCCGAGGAACTCTACGGACGGCTCGCACTGGATTTCGTTCATCCCGATCAGCGGGAAACCGTGGCAAGGCGTATCGAGAATGCCTGGCAGCACAATGACAACCCGCTCGTCGAGGAACTGCTGGTCCGGTTGGACGGATCGACCGTGCAGGTGGAGATGGTCTCGGTTCATTTCATCTACAAGGGAAGGGAATCGGTCCTGGCCATCGCACGCGACATCAGCGAAAGAATTAGGATGCAGGACGAACGGGTCAGGACCCAGAAGCTCGAATCCCTCGGAGTGCTGGCCGGAGGGATCGCCCACGACTTCAACAACATCCTTACCGGAATCCTGGGTAACCTTTCGCTGGTCCGCCTGCAACTCGACACTCCCGAGAACGTTGCCAAGGGGATTGAGCGCTGCGAAAGGGCGGCTCTCAGGGCCAGCGAACTGACCCAGCAGCTGCTTACCTTCTCCCGCGGGGGCGATCCGGTTCGAAAGCTGGTTGACCCCGCTTTGCTGATCCGGGAGAGCGTTTCCTTTGTGCTGCGCGGTTCCCACTTCGGGCATGAACTTGCCATAACGGCTGACCTTTGGTGCATCGAGGCCGACCCCGGGCAGGTCAACCAGCTGCTCAGCAACCTCCTGATCAACTCGATGCAGGCGATGCCCGAGGGCGGAGTGATCAGGATAAGGTCGTGCAACCAGGTGGTGGGGCCGAAGAGCGCGGTCAACCTGCCGGCTGGAAATTACCTGAAAATCGTCATCGAAGACCAGGGGCACGGCATCCCCGCCGCAAACCTGTCAAAGATATTCGACCCCTTCTTCACCACGAAAGAGCAGGGACACGGCCTGGGGCTGGCATCGGTCTATTCGATTGTAAAGCGGCACGGCGGGGAGATCGGGGTAAGCTCTACCGTGGGCGCCGGAAGCCGCTTCACCATCCATCTCCCCGCCGTGCCCGAAAAGCGCTTCGACCGGGAAAAGTGCGACCAGGATCGCCTGCAAAGGGGCAATGGCAAAGTTCTCGTCATGGATGACGAGGAGATTATCCGGGAAATAGCAACGAGGACCCTGGAGTTTGCCGGGTACCGGGTGGAGAGCTGCGGGGACGGAAGAGAGGCCGTGGAACGCTATCGGAGTTCCCACGGCAGCGACCCCTTCGACGTGGTGATTATGGATCTCACCATACCCGGGGGGATGGGAGGCAGGGAGGCCGCGGGCTGCATTCTCGGTTTCGACCCTGATGCGTCGCTCATCGTTTCCAGTGGCTATTGCAACGACCCGGTAATGTCAAACTTCCGCCAGTTCGGCTTCAAGGGGGCCGTTGTCAAGCCCTTCTCCGCAGGTCTGCTCGCTGCCGAGGTGCACCGCCTCACCGGTGTGAAAACTTCCCCCCAGTAAACGACGGCTTGGTCGCGTCATGGTCGTTTAAGCATCTTCTTTGAGAAACCGCTTGTCATTGCGGGAGTAAATGTCAGCCACGCTAGTTATGGCTACCAAGTGCAGGCGAGGTGGAGTTGCATGGAAATTTCACCGGAGTCAAGAATGGCTCCCGTAAGATTCATCATATATATGGCGCTTGTGACGCTTGGTCTTAATTTGCTGACCATCTCCCTTTCCTGCTTTTTCCTCGTCAAGAGCAGGTCTTATTGTAATGAAAAGGCTGAAATCTCCACCCGGAATTTGGCCCAGGTGTTGGAACAGAACATCACAGGCACTATAAGCAAGGCCGATATTGCGGTCTATGCCCTTGCCAAAGAGGTGGAACGGCAAATTGGCGCAGGCGGTGTCGATAAGAAGCAGTTGACCGGCTACATGGCGTTGATCCAAAGCCATATTCCTGAATTTGAGGGACTCAGGGTTACCAATGCTGAAGGCCAGGTGATTTTCGGTTTACAACCTGCGCCCGGGGTCGTTTTTGATGCAGCTGACAGGGATTACTTCATTAAGCTGCGCAATAACCCGCAGGACCGGTTGGTGGTTTCCAAACCGTTCAGAGTAAGGATCGCCCATAAGTGGGTCATCATCCTGGCCAGACCCATAACCCGTCCAGACGGCAGCTTTGCCGGCGTCGCCTTTGCAGCCTTATCACTGGCTAAATTTGACCAGCTCTTCTCCTCCATCGATGTCGGGGGCAAGGGAGTGTTTGCTCTTCGAGACGGATCGGATTTCGGGTTGGTCTCCCGCTATCCCGAACCGGAGGGAACAGGAAGTGCGGTAGGCCATAACAAGATGTCCCGGGAGTTTCTGGAACTCTTTAATAAAGGGATAACTGTCGGCAATTACGACGCCCCTTCGGGTCTTGACAGCCGCATGCGCACTTGGGGCTACCGAAAATTCGGCAACGGCCTTTACTATATCTTGGTGGGGCTGGCAAAGGACGAATACCTCGCCGCGTGGCGTCGGGAGGCCCTCGAAACCGGAGTTTTCCTGGCTCTTTTCTTGCTGGTTTCCAGCATAGCCGCCAGTGCGATATGCCTGGTACGGAAGCGCAACCTGGCTATGGAGGAGTCCTCTCGGGCCAACGAAAGGCAAATGAGGCTCTTTTTTGAACGCCAGATAGTCGGAATGGCAATCACGAGCCCCGATAAGAGCTGGATTCAGATGAATGACAGATGTTGCCAGATCCTCGGTTATGAGCGTGACGAGCTGAAAATGAGGACTTGGGAGGAACTGACCCACCCTGACGACTTGCCGGAAAATTTGGAACTGTTCGATCGGCTTGTCGTGGGCAAAATCGATGATTTCGCCATCAGGAAGCGGTTCATTCGCAAAGACGGTTCTCTTGTCGTGGCCGATCTTTCTGTCGGCTGTGCCAGGAATAATGACGGAACGCTCAATTGTATCCTGACTCTATTGGAAGATGTCACCGACCGCACGCGGGCTGAGGAAGAACTCTTTAAAAGCGAACAGCGCTACCGCGGCATCGTTGAGAACCAGGGCCAATATGTTGACCGGTATCTGCCGGGCGGCATTCTTACCTTCGTCAATGATTCCCTGGCCCGGATCACCGGCCTCAAGCCGGAGCAACTTTTGGGTACCTCCTTTTTCCCCTTGATTCATGAAGACGATCGCGAGCAGGCCATCCTGACCCTGGCATCCCTGTCGGAAGAGCACCCCGTTGCCGTGGTGGAAAACCGGGTGTTGCTTCCGGATGGCCTGCACTGGCACCAGTGGGAGCACCGGGCGCTCCTTGACCACGACGGCAACATCGTCGAATACCAGTCGGTCGGCAGGGATGTGACTGAGCAGAAGCTGGCTGAACAGGCTCTGCGGGAGAGTGAGGAGCGGTTTCACAAGATTTTCGAAGAATCTCCCATCGGCATCGCCTTACTTGGCAAACAGCGCGAGATCATACTTACCAATCGATGTTATCGGGAATTTTTGGGTTACAGCGAAGCCGAAATAAGGGAACTCGGTCCGGCTGGACTGATACACCCGGATGACTGGGAACCGTCATTGGCTCTGAGTAAGCAGCTGCGCGACGGGAAGATCCCTCTTTTCCACCTGGAGCAAAGATACCTCAGAAAAGACGGCAAGATCGTCTGGTCCGACACCAACATCACCGCACTTCGAGATAAAGAGGGTCAATTGATCCTCACTATCGGCTGGGTACATGACATAACCGAGCGCAAACTCGCCGAGGAAAGGTTGCGCAACCTTTCCCAGGCAGTTGAGCAGAGCCCGGCTTCGATCGCCATAACCGATCGGAAAGGGGAGATCGAGTACGTGAATCCCGCTTTTTGCAAAATGACCGGCTATACTGCGGAGGAGTTGCTCGGGGGGAACCCGCGCGTTCTGAAAACGGGGCAAACCTCGGCAGAGGAATACCAATTCCTCTGGGAGACGATAACAGGGGGGAGAACCTGGCAGGGTGAATTCTGCAACAGGAAGAAAAACGGAGCATTGTTCTGGGAGAGCGCCTGCATCGCACCAATTTTTGACGATAAGGGGACCATCAACCACTTTGTTGCCATTAAGGAGGACATCACCGAGCGCAAACGGGCAGAGGAAGAGAGGGCCACACTTGAAAGCCAGCTGCGGCAGGCCCAGAAAATGGAATCTGTCGGTCGCCTGGCGGGAGGGGTGGCACATGACTTTAACAACATGCTGACGGTGATACTCGGTCATACCGCGCTAGCTCTCATGGACGTTGAACCGTCCCAGCCGCTCCACGTGAATCTCACGGAAATTCGCCATGCGGCCGAGAGGTCCACCGATCTGACTCGGCAGTTGCTGGCCTTTGCCCGCAAACAGACCATAGCACCCAGGGTGCTTGACCTGAACCAGTCCCTGGCGGGAATGCTCAAGATGCTGCAACGCATCATTGGAGAGGATATCAGCCTTACCTTGCAAGCCTCGGCAGATCTCTGGCCGGTCAAGGTGGATACATCCCAGATCGATCAGATTCTGGCCAACCTCTGCGTCAACGCCCGCGACGCCATGACCGGTACCGGCAATATTGTCATTCAGACCGGGATACGTGCCTTGAACGATGATGACTGCGCCCCCCTTGCGGAGGCCTTGCCTGGTGAGTATGTGCTGTTCTCGCTAAGCGATGATGGCTGCGGCATAGATGACGAGGTTTTACCGCACATTTTCGAGCCCTTCTTCACAACCAAAGGGATCGGCGTAGGAACCGGGCTCGGCTTGGCAACGGTTTACGGCATCGTGAAGCAGAATAACGGGTTCATCAATGTCCAGAGCGAGCTGGGTCAGGGGACCACTTTCACGATCTATCTCCCCCGATATGAGGACGAAGCAGTGCAGGGGGGAACGGAGGGTCCGGCGGAAGCGGTCGGTGGAGGGGATGAAACGATCCTGCTGGTGGAAGATGAGTCGGCGGTCTTGAGCTTGACCTCGAAAATACTCACCAATTTAGGCTATTGCGTGCTCCGGGCAGGCGCCCCAAGCGAGGCCATCAACCTGGCCAAGGAGCATGCCGGCAAGATCCATTTACTCCTGACCGATGTCGTCATGCCGGAAATGAACGGCCGGGACCTGGCCAACCGGCTTTTGCCCGACTATCCACAGCTTAAAAGGCTGTTCATGTCAGGATATACGGCCGACATCATTGCCCGCCACGGCGTCCTGGATGACGGCGTTAACTTCATTCAGAAGCCGTTTACCATGCAAACCCTGGCTGAAAAGGTGCGTGAGGTATTGGGGGGCCAAGACGTTCAGCGTTTTTGACCATGAGGTACTAGTAGTTGCACCTTGACGTTTGGCATAATTAATCTATGCTCTTTCATAGTAGCAAGATGCGAAGATATAAAGTTGCCTTCGATACCATGTCGAGCAGTCTCCTTACCGGGAAAGGATGAACATGGGCACAGCTCCGGTAGACAGGCAGTTTCTAGGGATCGACATCGGTTCGGTTTCGCTAAGCTATGTCCTGATCGACCAGAACAAAACTATCCTGCAAAAAGGCTACCTGTTTCATCACGGCAACATCTGCGCCCTATTGAAAGAGACGCTTGAGGGGCTGGATTTGTCCTTCGTGCAACAGGTCGCCTTCAATCACAAAGCGGGCGACTTTTTCACTGCCGGGGTGAGCGTCAACGAGCAGGTTTCCTTGATCGAGGGGGCTCTTTTCCAGCAAGCGGATCTCGGCAGTTTGTTCGTCATCGGCGGCGAGACATTCGGCCTCATTCTGATTGACGAAAAAAACCGCTACCGGAAGTATATCGCCAATTCCTCCTGCGCTGCCGGAACCGGAGGGTTCCTGGATCAGCAGGCGGAGCGGTTGGGACTGTCGGGGAGCGCCGAGTTGAGCCTACTTGCGGACACCTTCCAGGGGGTGCCACCGAAAATTGCCACCCGGTGCGCAGTTTTCGCCAAAACGGACCTGATCCACTGCCAGCAGCAGGGGTACTCCCTGGCGGCAATCTGCGCCGGTCTCTGCCAGGGACTGGCCCACACGATTGCCGACACCCTGGTGAAGGGGGTCGCCTTACGCGGGCCTCTGCTGGCCGTAGGCGGAGTGAGCAACAATCCGAAGGTCATGCAGTACCTTGCCGAGTTGATCGGCTCACCGCTGGTGATTCCCCGTTTTTCCGCCAGCACCGGAGCCATCGGTTGCGCGCTGATGGCGCGCAGCAGGGCTCCGGATCTGGCCCGCTCACCGCCATTCTCCCCCGAGACCCTGCTCAGCCAGCAGAATCAGACTAAACACTACTTCTTTGCCCCTCTCTCCCCGCGTCTCTCCGAGGTTCCCGACTTTGACGCCCATCCCCGTTACCTTGCACACAACGTTGAGGTCGACCAGTACCATGTACCCGCGCAAAAGGGAGCTGTCGCCGTCTACCTCGGCATCGACATCGGATCAACCAGCACCAAGGCAGTTGTCATGGCTGCCGGCCGAGGGGGGCAGCTCCTGTTCGGCCTCTATACCAGGACTCTCGGGCAACCGGTCAAGGCAACGCAAAGCCTGTTGCGCGTGCTCAGGGACATCGAGGAGGAGCACGGGCTGCATTTCGATTTTTGCGGGGTTGGCACAACCGGCTCCGGCCGCAATTTTCTTCAGAAAGTGGTGAATGCGGATCAGGCAACCGATGAGATTACTGCCCATGCCCGGGCTGCCTATGCCTTGAACCCCCGGGTCGACACGATCATCGAGATCGGCGGGCAGGATGCGAAATTTACTGTCATGGAAAAGGGGCGCGTGACTTTTTCGGCGATGAATTACGTCTGTGCCGCGGGTACCGGGAGTTTCATCGAGGAACAGGCAAAGCGTCTCGATGTCGCGCTGGATGATTATGCTGGGCGGGCCATGGGTATCCCCGCGCCGCTCACCAGTGACCGCTGTACCGTTTTCATGGAAAGGGATCTCAACCATTACTTAAGCCTTGGCTATGAGAAGGAGGAACTTCTGGCGGCGGCGCTGCATTCGGTAACCGACAACTATCTCTCGAAGGTTGCCCGTCTCAACAAAATCGGCTCTGTCATCTGCTTTCAGGGAGCCACCGCCAAAAATGCGGCACTGGTTGCCGCATTCGAGCAAAAACTGGGGAAAGCCATTTTCGTTTCACCGTACTGTCACCTGACCGGCGCGCTCGGGGTCTGTCTGCTGCTGCAGGATAAAAAGGTACGCAAGACCCGGTTTCGCGGCATCGATTTCTATAAGGAAACACCGGTGGTCAGCGAGGAGGTCTGCGAGCGGTGCAACAACCATTGCAAGCTGAACCGGATCACGCTTGCGGGTGAAAGTATCGTCTGGGGTTTTCTGTGCGGGCGGGAGGAAGCCGATACCGGGCCTAGGCGCGCCAACCCGGCCGGATACGACCTGTTGCGCAGCCGGCGTGGCGTTTTCGACCCGGCCACCGAGCAGACAGGATCTGGTACAGTGCCGCCGCATATCGAAAGAGGCATCGGGCTTGAGTTCGAACTCGCGCTGACCCGGATCAAAGAAAGCTTCGAACTCAACATGCTGAACGTGCGGCATAAACTGTTCGCCTTCGGCCAGGAGGAACTGTCGCCCCGCCGTGGCAAGGGCGCCATCACCATCGGCATTCCTGCGACGCTCTACCTCTTGGAGTGCCTCCCCTTCTGGAAACTTTTTTTCGCGAAGCTGGGGTACCGGGTGTACGTCTCGGTCCCCCGCGAGGACCTGCTGGAAAAGGGGACGGAGATCGCCGGCGCCGAATTCTGCGCCCCGCTGTCGTACTGGCATGGCCACGTCCTGGAGGTGAGTAAGCATGCCGATTACCTGTTTCTCCCGATCATGATCGAGGGGGGTGACGCCGGGGCACCCAAGTATTACTGCTATTATTCGAATTACGCGGTGGCCTTGCTGCGAAACAACAGCGCCCTGCGTCTGGAGCAAAGATGCCTGGCGCCGCTCATCGATTTTTCCAAACCTGCCATTCACAATGTGCAGCAGATCTATGAGAGCCTCCCCCAGGAATTGCGTTTTATCCAGACCCCGGGCGAAATTCAGGAAGCCTATACTCAGTCCTGGGGCTGGTTCACGGAACGCAAAGAGCTGCTAGTCGATATCTTTCTGAAGCTGAGAAAACAGGCCGGCAACCTCGCCGTGGTCCTTTTGGGGCGCCCTTACGTCATCATGGACCCGGGGCTGAACAAGAACATCCCGCAAAAATTCAACGAACTTGGGCTGCAGACCTTCTTCCAGGACATGCTGCCTCGCCTGGAGCCTGGTGCCGACAGCCCGGGGAGGGAATTCATCGACTGGAACCACTGGAAGTACGGAGCGCATATCCTGGAGGCAGCCGAGTACGTGGGACAGAGCCTCGGCCTGTATCCGGTTTATCTGTCGGCCTTCAAATGCTCGCCAGATGCCTTTGTGCTCAATTACTTTAAGGAGATCATGGATGCCTATGGGAAGCCCTATCTGATTCTGCAGATCGATGAGCACGGCTCCGCGGTCGGCTACGAAACCCGCATCGAATCCGTCGTGGAAACCTTCCGCAACCATTTTTCCCAAAACGAGCTGCCCCTCCGGCGAACGCCGCAGCCACGTGTCTCCAGGCTTCCCTTCAGAGGGCAGATCGTCCTGGTGCCCAATTCCGACCCCTTAAGCTGCAGCCTGATCTGCGCGGCGTTTGAGCATGGCGGCTACCGGACCCGGCTCATTGAGGAAACGCCCCTGACCGTCATGTCGAGCTTGCGGCTCAACGACGGCCAATGCCTGCCACTTAGCTGCATCGTACAGGGGATCGTCGAAACAGTCGGAAAGCACCAGCTGAAACCGGAAAACACCGCACTGTATCTGAACGCTTTAGTGCGTACCGCCTGCAATCTCCCCCAGTATCCCCTGATGGCCAAGAAACTCCTGGAACAACGAGGGGAGGGTTTTGAAAAAATAGAGGTTTTCGCCGATGAATTCGAGATGAAGGGACTGCCGCTCGAGCTTATCCACGACGTCTATTGCAGCTATCTCTTGGGGGGGTTACTGAGAACGATGGGGTGCAAGCTGCGCCCCTACGAAAGGAGACCGGGGGAGACCGACCGGGCCATCGAAACAGCCCGGCTCCGGATCTTTAGGTGCATCGCCGCCGGGGAGTCCAAGGAGGCGGTATTCCGGGAAGTCGTGGCCGGCTTTTCCAGGATACCGCTGGCGAGAAGTCCCGGAACCCGGCCCAAAGTTGCCATCATCGGCGACATGTATGTCCGGGATAACGAGGCATTCAACCAGGGATTAATCGCCGATCTGGAAAACTATGGTGCGGAAGTGGTCACGGTTCCCTACACCTATGTGATGCGTTTGATCCTGGGCCGGGACATCCGGAATCACTGGGAAGACGGACGGTATCTATCAGTCATGGGCAACAAACTTCTGGCGGAGCTGCTGGAAACAACCGAGCGGCGCTTTTACCAGATTGCGCGGGACCTTCTGAAGGAGGATTTCCCCACCTTTAACGACTCGGTATTCGACTGCCTTAAAAGATATCATGTATCGCTCAGTCACGGGGGTGAAACCGCCCAGAATATTCTGAAGATCTTCAGCATGCTGCACCATAATCCCCAGATAGCCCTCCTGGTCCATGTCAATCCCCTTTTCTGTTGCCCCGCACTGGTAAGTGAAGCGCTGTTCAAAACCATTGAAAAGGATATTGGCATACCGATCGTTTCCCTCATGTATGACGGCACAACTGGACGGCGCAATGAATCCCTGGCCCCGTATCTGCACTACATCTCGCTTCCCGGCGTGAAATAGAGTCTCGATCAAAAAGCTCGTTTTCAGACCTGCCAGGGTTTGCCCGCGCTGGGAGCCAAGACACAGCGGTTTTCGCAAGAGGGCCGGTTTCAATCCCGGATATCACCAGCGCAAGAGAACCGCAGCCCAGGTGAGCCCGGCGCCAAAGGCATCCAGCAGGACGTAGTCCCCTTCCTTGATGCGCCCGGCGCGGCTTGCCTCGTCGAGAGCTATCGGGATCGATGCCGAGGATGTGTTGCCGTAATGTTCAACATTGACGAAAACCCGGTCCGAACCCAGGCAGAGCCTCTTGCCGACGGCCTCTATGATGCGCAGGTTCGCCTGGTGCGGGATAAAGAGCGAGATGTCGGACGTTGCGAGACCGTTGGCCGCCAGTGCCTCCCTGGCCACCTCGGCCATGGCGCGCACCGCAAACTTGAACACCTCGTTGCCTTGCATTGTCACGTAGAGCAGCCTGTGATCGAGGTTCTGCTGGGTGGCCGGGTTGCGGCTGCCGCACCCTTTCTGGTACAGGAGTTCCCAGTGGTTGCCATCGGTGTGCTGGTGGGTGGAGAGTATGCCGTTTTCCCCCTCGACGGCTTCGAGCACCACAGCACCGGCCCCGTCGCCGAACAAAAGACAGGTGTTGCGGTCACTCCAGTCGACGATCCGGGAGAGCACGTCGGCACCGATCACCAGCGCCTTTTTCACGCCGCCGTGACTGATGAACTTTTCTGCGGTGGCAAGGGCGAAGAGAAATCCGGGGCAGGCTGCAGAGACGTCAAAGCAGTTTGCCTTGGTGGCTCCGATTATCTGCTGCACCAGGCAGGCGGTTGAAGGAAAGGGGTAGTCCGGGGTGACGGTCCCGATTACAATCAGGTCGATCTCGTCCGCTGCGACTCCTGCCGCACTGAGCGCTCTGAGAGCTGCAGCGCTCGCGAATGTCGAAGTATACTCCCCCTCGGCTGCGATGCGGCGTTCCCGGATTCCGGTTCTCTCGACGATCCACTGGTCGGTCGTGTCGACCATCCGCTCCAGATCAAGGTTGGTGAGCACTTTCTCGGGAAGCGCCGAGCCCGTGCCGGTAATTCTTGCTCGAATCAATGCAGTCCCTCTACTATTAAGAAATCTGATTATTCTTCACGATTGGGTTGCCCCTTGACTGGGGCGGTCCCGGGGATGGTTATGCAGAGGCATTCCGCTTCGGCATAGGTTGCCTCACCGCAAAAGATACGGCCGTGTACCACTACCTTGCGCCCCTGGGCAGAAATTACCCGGCTTTCCACCGTGACCACCTTTTGCAACGGCAACATGGTCCGGAAGTTGATATTGAGGTTGCCGACCACAACCGGGTAGCCTGCTGCCCAGGCAGCCAACCCGAGCGCCTCGTCCATTACCGCAGCCAGCGCGCCACCGTGTGCATGTCCCGGTGGGCCCTCAGTATCCGGGCCAAACCAAAGCCGCGCATGAAGATGCTGTTGGTCGTCCCGGTAGTAGCGTGCCCGAAAGCGATTGCCGTTCGGTTCTCCGGAGACAAAGCGCAATGATTCCCCGACCAGCGCCGGTGCATCGAAGGGGAGCCAACCAGCTTCGCCGCCCAACTCGACCGGCGGGCAGGGGGGTTCCCGAACCTTCCCGGCATTTGATTTAGACATAATCACCCTTTTAATTCCTGCATACGTATACGTATACGTCAACGTTAATACCGCCGCATACACTAGCAGAACTTTCATGAAATGTAAACCCGACCAATCTGAGGGTAACTAATTTCGACAGCTGTATCGGAAAACTTTACATTTGCAATCAGCGGTGTCGTTTAGAATGTGACGGTTCTCCAACGGTGCCTGTAATACTACTGAGCGTCCCACGCCGCCCCTGACGGCCCCGAACCAGAAAGTAACCTGAAATTCACCTCTGTTTTTCCGATAGGTCTCTCCGGCAGCCGAAAATATTGAGGCCGAAGCGCCATTGGTGTCTAGTGCCCGTTATTGAGCGTGGTCCGGGGGATAAGCGGCAATATCATTGGCGAAGCATGAGCTATCCCGTTTGAAAGAGATCTATGTCGATATCCTTTAGGAAAAACCTTAGATTAAAAAAAGCGCCGCAATCCCCTCATTTGGCAAGGGGTTACGACGCTTTTTGCCGTTGGTGCTAAGCACCGGCACGGCTTTGAATATAAAGTGTTAAGGGGGTATTGGAGAGAAGTTTAGGTTCCAATCGAGGACCGAGACTTCATTCTTCCCTGGCTCACCGGTCTTCTCGGGTGTGCCATAGGCGCAATATCACCACGGTCGATTCCAGCACCTCGTACCGCATCTCGTAACCTGATTGGTGTTAATCTTCAGCCACTGGCCTGATGCGACTTATTCTGTCACACCAGCATGGTATGTTCCTTGGTAATTCAACCAAAGGAGTCTGCCATGAAGAACCATATTCAGCTACAAAAGG
>Ga0316217_10004015_pt1 | contig 16234 bp, 14 predicted proteins | sample 1anoAmetaG_FD_203633 | JGI IMG/M metagenome (GOLD analysis project Ga0316217, IMG submission 203633) | Freshwater microbial communities from Trout Bog Lake, Wisconsin, USA - 1anoA | ecosystem: Environmental > Aquatic > Freshwater > Lake > Hypolimnion/Profundal zone | place: USA: Wisconsin...
ACTCGATCTCATACTTGTAGTTCTCACTGGCTATCATTTTCAGAGACAACCTGCAGAACTCCTACCCGCCCACATACAGCTACCGGTACAGAGTCTACTGGCTCACTTTTCGTGGCACCACTGTACAGCCAAATACCTGCGTCCCAACAACACTACGTGCATCTCATTGACTTGGCTCCCCTCGCTGCACACGTACACAACCAGCATGCGCACCTTTGGCTTGAGATAGTCCTGTTCGCAGCGGTAGGTGAGCATGAAGCCGTCCTCCTTCTGCAGGATCTGCAGTAGGCTGAAGGGTCGACTGATATGGATCTGGCACTAGCGGAGGACTGATCTGACGAAGAGCGTGCCCAACGCCCCGCACTAGATCTACAGGGTAGAGATGGATCTTGATAGGGTTGGTGGTACTGGTGTATTCGGTTGTTCTAGCGGGCGTAGATATAGTTGCAGCTTCCCAGGTGGAGCAGAGTATTCACTCCCAGCTAGGCATCCCTGCGCTAGGTTTTGGAGAGCTGCTTGTAGGACTACAATTCGAGGGTCCGGAAGAGCGTGTTGGGCCGCACGTCGACGTGATACTGCTTGTTGTCGAAGGTGAAGACCATGGTGGCTGGTTTGTTGGTGTCTTCCCTGGTAGCCCACAGTTTGAAGTAGTACCTGTCCTCGGACTTCACCAGCTCCACCCTCTTCTACTTCACATTGGCCACGTTCTTGTACACCAGCTACTTGGCTGACAGGTTGGTGCTGCGCAGCTGGTACTTGTACTCCCAGTTTTAGTACATGCTGAGTGGGATGGTGCTGTCTGGCCGCAACATCCTGCGCACCATCTCTCGCTTTTGCTTTGGGCTCTTGTCCCTCTTATCCCTGGTGGGTGAGCCAGTGGAGATGATGCGGTTGGGGCTGGGCGATCTGCTGCCTGATTTCTCCCTGAGTGACTCCTATTTGAGGAGGGACTAGTAATTGTGCTGAAGCTACTGTATCTAGGGGGGCAGAGGTGTGGCTGAGATGCTGAGATGGCACCGGGCGTAGAAGACGGGCCTCTCCTATACGATATGCTTGTTCTAGTGGTACTTGCGACCGAATTTCAGGCAAATGGGCACTCTTCTGATTTAAGAGTTGGAGTCCAGATCGTCTACCTGTATTTATGCGAGTCCAACTATTGCCCCGTAGCTGCTCTACGCAACCACTGTTATTTGCTAGCGGGCGAACAGCTAGCGATAGAGCTAGATGTTGTTGGTTCTAATGGTGTGCTAGAGGCTCAGTGTGACTGACCGGTCACTTTGGATGAGTTTGTCGTGGATTAGGTGGCTGGCATGGTACATATTTTTATGGGGGTGGTATCTGATGGAAGGGGAGTTTTGGTGTTGGTCGATGTGGTGCAGATGCAGTTTGAAGCGATCGAATGCAAGTTCGTTGTGGAGGTTGCCCCACTGCTGTATGAAATGGTGGATGGAGTGGATCTAGAGTGTAATTCGGATGCGGTGGTTGAGCTGGAGATAGTTTAGCCAGAATGAGGAGTTGGGTATCGGAGGGTCGGTGATGGGCAGCAGTTCCTGGAGGGGAATGGTGGGGAGCTGCGGGTGGTCCAGGATGAAAGTAAGCTACTTGTGCCTCAGCTGCCGCAGAACTGCATTACATCTCAAGTACTCACAGCCCTCGCTTTTATCTCCTACAGCATTTGGTGTATGTCTTATTGCTCCTGCCTGATATCTTCAAAAACATTGTTGCTCTAAAATCGCTGCTCGTAGGTGCGATTATCAGCCATTGATTCGGCAAGCTGCTGCACTGTTTATTCGTAGCGCTCAATCAGTTCGTTCATATTGCCTATTGAAGTTAATAAGCTAATACCAGCTTAAGATTATAAGCTGTCCTTTGTATTTTAGTATTCTAGCCAAAGCCTCACCGACCATAATCCATAATCCAGTAGGGCTGGCATAAAAGTATACTGATGATCATTTGATGAAGGACTCGTTCTGCTTCTTCAGCTCCTTGAAGTAGTTGCTCACATTCATCATGTAGCCAGAACGTTCCTGCGACTCCCGCGAACTGCTCTCCTTCTTCCTCTTGTAATCTCGCAGCCCGTCCCGCTTGCGGTTGAACAGCCGGTTGGCACTCTTGTTCATGAGACTTTCAATGAGTTCGTTGGAGTTGATCACTCTGGGGGATTCATTGGATTTGTCTATCTTGTTGGAACGCATGTCCTGGGAGGTGGAGACGTTTCGTATCATGTAGCTATCGCTGGCAGATCTGGAATCTCTGGAGGGCATCACCATGACCTGACTCTCATATCGGTTCATCTTCTACTCGCCACGGGCGGACTACACCTATTTGGATTGCTAGGTGGTCCTGAGTGGTTATAGCCAATGCGAGACCTGTTGCAGCTACAGGTGCATTTTGTCGAGCAGTTCGATGCGTTCGTAGAGTTGGTTGTTGAGTTTGACGGGAGAGGAGGTGTAGTTGAGGCAGGCCATTTTGAAGAATTAGTTGTAGTAGTTGGCATTGCCTGAGCAGGAGAGGCACTCGGGACTCACCTCAACTGTCGGTCTTCTGACTTGAAGCTACTTCAGCTACTTCAGCTCATCCCGGTGGTGCTCACGAATGCCCAGCAAAGCGATGGAGAGTCTGTCTTTCTCGTCTTGCTTCTCGATGAGTTGGTGCGCAGTGACTACTGTGGTGATGTTTCTGAGGCAGTGGAGCATCCGACTCTGGTCCTTCTGTAAGGCAAGCATCTCCTTGGAGAAGTGCTGCTACAGTTGCTGCATAAACCTCCCCTCAAGCTACAAATTCAACTGTGTATCTTTGGTTGAGTTCTAGAGGTGTTGGATTCTGCGCTGGGACTACTCTAGTTCTTTCTTGAGCAGCTCTTCCATGACCAGAATGTAGTTTTTCGAATCTTTTAGCTCTACCTCCATGCGTGCTCTGAGATCATTCGTTAGTTTGTCTCTGAGTTGGGTGTACTCCTCCTCCTGCAGCTTCTACCTGTTCTACTATTTCTATGGCACACTCTTTGTTGCGACTATATCCTTGAATTACTCATTCAAATGCATGTTGTTCAGCAACTCCTCTTTCTTGTCATGACTTAGGCTGTCGATATCTATGCCTTGTTCTGCCAATTTGTGCTTTTTGACCTTGAACACACATTTTATGGCTCTTTGGTGGACCTGCTTCACCAACTACAAATTTAGCTTGCGGTGGGATGTCACTTTTCGTTGTTTCTCGTCGCGACCCAACTCACTTGCGATGAGTTACTCAACCATCTCCCGATAGCGATTATAGTAATAGATGGAGACGTTGTTACGGTACTCTAAAGGAAGCACATGATGCGCATATTCATTGATTTGAGTCAGCGCAACAATCGGCTGAATAACTTATGCTTTATACTCTACGTTGTCCACCGCTATGGCCAAATGCTATATTTTCGATTAGAGCTGACGAGAGAATTTCTAAAAACGATTCACTTTTTTAATCTATTACGTAAGTGAAGAAACAGCTTAGCCTTGGAATGACTGTTCGAAGGTTATCTCTTTTAGTTCGGATGTAAAGTTGGAGATGGTCTGAGTTACCTTTTAGCTGGTTTCTGTGTAGTTCTTCTCCAACTGCGCTATTTTAAGAGTATTCGTTTAAAGCTGTTGGCTGAGTTCCCCTATTTTGAGCATTGAGGCATTGATGTCTTTGTTGATGTGATCAAAGTTAGAGAATAAGTTGATTTGACTTTGGATAAGTTTATTGTTTTGGTTGGTTATTTCCTCATCCACGTACTTTTTGAACTCTCTCAATCCGTCAAGAACATGGCTTGATTCTCGTAATCTTAGTTCCAACAACTGAACCTTTTTGTCAATAAAATCTTAGAGGTATTTGACTTTGGACTATAGTTACTTTGTGTGGATTGTGGATTCCTTTATCTTGTTGTCTATGGTTGCGAAAATCCCATGCTCGAAAATATTGGGATCATTGTTCGTCATCAGTGTTAGGTATTACACTTTCTTTTACTATGTGTCACTCCGAGTATGAAGTTTTGCAATGGAAAGAGTGTTTCCCAGTATCTTTTTCTCTAGTGGTTCGACGATTTCCGAAATGATTTGACGTACTTTTGTCTGCACTTAGAACCACTAGAATTCCTTTAGTACACGTTTCTTATCGTTCATTAGAGTTATATATTAGTGCAGCCAGGCTAGAATAAACAGTAATTAATCTGGAGTTATGGATTCAAGACATAGCTTTGATGGATTGTATCAAAAAGTGTGTAAAAATCATTGAGATTTAGAACGCTCCATTCCTTTTTGGGCCAAAATCATTCCCAAAGTCTTCCTTTTCATCCATTTCTTATCTTTTTAGTATTTGCTAGTTAATTAACAATACTCTTGACAAGCCTACACAGTTAGGCTTTAAAGTTCGCTGACTTTGTCTCTCAGTAGCTCATTTTAGTCAACAGCTTCACTCAGAGCAAGTCTCAGGGCATTGGCTTTTTCCTAAATCTCGCATTAAAAGCTGGACTAATCAGGAATAGTAAGAGGGCTGAGTGCTTTTTCTTCAATCATGATGATTTATAGTGGAACTTCTTTTGCCGAGTTCATGAAATATCTACGAATTTTAGCGGTTTTCAAAAAGTATATATCACTCACATCTTTTTGCGAAATAAAAGAATAAAGATTTTACTTAGTCTCTTCTCTCCCAGCTATTTCCTCTAAGAAAGCATCTTAATATAGTCTTTAATTTGAGAGTTGAGCTATTTTCTATTCTTATCTGAAGCCAAAACCAGCTTAAAATCTATTTGGACTCAATCAACTAAAAAGTATCAGCTAAAGCAGACAAATATATCAACAATTTCGTATCAGCAGCAATCAAAACTACAAAAACTTTACTTTTGTTCTCATTGAACAAGCCACAACCCAACTCTTTTGTCGGAATAATGAGTAAGGTATGATCGGAGTACTTTGGTAGTTTGGTTGCAGAAAGTGTCAGAGTTGGATTGTTGGTAATCATGTCTCAGAGACCAGTGCTTATTTTTCATCACTTGTTTCTATTTCAACAAATATTATAACAAATCAAGTCATAAATAAGTTCACTATTTTTATTCCCGGACTAGACAATCACTTGTGTTTTCCTGAAGTGAGCGATCCGTTCTCAGATTCGATGTCGGGCTAAGTCTACAATAAAGACTAATTGTTTTACTTTGCGTCTTTCGGCAAACATATGGGGATAAGTTCGTGATAAAGAAGGGTGCCAATTATCAGAACTGTGAAGCCTACGCCTTTCAGAATGTTGACCACCAATCTCGTATCTTACATTTTGCTATATTATGGGTGGTCCACACCCACAGTTTGGGTCATTATTATTCCGAAAAGCCAAATAAACACAGTGCGGCAAACGTCGGCCAAAGAACGTGAGACTGGGGAAATCTTCTTTGACACAGCCACTGCAATGGGCACAGAGATAGCAATTGAAAGTATTAAACCAAAATTTAGAACCATAAGAAGTTAGTTAGCCGTAATTTCATCCCAGAATAGTTTGATGTTTTACACATAGAATTCACCATCGACATTGACGCAGTTTTACTGTGTCCATGGGCAGGTTATGTATTGGAGGCCGAATGTCAGTGGGATCAGGACGATTAGGCCATAGATTCCTTCAAAAAAGACTACTTTTAAAGGACTTATTTCGTACTTATTGAAAATCCACTTTTAAGAAATCAAAGTTAAGCTGTTGAATACAATTGAGGCGATTAAGAGAAGTATTCCGATTAGCTAATTCTCAACATTTTGAGTGCTCTCTTAACTGTTGGCGAATAGGATGGCTACGAGCTGAACCCCAGTTATCCCCAGGAATGCAAAAACACAGCCTAAAATGGCACCCCTGTGAAAAACTCTTTTCAAAAAGCATGCTGAAAGCAATGCTGTTGTTATTATGTTACCACCACGAGAGATCTGCCAAACTGAGCTATCAACCATGTTGAGGGCAGTGTAGCTAAGCAAGGTAGAAAGAACGTCCATCATTGAAGGAAAGATGATTGTATAAAGGGGAGCTGGCTTCTTGCCAAGCTATTAGTAAGACTATGGTTTTTTGTTGCGATTGAGAAGCCACTAGATCAAGAAGAGTATGCCTACTAGGGCCTAGCCTACGAACATACATAGAGATTGCATGAGGGGATGGAAGAACTTGGCATTTGTTGTCCGATCGACGATTTGTAGGTTTTGGAGCTTTAGTTCTAGGTGGCAATGGGGGTACGGATTGTGTTTATTGCGCCCACGATAACAAGGATAGGCACAAGAAGAAGAACAAATTTGGACATTAATTATGATTTATTATGGGTGAGAATAATTATTAAAAATAGTGATGGGGGTTGCACAAACTGCTTTGCATTCCTTTGATCAAATATTTGCATTTGGATCCTAAATGAATAAAGAAGGATGCATTTTTGAGCTTTGCTTTATGTTCTTTTTGTTTTTCTCTCGCTTTATTTACATTTATCCAAGATTGCAAGATTATGGGACGTTGGCTCTCAGACTTATCTTTAGCCTAGAAAGGTGGCTGAGAAAGCTTAAAAAGCCTATTTCTCTTAGAAAATATCATGAACTGGAGCTTTTAGCTTGTAGAATGAGCTCTTTTAAGGAGATTTCAACAAAATCCTACTCTTCTTTGCCTTTATTCATTTTTTCTCGTCATAGTATGTACATTCTCTGCATAAGTAAGTACTTATACCTCATAGCATTGCCTACATGTTGCTCAGGAAGGTCAAGAATAACTCGATTGTTGATTTTGATTGGTTTTCCTTCATAAATTCTTCATCTTTTTTAGGTTTCTAATGACTTCTTTGAGAAGCTTTTTCAAGAAATTTAAAATTAGGTAACTTTAGTTTTTATTTGAAAACTATAATCAGCCCAATAAAATATATGAAAAGCAAAATAACAGAAAATAAATATTAGAGCTGAAATAGAAATCTACTATGTTTTGACAAATATGCTACATTAAAGGCTGAGATAATGTACTACAATTATTATAAAGGACTTTTAAAAAATTAAACGTATTTGAAATGTTTTGGGATTTTGCAGGCAAAAAAGAGCCAATTCTGGGGTTGGATTGAGTGTTTACAAATGAGAAATATGATCATTATTAGTTTCATTACACCCTTTACACATGGATGGGTGAGAGCAAGGGCTTCTGACCCTTCATGTCCTTTTTCTTGAGTGATAGCTAGTTGAACTCCACGCATTTGGAGACCTTCCCACTGAATTCGTCCAGATTGGCAGGATCTATGCGGCAAAGAATTCGGATGTATTTGGAATTGTTGATCTAATCCTCACTCATTTAGGCCCTAGCTTAACACAAAAGTACCTATACTAGCCAAGTAGTTTTCTAAGGTGGTTGATTTTGTCAAGGTTGTAGTCTTTGAGGGCAATGTCAATGGCGTATTAGATTTATGGGGAGTGCTATAGTTTGTTGGTCCTGCAATCGGAAGCATCACGTTTTGGGGACTAAGGGGATCTATCTTTTTTCGAAGTGTAGAGTTTGACAAATTAGTTGATAAGTGAGTCTTCGTGATCATGATATAGTTCTTCTTTAATCCACTTCCGAATCGTCAAGGGTGAGAATTGCTTCATCAGGATGTACCAGTGGTAGAAGTTCGGATTGGTCTTTCGGTCGGGGAAGCCTGAGTTAGGGAGGAATCTTACGCTTATTTGCCTCTAGGATGGTAAAGACCTTGCCATCAGGTGACCCAGGCAGAGTGGTCTTACTGAGATATGCGTATTTGTTGAGCCTTGATTCGATCTCAGCCAAATTAGCGTTGATTTCGAGAGACTTCATTGATTTTATTATAACATTGCTAGTTAAATCATCCCATGTTAATAGTCACCTCCGTAATAATCACTCTCAACTAATTCTGACATACATTTAATAAATGCTTTTTTGAGCCACTTTTATTGGCTTAGAAGGTTTCTTAGCTTTTTAGTGAGATTTGGAGAAGAATTCAAAATACAACTGGAAAACGAATGCCTTTAGTTATCTTAGAAAAACAAAAGTTTTGCTCTTTTTTACTTTTCAATTCGTTGTTATTAAGTAAAAGAATAAAAAAGTAGAGTCAATGGGCTTCTGAAAGTTTTGAACATTTACAATATTTTGTGTGCCAATACTCTTTGTTTTCTAGTAAAAACTGTAAAAATTGATGGCTGAGCCGAAGGAGAGTCGATATTATTGAAGAAAGTTGTTGTATAAGTTAAGACCTTTATTTGTAATTAGATTTTTTTGGATGATATTGACCTCAAATTGAGTATAAAAAGGAAATGGCTTTAATTTGCACCTATAAAAGTAAAACTCAAGAATGCAAGTACTTTTCCTTGCCACATTGGGGTTTTCGTAATTTTTCAATGCCTTTCCTGACATTTCACTTATTTTTGGGAAAAACTGGCATGGAAGGCAGAGGTTGAGTAACTTTACAAAATTTGACAAAAGGGATTCAGAACCAAAGTTCAAAACTCTTTCTTGATAAATAAGAGTTAATTCACCAATATTCTGAAAAAGTAGGAGTTTTATTTTCGCGGCCTTAAGTTCCTTCTTCATTAGTTTGCTAGCTTGCGCTTCAAAAAATTCTAGATAATTGTTTCTTTCAAAGAGCAATCTATCAGAGCTGAGCTTTTGAGGAATTGTGATTGGAGTAATAAAACCATCATACATTATGAACTTTGTTCATAAAGAGTGCCTACAGTTGATCCTTCGATGCCTTCATAATCCATAAGTCAAGATTGAAGAAAGAATGGAATGTTCTTTATATGCAGCCTCTTTCAATCTGTTTATTAGCAAATCAACTTTTTTCCATATTCTAGACTATAGCCTATGTAGATTAACGTGCATCTCTCCAGCTATCAATCTTATTCATATTGATTGGATTTTTAAGAAACTTTGCCTTACAAGCCATATGAACTTTAAATTCACAAAAATAAGATCTGAAGTGAGAGAGGTTTCAAAGTTCTTGTATCAATCTTTTATAAGCTCTCTAGAGGATTTAGAGGCTTGCGATGGATGTTTATGCAGATTTAAGAGTTGATTTGTGTGATGATAATTGAGTACTAGGCTTTTTAATATTGCATTTTCCACTATAACAAAGTTTCTTCCAATGAACTTTTTGGACAGGATAATCTAACTCCCTAAAATTAGCATCAAATAGTTAGAACAGAAAGCTAGGGGTTCGCACTCCAATATCACCCCCTACTTTAGTCTTAACAAAGAAAACAATCTACACGCCAAGGCAATTGTTGTAGTCTCTCCTTTCTACTCTAAAACGCAAAACCACCCCATTAAGTGCGAATGCCAATTTCACCGTTTGAAGAAAACGCACAAGGTAAATATGAAGAATTTTCGGACCAAGTAATAACTCAACGATCTGACCATTCTCAAGGATAAGTACCTTGATAAAAACGACTAAAAGACAGATAAATAAACTCTTAGGCCTTATATTCTCAACACTCATAAAATAAATCCTCAAATTTTAAAGCCAATAACCTTCGACAGGACAGATTCAATTTCGTACCTAAAATAAGAAAAATAGAAGCTATAGACAAATAGAAGTAATAGTTAGCCTAAATTCGTCCAGCTACAAACTAACAAATCTTTCGGGATGAAGTTTAGCTTTGAAGACTTGAATTGGAAGAAGATTAAGAAGATTGATGCTAACAACCCCTAATTCATTGCTCTGATAAGTAAAAGGCTTGAAAACGAAAAATACAAATCTAGTTACCTTAAGACTTTGTTTGGCTTTATCCGAATGAAGACAAATATGGATAAGTACTACATGTGGAACTCAAAGGCGTATCTTTCGAATTCGTTGAATCTTTTACTCAACCACTTTACAATGTCCAAGTTAATGAAAGTTTAAGAATTAGAAGAAGAAGATCTGCAAAAGATCGCTTTTTATATGGGCTGTCAAAATAAACAGGTCAAACCTATCTTGATTGAGCTAGCTGAGGCGGTGGCTGAAATGGAAAACTTTCTCACTTAGTTCAAGAAAAAGCAAGAGTAAAAAAGACTCAAAACTTTGGAAAATGCTCAAAAGTCTAGAGAAAGCCAATCTTAGTTTAGGATTAATAGCTACGAAATGATCAACAGCAACTAAAAATCTGCAGAATCTTTGTTCTTGGATGACGACAAGGAGAAAGAAAAAAGCGTTATTTTCAGTAAAAAGAGCTCAAAAATTGATATAGTAACAGAGTAGAATGACAGCTAGACTAAAAGACGTTCAACGAAAGGCAGTATGGTGAATTTGAGGCAATCAACTCTCAAAACTTCTTTGTAGTTTGGAAGCAGTTTAGTTAAGACTGTGGAAAACGGCCTTTAAAACTAAGAAAAGAACCAAAAGTAAGTAAAGTAAGCAAAGTAAGCAAAATAAGCAAAATAAGCAAAGTAAGCAAAGTAAGTAAAGTAGCCTTAGGCTAATCTTCACAGTAGTAAAGGTTTAGGCAATTTACGATCAAATAATAGAAGTAATCGCTCTACAGTATTTTAGCCAATAAATGAATGCAGAGGAGAATCAAGGCAATCAAGACAATCAAGACAATCAAGGCCATCGAGACCATCAAGACCATCAAGATAATCAGCCTTATTGAAGAAGGGTAGTAAAGTTTCCAAATCAAAAAAAGTCAAGACTTTGAAAGTGCCGAAATATACTGAGTTTGATTAAAAGTACAATGGGGTCAAATACTAAAACTTTTGTTCCAAAAAAGAGTTCATTCATTTGATAGAAGAAATCTAAAGGTTAGATCAAAATGACTAAGAAAGAGCATAAAAATTATTCAATTTACTCAATGTGTAGCAATTCATAGATGATACAAAAAAGATTGACGAAATGATGCTGACATTTGCTCCTCTTTTCAACGATAGATGGAAAGATAAACTTCTGAAACACATTGTAATGGTCAAAGATCGGAAGTACATCTAGAAATTGTCATATTAACTAGACTATTTGCTCAGTGAAGTCAAAAGAACTGACCCTAGGCATTTCAATAATGAGGATCTTTGCCCCTACAAGTAGGACCCCATCTTGAAGAATAGCTGCAATCAAAGAATCATACGTTGTAGGTATAGTAGAGAAGATCATGGAAAGATCATGAAAAGATTGAAGACGACTTTCAACTAACCTTAAGAAAAAGTCGAAAAAACTCGTTTTACGGAGGATGACAAAAACTTGTAGTTGGAACAAGCTGATCTAAGTGAGATTAGGGCTGAACCATTGGCACCAATGCTTTCGCAATCCATTTACAATAGAAGCAAAACGGATAAAAAAGAAACCATTTTCATCAAGCCCGAAGAATATACGAGTGTAGAGCAGAAAAAAATATTGCAGTACATGCACCAAAAACATCACAATACCTTCGACTATCTCAGCAGCCAGATTTCAACTCTTTGCAACAAACTACATTAGAATCAGTCGGCTATTTGAAGCCTTATAATGATTGCCATTTTTTGTATCTTTACACAAGGTATATCAATCAAAGCTACGTAAGAGCTGAAAACCTCTTTAATTTTTATAAGAAGAGATTCTAAATTTGCCGCTATAACTTGAGCCTTAAGAAAAGGGTTTATTGAGGTCAACTTGGTTCTATGCTGCAAAAGCCTTTTTTAATCTTTCACAGAGAAAAAGCTAATTGTACTATTTGTGAGGAGTAAAGGTTTGCAAAGTATTCTTTACTATTTCAATCGGTTTTAAGTTAAACAAATCTCCAGTTTCTTTCATCTTTTAACTCTTTTTACCATGATTTACTGGTAAAGATAGGTTTTTAACTTTTGCCACTTTTTTGACTATGAGCTATTGACTAAAGTCTTAATTTTACTGCTTTGAGAAAGAGGCTTCATTGAAACATGGGCAAATTAAAGTATTCTCAATTTTTTGATTTGTAAGGCTTTTTCCACTCATAATAACTATATAATAATGTCCGCATCAACATTCAAAAACGTTATCCCTCGTCGAAAATACAGATAGAGAGCTCAGCTTACAAACAGGTCTCATCTGGGGCTACTCGAGAAGAAGCAGGATTACAAGCAAAGAGCCAAAAACTATCACAAAAAACAGGATATGATTAACAAGCTCAAAGAAAAGGCTGATCTGAAAAACGAAGATTAGTTTTACTTCAAAATGACCAAAGGAAAGCGCAACTAGGATGGAAAATTCGTATAAGATGATGAAAGTGACTCAGATTTCGATGAAAAAGACTATAGAAACTCTTTGAAGACTTAAAACTATGGAATAGTGCAATATCAACGCTCAATGTCTCAAAAAGTACTTACTTATTCATTCAGAAAATCAACAGGCTCAAAGGAGAATTACATTTGCTTCAGCCTGAGGCAAAACTGAACGAAAACATAATTTTTGTTGACAGTCAAGAAAAACTCAACAATTTCAAAGTGTAAGAGTTTTTCAACACAACTAAAGAACTTGCTGAGAACAAATTGTTAGATATAGCTCCTCAAGCTTTGACAAAGCCGATTGTTTTTAACGCATAGGCAAATACTCTAAAAAGTAAGTACACTAAGCTGTCTGAAGAAGTTGAAAGAGATCGTAAGCTAACAAAGTTGTTGCTAAAGATTGGATATGAAAAGAGTGTTTTGGGGAAGTAGCGCAGTAAAATAAAAAGCATGAATGGCAAGAAAATTCATAAGTTTTTCATGTAACGTAAGAAATGATTGGCTGTGCTTTAGTAGAACTCAAATCAATTATTATCAATTATCAACAATCATTTGACGTTTATTAGGCGGATCATGCAATTTCCTTAAACTTAGAGAGACTTTTTGAGAGCTAAAGCATCTGCTATCTATTTCTATCTCTTCAATCTTTCAGTGTTTATCGCGTCTACCCTTTGTCTTAGAGTATCTTGATTTCTATTCACTGTTGACCTCATCGAGACACTGCGCACCATGAATTTGTTTCGATTTTAGAAGACTTCGCTTTGGTTTTTCTAGTGCCATCTTAGAGTTTAGGTGAAGTGCATGTGTCTTTGCTTCTAAAGAAGAGCAACTGACTTGGTTAAGCCTTATTCAACATTGTTTATGCGTTTGCATTTGCAGGAACTTAGAGTTGCTGAGCGATTTCTTTGCCTTTCAAAAAAGTTGGACCTCACAGTTTGCATATTGGTGGATTCATCATATCTCTTATCCTTGATTTTCTTTTCCAGCTGCTTATGCTTCTTCAGGAGAACTTCTTCGCTCTCAGTGAAGTCCTTGCCAATGTCGTTTATAAATTTCTAGATGCGATTAGTGACTATTTCTTAGTGTTTTGTGATGTTTTTTTAGATCTGTTAGTTGTGTGGCTAGTGAATCTAGCTCTGTTTCTTCTCAACTAGCTTATAGACCAATTGCTCTCGGTTTTAGTGCTTTTTCAGCAACTAGGACTTTACCTTCAAAAACTCATCATCTTCATTTTCTGAAAGCTTTTTCTTTCGTGAGACTGCCACTTCATACTGAGGTGCCGCCGCAACTTGCTATGAATAAGAAAGCTATCTCTTTAGTTTTTGCTGGCTCCAAAACTTCTCCATTTTCTCCTGGTTTTAACGAAAGCTTCTGAATCTTTCCCTGGTCTTCGCCTTTTCATCCTATAATCAGACTCAAGATACCTCAGCATGTTTTAAGCCAACTTCTTGGACATATTTAACTTTCCTCTCCTCAGTCTTCTTGATTTTATTCAAATGTTCCTTCCGGTTTTTTTCGTGCTTCTTTTGCATCACCTCCAACTTTTCCTGCAACTAGTTGCGATACTTCAAACTCGCCTCAGCAATCGCTGCGTTTTTGTTTAAAACAGCCTCCTTGCGATTGTAAGCGGATTACATAAGTTGTCGCTGGGCTAAATCAAATAAAGCTTACTTTCATACCAGTTTATAACTGAGCACACCACTGGCGTAGTAGAGTCTGCTTCCATTTTGAGCTTTTTACTGAAGAGCTTGGCAAACTGTTCCATCTCCACTTTAATAATAATTTTAATGGGAATGAATTCACTCAAATCATAAAATTTAGTTTCAGGAAATTGGAGATTTATTCCACAATTAGTAATAATGGCTAAATACATAACAAACATTCTCAATTAGCATTTTCGTTTTGCCTTAAAAGGTATTTTATGTGCATTTTTCAAAAAAATACTAAATCATAAAGCAACCATTCGTGCATACTGTTCGTTTAAGTTGATTAGTGTCTATTCAGCCCTTTTGATTCTAGCTGCCAAAGATCCGCCTTCCTTCGCTTGTTGCTTCACTGTGTTATAAACTTTCATTAGATTGTTTTGCTTCTTTTCCTTTATTTCCCTCAGCTTCTCGGACTGCTACTTCAAAGCCTAATTAACTCTTTTGTCGATCTCCTTCCGCTCAAACATCTTTTCCAACTAACCGATCATATCTCTTTGCCTCTACAATGCTTGTTGCATGAATCTCATTTTCTTCAGTTTCTCCTGCTGCTCTTGGAGTTCCTTTGAGTTTTCAATCAGCTGAGCAGTTAGATCTTCTTGGTTTTAGTGGACATCTGCTAGACAATCCATTCTTAAAGCCAGCTCTGAGTTGATTTTTTTCTTTTCCTAAAGTTCGCTTTGCTTGCCAATCAGCGCAGTTATCAGATCCTCGTTAGTTATTTACTTGGCATTGTATCTAACTTTCTTGCTTTTGATGGAATTCATTAGTTTTTACTTCGCAGTCAGCGAATTGTTGATATTTCGCACTGCGATGACTACCTTTTTGAGCTACACTATCTGCTGCCCCTAAGTAAAGCTAACATTACTTTGGCTTAGATAGCCTTTCTGAGGTTCTAAATATGCTGTTTTGTGGAAATCACAATATTGTTCCTCAGAACGTAGTTATTGGATAAGACTTTCCATCTTTCCTGGGCAGTTGCCTCAGAATCGACTTTCTGCAGCTCATTATGAGGATTGCTGATTTAGAGGTGCTTCTTTAGAGTAAAGGTTTAGCTATTGCTGAGTAGCCCAAATGTTACTAATAAATGCGTCGGAGGGTGGATTAGAAGTCCGCCTTGAATTAGATCAGTCTCAAAGAGGAACTGTTCTCTTCACAGAAAGCTGACTTTAAGTCCGAGATGTTGAAAAGATGGAAGTATAGCTTGCGGTTGAGATAGGACTTCAAGATGGAAAATGATTTTGCAGTTTGAGGCGTTGGCATACCAACTAAATCAATTCGGTCCTACTCACCTACGCTTCTGCTGTTTATGTGCTTGTTTATGAGCTACAGTGAAGTCAACTTTGAGAGGTTGAGATCAATAAACTCGGGAAAGCGCAGTTCTTTGTTCAAGGAGACGATCAGGCATGTCAAGGGTTTGGGTAGCTAGGCTAAGCTCCGGATCTAAAACCTTACTGGTATCTCAGTAATTGCGAAAAGAGGGTAGGTTTATCTCACAATAGAGAGAAATACTTCGGGGTTGGCTCCCATGAACTCATCTTTGAACTTTATTCTCAGATGGTAAGGAAACATGACCCTAAGCTAAGCCGTCTCAATTTTGATGTTCTAAAGTATGTTATTTTTATGGTCACAGACTTTGATTTGCAGTTTTTTGTGGGCTAGTCCTGACAAGCAGGCACTTTAGGACCACACTGGGTTGATCTTGTCTTTGACGGACTGCGTTCTGTAGGTTTCTTTGCCCCATTCTGCCTCGATACGGAACTGGCTGCCCAAGTAGAACCCAAACCCGCAGTGAAATTATATCCTCAGCTCTTCATTTGGCTCCCCAGACTCTTACTCTTCTAACTCATCATCGCTTTATTTCGCGGCCTATGATGTTTAGACTGCCTATGCATTTGGGGGGGGCTATTTGAGTTACAGCTCATAGAATTAGATTGCCTTTCTGATGGTTAAGTAGCATATTCCCACGCAGATTCGTTCGCCTTACACTTCTTGCTCTAACTTGACTTCCCCCTCAAAAAGCACCTATTGTTCGGTCGATGGCTATATCTTGATAGTTGCTAGTCCCACTATTTTAAGTTTTCTATCGCTGGTTGCTTCACATACCTTTAGAACGATGCTTTAGGTTGATGAATCGAGTTCTAGTTCATTAAATGATGGGTTGGACGTCCATTCGGAAATGTTGGTCCTTTTCTATATAGCTTTTTGGGTACGGTTTAGCTACTGGTCACTATGAGGAGAAGGTACTTCGCTGATTTGGTTAGAGTAACCTGACCGAAAATAACACTCAGCATTGGTTTTTATAATACAAATATAATGAATCTCAATTGTAGGTAATATGAAATGGAATTGGTGAAAAAAAT
>Ga0316217_10004017_pt1 | contig 16222 bp, 21 predicted proteins | sample 1anoAmetaG_FD_203633 | JGI IMG/M metagenome (GOLD analysis project Ga0316217, IMG submission 203633) | Freshwater microbial communities from Trout Bog Lake, Wisconsin, USA - 1anoA | ecosystem: Environmental > Aquatic > Freshwater > Lake > Hypolimnion/Profundal zone | place: USA: Wisconsin...
CGAACTCCCTTTCGGCCTCATCGAAGACTCCTGGTAAGAGACAGAGAAATCTTCGGTTGGGCAGAATCAGTTACATTAGTTTTTCAAAGAGCAGTAGTTTTTTTAGCGTCGTCGGTTTCATCGCCGCCAAGGGCGTTTTTGTGACGGGCCAAGGCGAAAAGGCGCTGGGTGACAACGGCGTTCTTGGCGTCAATGGCGGCGATTTCATCGTCACCATAAATGCGGTTGCCTTGGGCATCGCATAGCGTGAAGGCTAACAATGTGGCAACGCTGGTTTCTTCCACAAACGCGCCGGGGGCTTTGCGCCATTTGCCGCGCTCCGCGCCTGACATAACCTTGATATATACGGTGGTTTGCCATTCTGGCACTTCCACGGCTTCAAGGCCGCTGTCATTGGCGGCGGCGATTTGTTCCTTGAGTGTCATAGCAATACTCTGAATGTTTGGCACAGTGTTAATCGGGCAAGGCTACGCGCCGATGATCTGCTGACAGCTTCCGCCGCTGATTTGCAGCTTCACGGTAACGGTCATGCCTTCCTTCAGCGGGATTTCATCGCCGATTTCCGCCAGATAGGCTTGGAAAGCGTAACCGGTGCTGTCCGGCTTGTTGACAATCCAAAAGTTGGTGCCGCCAAGCATGGCGTTCAACATGGCAAGGGTGCTGCCGCCCTTCTGGTAATAAAGGGTGAATTCGTATTCACCGGGCGTAATCCAGCCGGGGATTTGGTCTTCGATGGGGTTGCCATTGGGGGTGGTCTGCGCGTCAAAACCGGATACGTCCACCTTGGCCACGGTCTGCTTGGGCGGGGTGACTTTCTGCAACCGGGCAAGCTGCGTGACGTTGCCGGTGACGGCAATCTTGGTGCCGTTGCCGCCTGCGTTGGTGGTATTTCCGGCCACGGTGACTTGCAGGAATGATCCGGCGGGTACGGTGATATTCCCGGTAAAGGCGCTGCCGCTGCCGGTGTCGCCTGCCAGCTTGGTCAAAGCAATGGCGTTGGTGCCGGCGCTGGCGATGGTGGCGGCGCTGATGCTTGTCCCTGCTCCGATTAAACCTTGATTCATAGTCGTTATCCTTTTGCTGGTCTATTTAGGCGCTGGCGCGCAGGTCAAAATCAAGTGTGCGCAGAAAATAGAGCGTGGCGTCCGTGTCCGGGTCAACGATTCGATTCTCTTCCGTCTTGTCGAGGAAGATACCTTGGAAAACCACGCCATTGACGGTGCCTTGATACCACGCCAACACGTCGGCAATGGCGGTGCCTACGGCGTCCATGTCGGCATAGCTCTTGGCTATCGCCGTAGCTCTGAAAACACAGTTGGCAATGCCGTTAGCGCCGCCAAGTCCACCGGGGCGTTCAAAGTCGCGTAGCTCATAAACCACCAGCGGGAACACTTCGCTACGGTCCGCTTCCAGCGGCGTGATTCGTTTACCCACCAGCGCAGTTAAGGCGCTGTTGGCGGTAAGCAGTGTGAGTAAGGCGGGCGCTATCGCTGCCATGATGTATCTAGGCGTTTGCTGCCACGGCTTGCTTTTTCTTCAACTTCTCAATGCGGCGCTGCATTTCGTCCACCACGGCTTGGGTGGCGGGTGCCTGGCCTTCGGCAAAGGCGCGGTCAAGGAACTCGTTGCCGGGAACTTCCTTGCGGGTGTCGGCAATGCGGAAAACCTTCTTGCGGATCGGGCGTCCGTTCTTCATCCCCACCACTTGGTCAAAGCGGCGTGGTCGTTTGCCAATCTTATGCCCCCACATAACAAAGCTGGCGTACCATCGTCGGGTTTTGTCGTAAACCTTATCGGCGGTTCCTTGGCTGTCGTTGAACTCACCAACAAGGGCGCGTACCGTTCCGGTCTTGCCGCTGCTGCGCACCTTCACTTCTATGGCGTTTCTCAGGTGGCCTTTCTTTACCGGCGCTTCCATGCGGCCAAAGGCTTTGAGAATCTCCGCGCCTTTGGCGATGGCCGGGCGCAGTATCTTGCGCTGGGCATCGTCGGCCAAGCCCTTGAGCATTGCGAATACTTCGGTATCACCGGTAACTTTCATGTCGTTGGTGCCTGATATGTGCCTGGCGACTCGATGTAATCACTGGCATAGAGTTCAAACCGGATGTTGCGGAAAAGCATGTTATCCAGACGGTCAATCGTGTAGCGCCTGCCGTCAAAGAGTAGCCTGCACTTCTCGGTTATGAGTGGGTTGTATCGCATGACAAAGCGGTACTGGCTCTTCAATCCGGCCAGCCTTGCCAGTTCCATCGCCTTGCCGGTCAACTGCTCCACCTTTGCCCATGCCACAAACGATTTGCCGTTGTCTATGGGCGTGGTATCGGTGCTGGTGTATTCTCCAAAAGCGTTTTGGGTGCTGGCCACGGGCAATACCACCGTGACTGGGTGGCGTAGCTCTCCGGCGGAAATGTGTACGCTGTCTCTCATGTTTAAGTGGCGGCGCAGTGCCGGGAATGCAGGCGGTAGAAGTCGGCAAGGTTCTGCGGCACTTCCTTGAAGGTATCAAGGCTGGCCGATTCTCTCTGGTTGTACAAATGGGCAACGTGCGCGGTCATTGCCCAAGTGATATCGTCGGGAATGTCGCTGGCGGAGCCATAGCCTGCGGTGTAGGTGACAACCAAAGGCTGCTGCCACGTCCAGCTACCAACCATGGAAAGATACTCAACGTTGCCAGCCGCTTGCACTTGATACCGCGATGGGTCAAGCGGGGTATTGGCCGGGCTGTACGTTGCCGACAGGATGGCTTGCACGGGGCCACGGGGAAGATAAACGGGTTCGGTGGGGTCAAAGTAGGTTGCCTGCATCGTCCGGGTGAGTAGCGATACTCCCATTGCGTTTTCAGCGTACCGAACGGCTGCGCCAATCATTCCCGTAAGCGGATCGGTCAACGCGCCGGGCGGGTCAAGGCGCAGCGCCTTGGCCACTCTGGTTACGTCCAGCGGGCATCCGGTCGGCTTTACGGTCACTTTCCAAAGCATTGGGCTATCCCCGTATCAGTTTGTGCTTGGCCAACGTCGGCTTGGCCCCCACGGGCCTTGCCACGGGCTGCGCCGCTGCCGCTGCGGGCTTGGGCGCTGGCGTAACGGGTTTCGGGTCATTGACGGGCTTGGCCGCGTCCACGGCCACGGCATTGCCGCCGCGAATCATCGCCTCGGCCATATCCGGCGTGGCGTCGTGTACGTGTCCCTTCAAAAAGGCACAACTTGGCGTAGCTACGCTGGTGATAAACTTGATTCTCGGCATACGCTATGTAGCTTGGCCGGGCGCATAAAACAGCCCGATGGTTATGCCGGCCATCGGGCTGCTACCTTTGGAGCTAGAAACAACCGAAATTCGTTAGCTTCCGGCAATCTTGAGCACGCTAATGCCAGCGGCGATGAAATTGGCATCGCCGTTGCTGAAAATTTCAAAGCCAGTCTGGTCGGGATTCGTCGGCACTTGAATATACCGGGCCAAACGGTCGCCCACCACGTCCAAGATTTTTTGTCCGCCTTCCGCGCTGATTAACGCGCCGCTGATGGCATTCGCGCCGTATGCGGTGAGATAATCGCTGACGATAACCGGTTTGCCGTGAATGGTGGCGGCAAACAGGGTTTCGGGGTGTTCGTCCAGAATGGGCCGTCCGTAGTTGTCGGTGATGCTCCGCAACGTTTGGTAGAGCGTGTCGGCAACCACGTACCCCATGTCCGCGCGGTAACTGGCGTAAAGGCTGTGTTCCCACGCGATAACATCGGCGTAGGTCATGCCTGCCAAGACCTTGGTGGTGTAGCCGGGCGTGAGCGCTGCCAACTTCGTGGTCCACGCGCTTTCCTTGGCTTTCAGCACGCGCTTTTGCAGGATCGGCAACGCATATCCGATCACGTCAAAGTCCTGGGCCAACACCAGCGTATTGGAAAGCCAGATTTGCTTGCTGGAATAAAGCTGGCTGCCGTTCAAGGTCAAGCTGGCGGTGAAACTGGGATCGGCGCTGGTGCCGCTGGTGGCCGATTGCGTCTGCTGCTGGCCAACCACGCTGCGGTCGTCGGTGACGGGCAGATTGACTTGGCGCGGCGTCAAGATGCTCATGGGCTTGATCTTGTACCAGTCCAGCAAGGCGTAAAACGCATTCTGATTGCGCCGCACTTCCACCGGCTGGGCCACTTCCACGGGCAGGAAAATGCCGCCTTGCGTGGTGGTGTCGGTGCCAAACTGCGCATTTTGCAAGCCGGGCACAACCTGGCCGGTGCGGCAATACAGGTTGGCATCCCGCTTGAAGTTGGCGAGGCTGAAGGTGGCCGCGGCGCTGGGCTGGGTCACGCGCTGGGCTGGGTCGGCTGCAAGCTGGGCATTCCCTTCGGCGTAAGTCGTTTCCGCCAGCCGCTTGGCATCGTCAAGCAATGCCTTGATTTCGTCCATGCGGGCAAAGCGGGCTTCCTTCTGCTGGGTCTCTTCGGCGGTGAACTTCCGCTTGGCGGTGGCCACGGCGGTCAAAAGATCGCAATTCTGCTTTTTGAGTTGATTGAATTCTTCACGTAAGGCTGCGATATCCACGTTAAACTGCCTGAAGCAGCGTTACCCTTGGCATTTGCATGGTGGCGATACTCTGCCGCTCACCAGTCGTATGCCGCAAGGCGGGCCGCTTCAAGTCTATTTAGCTCGTTAACGTAGTCGGCTTCGGCGTTGGCTTGGTCGTCCGGGTCCGCGTCGGCAATCTGGCCGGGCTGGATGGTGCCGTTGTTGGGCGTGGCCACGTCGGCAACATCGGCGGGCGTGGCGATGTTTTCGGCGGGTGCGTCGGTTTTGATTTCAACGCTGGTATCGTCAAACGCGGGGTTGGCGCAAAAGGTCACTTCGTCACAAAGAAAACGGCTGATTTCAATGATGTTTTTGCCGTCTTCCACCAGCGCCTTGGCATCGGGTTCGTCGGCAATGGCAAAGCTCATGCCCTTGACAAGTTTCTTGGCCACAAGCTCTTTAAGGTCTCGCGTGGCTTGTGTGTCGGCAATTAGCGTAGCTTCGATTTTGACGCCAACGTTATCACACGTCAATTTCAAACTGCCGGTGTCAATGCTGGATTGCGGCGCTTTCCAGTCGTGGTGAAACAGCGCGTAAGTGTTGGGCGCAAATTGGGCGCTATTCGGGAGTAATCGCACAAAGTAACCGCCACGGTCACAACTGAGGGTGTTCCATTTAAGGGCGTAGCCGGTCAAGACGGTCTTGCCGCTATTGTCCGGGTCGGTGGCAAGGCTAAAGTTACAATCGGCGGAAAATAATCTCCGAATTTTCATTAGTTCTCCAGAAAATCTTGTAATGATGCCACACTCTCAAGCCTGCCGGCGGCAAATGCCTTAATACTCTCCGCATACTGCTTGGCAATCCGGTCAACGTCCATTGTCAAACCGGCCTTCGCCATCACTTCCGCCACGGGTGCCAACAAAGTCTTGGCGTACTCGGCTTGCTCTTGGCAAAACACGTTTGACCACGCAACCAATTCTTCCTGGGGCTTGCCCTTCCTACGTTCAAAGGCGTTGGCGGTCTTCTGGTCCACCAGCCGGGCCGCATTGGTTAGGATGGGCTTGAAGTCTTCCTTGCTGCTTTGCTTGGCGGGCAAGCCGGGCTGGGCGGGCTGCTGGCCAATCAAACCGGCAATGGGAAAGCTAACCGGTACGCGCAGCTTTTCGGCTTCGGATTCGGCGCTCGGTGCTAAGTTATGGCGGGCGCGGGCTTCGTTGGCGGTGATAACTCCACCATTAAGCAGCTTCAACGTTTGATCGGCATATGCCGCGCTGTCGCTTCTCACCAAAGAATCAAGATCGAACTCAATGCGCAAACCCTGCTGCCGCTCGCTGGGCGTCAACAGTTTGGCCGAAAGCATCTGTTCCGATTTGGTAATCCACTCTCCCAGCGAATAACGTACCGCGTCCTGCCCCATTTGCTCCACGGTGTTGTATTTCAAGTCTTCGGTTTGGTACAGAATGTGCGGCGGCACGCCCAACATCCTGGCAATGTCGGTGACGGTGTACTTGCGCGTCTCAAGCAATTGTGACGCTTCCGGCGGGATTGTGTTATTCACCATTTCCGCGCCGCCGACCAGTACCGCATAAGAGTAGGTCACGTTTATTCCTGCATGGCGCTGCTGAAGGTTCGTTTTGATTTGCTCTACTTGGTCTGTGGTGGCCGTGGCGGGAACTTTGACGTAGCCTTGTACTTGCGTACCGTTGACAAAGTAACGGTTGGCAAACGTCTGGGCTGACTTGGCAAGCTGAAGATTTTCTTGCATCAACAGCACAAGCGGGTAGCCGCACAAGCCGTCAAACCCTAAGCCGGGCAAATGCAACATATCGGCGGCGGGTACAATGGTTTGATAACCTCCGCCCTTCACCAGATACCATTGGCCAACGCTTGGGCCGCTCAATACGCGGAATGGCACCACGTTTTCTGGCTGCACTTGGAGCAATTGCGCCGGGCTGAAGTTGTCGCCACGGTCGATCAGCAAATAGCCATTGCCGAAAATTACGGCGTGGTGATACCAGCATTCATAAACCTGCGCCGGAATCGTGAATCCGTTGATCTCACCATTCAAAAGGTAGTTTACGGGGTGGTCTTCACGGTGGATGGACACACCTTGGCGCTTCTGGATCACACGCTTTGGGAATCCGGCAAGGGTGCTGCTAATCCAGCGTATGCCACGCCACATGGCGGGCAATTGCAAGCTGGAAAACTCATTGACGGCGGTGGCGGGCATCACGTCGCTGCCGTACACCGTGTATACGACGGGATTGGCTGCCGGGAAGGTTATCGGCGATACCATCACCGGGGCGTTTGCGCCTGCCGCCGCTGCTGTCGGGTCGTTGGCCATTGCGGTATTTAGCCGGGCGGTGGATTAGATGAAGATGATGGCCGGTGCCGTGACCGGGCTGACGGTGTTTTGCACGCGGATAACCTGTGTAATCGCATCCAGCAAGGCGGATATGGCGTCAATTTTGGCGGGTGATTTGCCACGATTGCCGGCTTCATTGCCGCCGGTCTTCACCGGTCGGCACAGGCCATTATTATCGTTCACGATTTCGGCGTTGCTGGCCATCCATCTGGCGCAATCGTTAGGATGGATTACGATGGTTTTTTCCTTCAACAAGCGCTCAAGATGAAAACAAGCCGGGCCAAGCGTGCCAAACGTCTGCGGTACGGGCACGCAGGGGATTTCCTTGCGTTCAAGGGTGGTAACCACTCTGCTGGCCTTGAATCTATCGTACATTACTTCGCAATCGGATTTGGCCGCGTATTTGAGAATCAACTTGGCAATGCGTCGCTGCGTTTTATCGTCAATGGTGGCGCTGGGCAGTAACCGGATATGCTTGGATCGCTGCCACTCGGTAAACGGCGTGCCGTTTTGCATCTCGTACTTTTCAGCGGTCGTTTTTGGTATCCAGTTTTTGAACTTCACGAAAAGCGTGCCGTCCTGCCGCAACCAACAAAGGGCTACGCTGGAAATATCATCGCAAAGGCTAAGGTCGATGCCAACGTATAGCTTCGCGCTGCCCACTTCCGCCAAAGCAAAAGGCCGGGTGCATGAATCCCACAGGTCCATATTCAACCATTTGCCAACGTCGCTAATCCATTGGCTAAGGAAGAATCGGCGGAACCGATTCGCGTGGTGGGTGCTCTGCTTGGCTCTCTCGGCTTCAGCGGCGATGGCATCGGCGGCGATGGTCACGCCAATGCCGGGATTTGCGAGTTTCCACGTTGCCGGGTCGTCAATGGGCAGTTCTTTCGGCGCGGTGTAGATCACGCTATACAAGCGCGGGTTTTTCTTCTCCGTCGCTTCCCGGTGTAAATCCCAGCACAATGAATGCTTGGATGATCCCGCATTGGTGGCACAAATGAAAAGCGAATTGTCACGCTTGGCGGCGTTGGTCAACATCGCATCGTACAGGCCACGGTGGTTGCCGTTTTCATGGATTTCATCGTACAGCACAAGTGATGGTCTAAGGCCGTGGCGTCCCTCTGCCGTGCCTGCCAGCACGCGCCATACTCCGTTGTTCTTCACTGACTCAATCGTATACTGCTTGAGTTTTATTGCGCCTGACTTCACCAGCGCGAATAACTCGGGGCTGTTAACGATTATCTGCCGTCCGGCTTCCCACGTTATCCTTGCTTGCAGGGCGTCGGTGGCAATCGAGTAGATTTCCGGGTTGTTTATGTCCGCTGCCGTCAACTCGTAAACGCCAAGCGCGGCCAACAGCGGCGACTTGCCGTTGCCTTTTGCAATCTCAATCCATCCTTGTCGGTATTGCCGATTCCCTTGGGCATCGACGTAGCCATAAAGGTTGCGGATCAATTCCTTCTGCCAGTCCATCAGCACAAACAACTTGCCTGCCCAACGGTCGGTGTAATTGTAGCAAAAGCGCTGGATAAACCGGATGGGGCGCTCGGCCAGTTTCGGGTTGTAGGTGTACTCGGTCATGGGCTACGCTTCCGGTATGCCGCCGTGGAATCCGCGCGAGAATGCCGCCTTGCTGTACCACGGCGGCAACTTTGGCGCTGCCGCAACCTTTGGTGCCGTGGCCGCGTTCGCATCTGAAATAGCGCCTTGCTCCGTTTCGTTGCTGCGCGGCGGGTGTTCATGCGCTTCGGCCATTTTGCGGGCTTGTTCGATTCCACTCATGGGATTATTTAGCCGCGCTGATTTCCTTGTTGGTGGCGTCGGTATGGTGTCGATGGCACAAACTCTGAAGGTTGGCAAGGTCTAAGCGGCGGTTCCATGCTGCCCTTACCGGTTCAAGGTGGTGTACGTCCTGGGCGAATTCTGTACATCCGTACCACTCACAAACCGGATTGTGGGCAAGTTTGATTTTGCGTAACCGCAACCAATCGGCACTCCGATAAAAGGCGTATACGGTTGCATCGGCAATGGCTGCGGCGGTGGTTCGGTGGCGCAGGCAATAACCGGGTGTGACCAACAACTCCGGGCAACATGGATTCTTGCAACGGTAAGCCATGGGATTGACGGTCGCAACTTTGCGACTATATGACACGGTGTTATTCGGCCAACGTTACGGGGCTGGCTCGTCGTCGTCCAAGCCGGCAAACTGCTTGGCGGCGCGCTTCGCTACCTTTTCCGTCGGCGCTGCCACTTCCTCTATCTGGCGGATTGCCCTTAGTGCCGTGGCGGTGTCTCCAGTCTCCAGCGCGGTCTTGTAAACCAACCTCATGGCTTCAAGGCACCAGCCCTTCACGCTGGCCGCGTCGGGCTTAGCGCCTGCCGCCGCAATCCGTTTCATCGCTTCAGCGATAAGCGGGCGGGTTTGCTGTTTAGGCCAGTTCTTGCGGATCGTCTCGTTGATTTCATATTCTGATGCGCCGGCGATGATCCACGCATACACTTGGGCCACTTTGTCCACGGTCAACGCCAATGCAGTTGTGGGTTTAATTTGCTTCATGCTGTTTCTCCGCCAGAGATTCAATCCATTGGGTGTGGAAAGCATACACCTTTGAATCGTTTATGAAGGTCATTGTTTCTATGTTTTTGCATGATCGCAAGTTGGCTGACGATTCGACCGTGATTGCCTGACCATTCGCCAGCTTCACGCATAGTAACTTGGCGTGTTGCCGGGCGGAAATGAAGACGGCTTGCGGTCGTTTGGCTAGTTCGCGCTGGGCGTATTCAAAGATGCCGCCGGACGTGTTCCTAAAGTAGTGTGAACACAACAGTACAAGTCGTTTCACGTCTCCGATGTCCATCAAGCCAAGCATCGCCGTTACGTTGTCACGGCTAAAGCCCAACGTGGCAACGTGCAAGCTATCGATTGCGCTGCGACTAAGGTCGAGAACGGCGGGTACGCAGTTCCAAAGGGCAAAGCGGCCATCCACGGCAAGGTGTAATGCTTCACCGGGGCGCGGCAAGCGTCCGATTGCTGCCGTCGCGTCGTTATTGCGGCGGGCATCCTCAAAGCGGCGCTGCATCGCCTTTACCTTGACGTGGTGTGATTCCCGCAAATGCGGCAAGCGGGCAAGTTCCGCGTCGGTTGGATCGCCCTTGGCTGCGCGCGGTGCCAGCAAATCGGGCGTGGCGATGGTCAAGGTTGGCGCTTGGAGCGTTAGCATTTTGGGATTCCAAAATATGCGGCTTTGGCCGACCGGTCAGCGGCGCTTTGGCTTGTAACTTTTGCACCACCCCCCACCCTTCGCACAAGTGCCTTTGATTGATTCAATTGCAATACTGGCGGGTACAACGTGGCCTTACCTTGCAGTTGGACAAACCGTCGGCGCTCATTCGGGAAGTTGAGCGCAGCGCGGTCTTTGAAGTATCGGCGGGCCGCGTGGTCATAGGCGGCGGCTGCGATAAAGCCGGTTGTGAAGTAACCGAGAAAAACGGATTTGCCTCTAACCTGAATTCGTGCGCACCACTTGCCAAGCGCCGGGCAAAACTTTATGCCCTTGAACGGCGCTTGCCCTTTGCGGTGGCGTCGGTTCATTTGGTTCTGCCGGTTGGTGGCGGGTCTAAGGTTCGACTTCCGGTTATCCAGCGGGTTGCCGTCAATGTGGTCGATACCTTTGCGGCGCATTACGAAGTTGTGCATACTGGTATGTTTACCGTTCACTCTGCCGCGCGCGTAATAGTGTCCGGCGTATCCGGGAACGGCTTGCCAGTGGTATCGGCTCACTTCCGCATAGTCGTCGTCGTCCACAATGGCGAAAAGGCCACGGGTTAGCGGTATCGTTTTCATCGGCTCACCCACTTGGTAATAATGATGGCAATGACAAACAAGGTGGCAATGCCGCCGACCATGACAAGCAGGCCATACACAAATTCGCGTTTTGCGCGTTTGTACTCTTCCGTCAACCATTGATTCATCTTGCTTGCGTTTTGTTCTTCGCTATCCATGTGCGTACTCCAAAGGGTTAAGGGTTATCGTCGTTACAGTTTAGAATCGTTTCCAAGCTAATACAGCGTTGGCGGCTGGCCTTCACCTTGGCAAGCGCTTTATCGGCGGCGTGCCTGACCACGGAAGTGAAGTAAGCAAGGGCGCTGCTTCGTCTTCCTGGGTCAAACTTGCCGATGGCTTTAAGCGATACATGCCACGCCTGCGCTTCCAATTCTTCCCTCGCATCTTCGTCCACCCTGTACTTGAACAAGGCGTTGCGCGTTAGCGTTCTTAGCGCCGCGTAAATCGCCGGGCGGTTCTTTTCCGCGTCTTGGAAAAGCGCGGTGAACCATCTATTATCGAGATACCCGCCGCGTGTGCCTTTTATCACTTCCGGCCTTGCCTGCCTCTGTCGTTGGCCACGTCTCCGGCGGGTGCTGTAACCTCTGTGCCGTTGCCGCCAGCGCCGGGAGTTAAACGCCACCGCTTCCCGGTTGATCCGCTGCCACCTTCTAACGTGCTCGATAACGCAAGCCTTGCACGCGGGCGACAGCCTGTCTGCGGTCGTGGCGTGCGGATAGAAGGCCGTCGCTGCTGGTTTCGTCTCGCCGCACGTTTGGCACCGTTTCACGTTCATTGCCGCAACGTACCAAACCGGCGTGTGAATCCGTAACGGGGTCCGACACTTGTCAAGCTAATTATTTTCGGGCAGTTCAACCGCGCCGTTTATGTCAAGCGGCAACGTCGTTTCATGGCTCATTTTCTGGGCCAACCGCTTGGCCGCTGCGCCCACATAACGACAGAATTGTTCCGATGGTTTGCCTTGGCGAAACCATGCCACGTCGTTGCCCAACAGGCTGACGGCGTACATAAACAGCGCGTCAAGCGCGTCATCCTGTCTGCCGGGGTTGTTGGCAAATCGGCGGCGTACGCAGCGCGTGGCGTACTGGTGGCACTGAATCGCCAAGTCTCCCCAATTGCGTCCTACGTCGGTTATCAGTTGGTCAAACAATTCCCGGTCAAACTGGCCGTGCGGGTCAAGCGTCACGATAACCGGATAACCTGCGGTGACTCGCTTCAATTGCTCCATTCTGCGCGCCATGGCCGTATTGATTCGGCTGGGGGGCTTGGTGGCGTTGTGGCGGCGACACTGCTTGCGCCAAACGGCGCGGCGGCTGCTTAATGGGCGCTGGGCGTAGCGTTGCCGGGCCTTGGCGTTGATCCGCTGGCGTTCTTCGGCGGTCATTCCGGCGGCGCGTAAGCGGGCATCTTCGGCGGCGCACTGATAACACCGGGCGCGAATTGCACGCTTGCCGCTTCGGGCGGTGTATCGGCCAAAGCAGTCTATGGGTTTGGCTTGGCCGCAAGCGGTGCATTGCTTCGTGGTGGTGGTGGTGGCGATGGCGCTCATTAGCCTATCTAGGCGCTGACGGGCCACGGCCAAGCCACGGGCAAAGCTGGCGGTGTTGACGGTCAGGGCAATCATTCGGGTTGGCTCACCTCTATCGTCTTGCGGGCGTCTTCCACCAACTGCCGGGCTGCCTTGGTACTCGTTTTCAATGCTCGCGCCAGCTTTCCGTAATGTATATTGCCGTTCACTTGATAAACGTCTGCGTTTTTTAGCGCTTCCAAGAGTCGCTTAAAGCGGTTCGGCAACAGCGCGATTAGTTCGCGCGCTTCGGCTGCCGCTGCTTGGTTGGCCGGCGATGACGTTCCTATCTGCATTCGTCCGTCTCCGTTTGGCGCATTAGTTTCGTTACCGTTACCGTTCGCGCAAACCGCGCGGCTGGGTCGGGCTGGATCAGCAAAGTAGGCTCTGCGCCGCGCGGGTACAACACTCCGGCGCAAGGCATCAACGCTGCCGCTCTCGATTTAATGTACGCTTGAATCGCGCGGCGCAGCGCTTTATGGTTTCGGTGATTCTTCCGGCTCATTGGTGGTCTCCTTTTTAACGCTGACAACGTGATTCATGCGACTCTCGATTAACAGCGCGCCATTCTTTCGCTTTCTTGCGCAATGCCGGCTCGCGCTCGCTTGGCGGCTCTATACCGGGCTGCGTTTGCCTTTTTCCGCACTATCGCCGCTGCTTTCCGGCGTGCCTTTTCCGCTGCTTCCTTGGCTTCGGTGGCCGCATGATAGGCGGTGATTATGGCGGCGCGCTGCTGGGCGGTTCGCCGCCAATAGTCGGCAGACTCAATCCCGGCGTTGCGGCAAGCCTGCACGATTAGGGTCGTTCTTTCGCGCGGCTGGAACAGGTCAACATGATCGCCATAATTGGGCGGTTCTTTCGTCCGTATGTGGGTTCGACGTATCATCATTTAAGCAGTGTACTTTTCGGTGCGCGCAAACCGCAACGGGGTCAAGGGGGTATCGGCAAAAGAAAAAGTAGATTGCCGGGCCGTTCCCGATTTGCGGCTCAATAGCTATAATTGCGGCTGTGTTAGAGACGTTCCAATAAATAAGGCTGGCGGTTCCCGATGAAAGAATCCGCCAGCCAAAGGACCAATTACTATGAAGATTATCCCGCCTAAACCTATTGCCGTCAAGCCTTCTCGCAAGCCCTCCGCGCCGAAAGCGTTTACTTTCCAGTGGTTGACGCTGCAAGAACCAAAAGAGACGGACCACGCGGGCAAAGAGTGGACGGTCAAGTCGAAACTAACCATGACTGAACACGTTTTGCTTAGCCTTCTGCAAAACTGGGAATGGCGCGGGAATCAGATGCAGAAAAAGTTTACGCAAACTTATTACGCGCATGGCCGAGTGTTCACGCGCCAGTGCGTCGGGTTTCTGAAACTGCGGAAAATTTCCGGTTACAACCACCGGACAATTTTGAAGACGTTGCAAAGTCTTTTTGATCGGCGGATTATCACCGATGAAGGCGCGCTCCATCCCGCATTCGCCAAGCGCTTCTGCAAACCAACGAAGAACGGCGGCTTTACCTATATCGGTTTGACCATTCCGAATCCCGGACACGATTTCAACTTCCAAGTTTTCCGCGCGTACGATGACTGGCACATTGTGAAAGTGCATACCGCTGAAGTCAAACCCATCAAATCGCGCACCACTTATTACATGCACGTTATGGGCATTTCCCGGCGAACATTCTGGCTATGGGAAAAGCGGCTGGCGGACGAGCGTGATGCCATGCTCGCGCGTGAACTGGCCGTGTAACCGCAAAATGACATGGTGTTCTATATTGCGCAGTGAGGTCGGTTTACCTTCTGCGCGCTTCTGCGCCTGCGCCTGCGCCTTTTCCCTGGAGTGAAACGACGATTACCCGGTCGGAACGACCTTTAATCTTTTACTATCCATTCCTTTCAGTTCTTCTTTTACCATAAGTCTGTCTTACCATATATCTTTGCGCAAAATAGAACACTTAGGGTGCGCAATATAGAACACCTACCGCGCAATATAGAACACCTACCGCGCAAGATAGAACACCTTTGCGGATTTGGGGGCTTGTGCGCAAGATAGAACACCTTTGCGGATTTGGGGGCTTGTGCGCAAGATAGAACATTTACGCTGCTCATTGCCGGGCTTGGCCATGCGGGCGCTGGGCATTAGCGGCTTGCCGCTGCTTCCGGCTTGGCTTGACGGCGGCTGCCTTGTGAATCGAAAGCCGCTCACCGTCCACCCACACTTCGGCTTTGCGGGGCGTGTATTCGGCGATGTACTGTTCCTTTTGGCCGTCTTTGAAAGTGACGTTACAGCGTATGGCGGTTGCGGTGCTCTTGGCGCTGAACTCAACGTCAATGCGTTCGACCAGCCGGTAAATCAACGGCTGCAAGCGTTGCCGCTGCTCTTCAGTCAGTGCGGTATCCTGGTCGTAAAGTTTCCACAAATCTTCGGCCACTTCGGAAATGCTCCCGGCTTTGGTGTTGGCAATGCGGGCCTTGAGTTCTCCGCGCTTCGCTTCCAGCGTGTCCTTGTCGGCTGCCAAAGCGGTCAAGACGGGCACTAGGGCGGTGGCGCTGGCCGCGCTGGCGGCGTCGGTCAAGGCGGCGTTGATCTCGGCAAGGCGCTTAGTTGTTGCTTCCAGCTTGCCTTCGACGGCGGCAAGCTGCTGGGCATAGTCGTTGGCGCGCTGGTCCACTTCGGCAACGTGCCACATTCCAGCGCCGCCGTACATAAAAGCGGTTTCAAACGCGATTACTGGAAAGCGGCCCTTCGTATGGTCAGGCAGGCGGGCAATCGCGTTGGCGGATGTGTAGAAGCGCCACGCGCCGCTACCTTGCATGTGCATCGCGCTACCGTCACTGCAAAACAGTATGCCCTTGAAAACGTTGGTAAACTTGGTGGCGGGTCCGGTCATGCGTTTACGTGACGCGATGGCGTGCTGCGCGGCAAAGAACGTGTCTTCGCTGAGGATTGGCGGGTAATACGCCTTAATCGGCTCGCCGATGGGCAAGCGCTGCTGGACGCCCTTATAGACGGTTTTGCAGGGCTGATACTCGCCGATGACAGCGCGGTTGCGGATGATTTTATGGATGTACGAAATGTCGTAATGCGCCGCGCGGCCGCTGATGTTAACGCTACCTTCGGAATTGAGGGCGCTGGTAATATCGCGTAAACCGTGGCCTTTGATGGCCATTTGGAAGATACGCTGTACGATGGCAACCTTGGCGGCGTCCACGGTAATCTTGCCGGCTTGCACTTTAAGCCACGCGGGAACCATGGCCGTTAGCGGCTTGGTGGCGATGTTGGCGCGCTTCGCCGCCCAAGCGGCCAACAGGCGGCTTGACTTCCAAGCTGATTCACTGTTTGCCCTTCCGAGTTCCATCACTGCCAACATTAAGCTTGTCACGTCGGCGGTTTCACTGGCGAACTCCACGGGCTGGCTGCCGCCAAGCGTAACGATCTTCAAACCTGACCGTAACAAGCCAATGAACAATTCCACGGCTTGCAAAATCTCCTGGCGGGTGAGTCGGTCAAGAGATTCGACAAGCAATACCGATCCGCGCGGTATGCTTCCCGATTCAATCAAATCCAGCAACTTCTTCAAGCTGCCGGCGGTGGTGTTCTTTCCGCGAAAAGCGCTCACCCCCTTATCCTGCAAAGCGCGGGCGATTGTCCAACCGCGTTGCTGGGCGTAGCGCTCGGACAAGTCCAGTTGGCGGCGGGTGCTGTTACCCTTCAGTTGGTCGGCGGTGCTAAAGCGCAGATAGCTAATCACGAGTGGCGGCGTTGTGGTGTTTGGCATTCGTTTCCTTTCTTTGGCGGTACTGTACCACAAACTGTATAATTCGTCCAGACAATTAGGAACATGTACAGTTCCTTCTGGATTCCTTCCACCGTCTGACTGCGGAGAATATCCATCTTCATCGTCGTCTTCAGGTGCCGCAGATTCACCTCCACCGCCCAGCGGCCTTTGAGCACTT
>Ga0316217_10004018_pt1 | contig 16220 bp, 14 predicted proteins | sample 1anoAmetaG_FD_203633 | JGI IMG/M metagenome (GOLD analysis project Ga0316217, IMG submission 203633) | Freshwater microbial communities from Trout Bog Lake, Wisconsin, USA - 1anoA | ecosystem: Environmental > Aquatic > Freshwater > Lake > Hypolimnion/Profundal zone | place: USA: Wisconsin...
TTCTCTTTCACTGAGGACCATTACAAAGAACTAGGCCGTTCTCTTGTGAATGCAATGTATAGGACCTTTTTGGAGATACAAAAGGAAGAAAAAACGTTGAAATAAAGTATATACATAAAAAGCATTAAAGGCTATTTGAGCGAAGTGGTGTAGAAGGACAAAAAAGGTTATGATAGCTAATCAGGTTCTGATAGTGAGGCAGAAGTAGAGATGACAAAGGAGATCATTTAAATCTAGCAGTTCTTGGAGTCTGCTGAAAACTAATAGGGAAAAATGCACTTTTTCAAAGAGAATGAGTCCAACCAAAAGACTGATTTGAAGACTGCCACTAACTCTTAAGCTAATAAAGGTTTGAAATAGTTTGGAGTTGGGATACCGGTTGAGCGTTATAACCAATAAATAAAAAAGAAAATCGAAGAATTGCTTGAAAAGAACATGTAGAATGATCTCAAAAATGTGCTGCTTTAGAAAATGCCACATTTGATGTAAACCTAGATAAAAAGGCACATCTAATCGTAGAAAATGAAAGCCGAAGATAACAGTTATTCGTCTTCAGTCTAAATAGCTAAAGATTAGAGTAAATATCAACAGGAGGGCTCATATCTAAGCCAAAAGCAGATGCCCCTCACTTACATTTAGTACCTAAAGCTGAAAAAGCAAAAAAAGGTGTATGAGGAATCTCTCAAGATCTATGGAGCAACTTTCTAGCTTCAAAATAAGCCCAAAGCACTATCAGCCAATGACGAATAGCTCTATAGCAACACGAAGTAGGAGCCAAATTTAAAGAAAAAACCCTTCAAAGGGAAAAGAATCTAGTTTACTTCTAAGGAAAAAGATAACACAGTCAAATCCTTTAATACTGTATAGCTTTTAGAGCATTTGAGTGTAAACCGATAGGAGAGATAGCTATTGATGAATGAAAGGACCCATCTACAGAAGCGCAGGAAAAATCCAGGTTATTATATGCTAAAGCAAAACGAAAGTTCTTCAGCTTTTGTAGGGAGTAAATCGATCGATTTGGACATTGTTGCACAAAGTGTGTTGAAAGTGAACCGTGAAATGCTCAAAAACAAGATGAGCAAAGAAAGCAAACTGCCTCAAATAATAAGTTCTCAACAGAAGATAGGCAGCAGACTCAAGCTGCCATTAATATGATTTTTGAATTCAGTTAAGGACAATATACTAAGCCTAATATTGTGCAGAACGAATTGAGCCAATTTGTTTGAGAGTTAGTTTAATGTGATTAAGCAAAAATTAAATAGCTTACCATTCATCGCAAGGGTTGATGAAAAAACAACAGGAAGAAAACCTGCGAGACTAAAGCAATTAGCGATAGGCAGAGGAAGACCCACTTTCTGCTTCCAGCCTAAAGCCAGCAAACTTCAGTCTGCGCCAAAAGATACAGCCTATTACTAACCCTAAGAAAAAGATGCGTAAAATTATCACTATACAGAAGGCAAACGACTTTTTTGCTGCCACACTTAAGCAAAGGTGATTTCTGTGATATTGTGTCTTCTTATTGTGTTTTTAGTTGGGATGAACTTTTTGATAGCTAAGGATGGATAAGCTAAAAATAATACAACTGAAGCTAGTGTCTAGGGCGACATAAATAAAGAAGACCTTTTGATTTTCGACCGAGAGAACCAAGATTCTTAGGCAGAGTCCAAGAAAAAAAAGGCAACAAAAAATAAGTAATAACAAATATCTCAGCGAAAAACTATTTAAGGAAACCCAAACATGGAAAAACGTTTGTAGGAAGGGGCAAGTGGACAATTGGCAGAAGGGAAGGCAGAGAACTCTAAATCCAGCATTAGAGTATAGAAAAATAAATTAACGGATCTCTCTACACCAAACAGTCGACCGCCCAAAACCTTTACTCCCCACTAAATACAGCCCTCTTAGCTCGACAAAACCAAAAAAACTCCCCCTTTAAAAAGTTAGCAAAATGACTTTTGGCTTACAAATATTTTTTCTCCTTCGAAACCCCTCGGCAGATCAAGCCGTCCTCCTAACAAGCCAAATAAGCCAAATGAAGCGCTTTACAACATTTTGAGTAATATTACGAAAAATCCTTACGAAGCTGAGAACTTTTCGATGATTACCAAAAAGGATCTAAGGAGAGCCATCAAGTTAAGAACTCTAGCCTCACATTTCTATAACAAAAGTTGTGCCTTCGCAGATGAAGAACTCGCATATTACTAACAGAAATACAATATCGGAGGCTACGAATAGCTGCCTTTCTGCATAGTCATTCCTACCTACAACAACCAACCAAGGAGGAGAGCCGAGTTTAACATAAAGTCAGTCCTGATGCAAAATTACTCTAACTTCAGGTTTATTGTGATAGATGATGGCTCTTCGGACGCCACAGTTGAGATCATTCTCAGGCTTTTGAAGCTGGAGACTAAGATAGGCGAAGACAGGTACAGGGTCATAAGGAACACCTAGAGGCATTATGCCTTGCCTAACGTCCTGTATGCTGCCAAAAACTTCTGCAAACCCAAAGATATCTTTATGGTCCTGGATGGAGATGATGAGCTGATTGGCAGGCAAGTGCTTAAGCTGTATAATGCTGTGTTCCAGAAGGAACAAATTTGGTTCATGTACACTAACTTCGTCAGCGCCATTGGGTCTCTAGGCTACTCAAGGCCCTACCCCCAAGATATCATGAAAAATAACAGCTACAGAGACTACGGATTCACTGTAACGCATCTCAGAGCTTATTATACTCAGCTTTTGCTGAACATTAAAGACGAGGACCTGAGAGACTAAAAAGGGGAGTACTTCACGGCAGCTGGAGATATGGCGATCGTGATGCCTTGCTTGTAGCAGGCGCACTAGAGAGTTCTGTACGTGCCTGAAGTCACCTATTATTACAACTTGAACACTGGAGCAAATGTGCATAAGAAGAGGATAAACGAGCAAAGAGGCAACAACCTGAAGATAAGGGCCAAAACGAAGTACTAGTCGCTTTAAACCTTATTTTGATGTTTGTGACTATTAAGCTACTCCAACCTATCTATATAAGTAAGAAACACTGTTTTTGCTATTTCAACCAAACAGAGCACATTTCAACCAGCGCACTCACGCCAGACAGGCATCTGGCTTATTACAAAAAAAATCAAGTTTCATTCAGTAACATTTTGCTGACTTTTGCTTGCGCAGATTAGATTATTAATTGGAATGAATCTTATTTGTAAGATATTATAGTTGGATGCTTCACAAAACTTTTGAGGTTCTCAAACAGTTCTAAGCGCACTAGGGCTCAGTAGTTTAGGTGAGGAGCGGTGGAAAAATCTAAAAGCGATCAGGAAAAGTCCAAATCAAAACTTAAAGTTACCCAGTCTCAGCTACCCTAAAGCTTGAATACTAGAGCAAGCTTAACCCCATCAATAAAAGATTAGAGGAGTTGGGAATCAAAGCAGATTTAGATGCTGTCGAGGAAGCTGGAGGCAAATTCAAAGATTTTGGCTTAGTGGATAATGTTTTTGATTAGGGGAAAACCCATCTCGCCCATAATCCTGGAGAGGTGCTTTTGGTTGACGTTTGGGCCACTTGGTGCGGGCCTTGCCAAAGACCTATGAAACACAACCAGGAAATGCTGTAGAAAAACCAAGGAGTGTGGGGGAACAGAGTGAGGATTATCGGAGTGAGCGTTGATGTCTAGAAGCAAGTGATTAAGGAAAGAGTGATAAGTAAGAAGTGGGAGAGGGTGGTTCACTTGACCCTCTTAGGGTGGCAGCATGAGCATCCTTTGATAAAATAGTTCAAGATAGCTGGGATTCCCTTTGTTTGTTTGGTTGACAAGTGGGGAAACATCAACTATGTTGGACATCCCTCTACAATCAACTTGGAAGATCGTATCAACGATCTCTTAAATTAAACAGTTGATACCTCTTCGAATACTGCGGCTACTGCTAAAGCTGCAGACAGTTCAGCAATTTAGAAGGTATTACACTTTCTCAACAAAGAAACCATCTAAAAGGAATTCAAAGACAGTGAACTTGCCTTCTTTAAATACAACAAAATATAGAAACTTGAGAAAGGAATTTCTTACACTACTCTATAGATCAATGCCTACATTGCAGATGGAGATGCTGTCAGCGAAGAAATCATAAGAAAGATTTACGGGAATCACCCAGGAGTTGATCTGAAAATCTAACGGGTAAAAATCACTAAAATCCCCCAAGTAGAACACCCTGATTGCTCTCTGTGCAACGCAAAAGGGCTCAACTATCCCTTTTACTGGCTGAAGTGGGAAGAAGGAGTTAAGTTTGGCTGCAGGGCCTGTGTCGAAAAAAAAGCAGCAGTGGAAGGTCATCACTATGCCTATGAGAAAAACTCAATTCTATTGCTAGGCAAATGGTAAAAGGTCTCTGAGAAAGACTTGGGCAACAATCTTCAACCTGCCGATATTGCAGTTGTCTAAGATCCACACCAATATGATTGCAATGGTTGTGGAGAAGGCTCAGAATCTGTAGGAGAGGCTAGGTACATCAGTCTAGGATGCCGTTCTTATCCGATCTCCTAAGGAGGGTGGGTAGACCTTTGCGAGAAATGCATTTAGGCGGTGATAAACAAGGATGAAAATGTGCTTAATAAGCTGAAACCTGAAGGACATGACCCGAACCATCCGTTCCTCAGAATTCTGTACAACACCAAAGGTTATTAATAATTCTGATCCAATGTTTAAACACCATTATAGATCATTTAGCTCAGTTTAAAAGTTGCATTCAACAATTCAAATGATGATAGGGACTAGTTGTGGGTCATTTCCCGCTTTTCTTTTGCAAAAGCTCACTAGGTGCAAGCTTACTTGCCTGCTCCAAGCAATAGCTATGTGAGAAAGTTAGCCTGAGGCAGACAGATATATTTTATTTTTATTTATTTCGAAACATGAAAAAAAGTGGGAAAAGGGTTGTTTCTCTGCCTAGCGTCAGAGAAAACGATCGCAACCTTTCCTATATTGCGAGATCCATTGATAATGCAAAGAAAGGATGTTATGAGAACAATAGATGTCTCAAAATAGACGAAGGCTACGGAGACTACAATATGAAACTATTTCGATTGAAATCCAAAAGAGACTACGTGCGCAACATCCCTACTATTTTCTCCAATAGCTTCAAAAACCTACTCCAGTAGCACCCCAAACATGAAGATGAAAGGAGAATCGTAACCTAACATAACGAGAGAATCAGTCAAATCCTTGTAACTCCCAAAGAAGTCTATTTGGAGCAAATCAGACTGGAGAGGGAGAGAAAAGAAAGAAGACTGGAGGAAGAAAAGTAGCGCATCAAGTATGTGAAGGGATTTGATGAATAGGTTCGAGAAATCAATGATCAACTTAGTTTTGAGTATCTGCCTTCGTATGAGGCCAACAACTGGTTCAGAATCAAAGACAACTCAAGCGCCTATTAATCTCCAGTCTTTGTCCCACCCCCTAAATAGTACTTTACTACTCCCAAAGTTAAGCCAAAGCGGAGGAAAGGTCATATCTTTTTATCTGATAATGTCAGAAAAGTCGATCATTTCAGAAAATTGTGAATAATAAGCAATAATGGCAAATATTTGATATTCGTAACACTTCATTTCAAATTACTTGCTTAGTATAAGCTTTAGCAGTGCGATTATGAGTAAGTTTGGAAGATCTAAGCATGATAATGTTATTAAACAGATAGTGCAGAGCACAGGTGATATAAGTTTTACTGTGGTTGAATGATCATGAGAGGGCAATCAGGCGCAGCAGTTGACTGGCAAGTTTTTGTCTTTGTCCACCTCCATTCCGAACAGAGTATAGCCGATTGTTAATCCCACCATCACCATTATTATCACATACCCGTTGTAGGTCATTATCAGCATCATCGTCAGGATGTGGAAACAGCTGTAGACGAACACATACGCAAAATTGAATAGATGCTCACTCTGGCTGCGAGGTGCCTACTCATCACTCCCATCCGACTCTGCCTCACTTTCCTTTAGAAGTACACTATCGCTCTTATTCACCCTGAAGAACTTCTTGGTTGCTTTGTCCTTCAGTGCGGGCAGAGCAACTGACAGAATACAGACCAGCACTGTAGCCAACAATCCTATCACGCGCAGGAAGACCTCATCTTCTTGCACAGTCAGCCTTGTTTATTAGAGACTTACGATTAGAACACAAATGAGATTTTCCATTGCCATTTTATGGCCATTTTCATAGTCATCCCCAGCTATTCAGCCATTTCGTCTTACCAATAAATAATTAATTCAGAGATTTAACTTTTTTCATCTCTTCTGCTCACTGCCCTTCCAAAACTGACCTGTTATAGTGTCTTTGGTAGGATTTGAAGCTGAAAGGTTTAAAGCAGAAGGCATAAAAATTATCATTCAATTATATCAAGACAAATAGTAATGGCTAAAACCACATTTTTGTGCATTTTTAGCATTGGAATTTATCTCCTACGAAGGTGGCTACTCTTTGCCTATGTTTTGCTCGATGTTCTTTTTCAACTAAATCGCTGAAATCTCGAATTCATCTGTGCTTGCATTTTGTAATCCTCTAAAGCCTTGCAAAATCTTGGAGTATTGGTCTTGGGCCTTGGGAGTGATCGGACTTTCGAAGAAGCAAAACGGGTTGTTGGTGGGAGTGTTGAAAAAGCAGCCAGGAGATTGGATATTGAAAGTGTACTTATTGATGTTTTGGGGATTGGGAACACATTATTCTTCTTGGAGCTAAATTAGGAACTCAGGAATCTGCAGTTAAGAAGGGTTTTAAGGTTGACTTTAGGATTGTAATTAGTGGTATATAGGACTGCTGGGAAAGTGGGATTGTAGAATGACAGTAGGTAGCATTAGAGGAGAGTTTTTGGTAGGTTAAATGCTTGTTTTTTCAATGTCATTGCGTAAATTGCTGACCATTTCAAAATTTTTGCTTTATTTTTAGCTTCTCTCTTAGTTCCTTTCATTTGAATTCACTTTGCGGTCTTTTTAAGGCTAATAATGCTAGATGGAAGGTGCTTCTTAGTCTGAATTGAGCTAGTTTTCCTCCTAAGAACTATCATCTGACAGAATGAGCTTACTGCTTGCTCTTTGAAACATCAGTTCCTCACTGCGCATTCTTTTCTAGAAGGTTTTGATTTTTTCGTAAGTTTCATTGATGTAGGCTAGTTTTTCTAGGACTCCAAGGAATGAGGTTTTTTCTGCCTCTGCTGCCTTTTCGTTTCTCTTGGGTTTGTAGTTGGTAAATTTTATTATTTCGTTTCTAACTGTCTCACAATTTTCTCTTACATAAGATATAAGCTTTTGTTCGTCTAAGTTCAACCCTTCGAATTGAGGCAGTTCGCTCTCGGCTGCGAAAATTCGGGAAAGGGTAGAGGGTTTTAAATGTTTCATTGTTTAAGTGCTGTTCTTGGAGCCCACGAATTTCCCCATTCTCCTCAAACTCCTTCTGACCCTGGAATAAAAGTAGTTTTTGATGGCATTGTCGGTGCTGAGTAGGTTAGGGCTTACCGGCCAGGCAGGGATGCGGCAATAACGGTCCACTTGTTGCCATGTATTTTTTGCAATTAAAACATTTTCTCCTCTTCAGCCCTAGTCCATGTTTTCTTCTAGATGTGAGGACTTAGATGATTATGCCACCTGAATTGAGTGGACTGTACCTCTAGCGGCATTGCTTTCCTGACCTCTTGGGGCAGCCGAAACGTTTGAATAGGTCGATCGCTACTTGTGCCCAATTCTTTATCCCATACAGCTAAACCAACTTCACGATGCATTAGTCTTCCTGAATAGCCCTGCAAATACCTACTGCGTCCATACTCTTCGGGAGTTCATTTTATTATATTCGAATGAGCACAATATGAAACGCACGCAGCATTATTACCAAAAAAGAACCAACCCACTTTGCTTCAGTCTCATCAGCAACCAGCTAGTCTTCTTTAGGGCTCAACTTATGCAAATAGAATAAAATATTGAAAGTGAAATACCTATCATTCATTAGATCCTGCTCTTTTCCACCGCAAAGTAGCACTTAAAGATCTTGTCCTCAGATCTGAGGCAGTCTTATGCTTCAAAGAATGTAGTTTTATCAAGGTGAGATGGCAAATCGAGTGAAAAGTTATCTATTCTTCCTGTGATTGAATGCTAATAGTCCAGCTAATGAGAAATATTTTAGAAAGGCCACAACGGAGTCCCCAAGTTCAAGATTGTAGAATCTTGTTCTCATAAAAAGTCTTAAACTTTCCTAGATCGTATAAAAAGCACAAAGACTCTGTGTGTTCTAAAGATGACGAAATTTTTCAAGTCTGGTGCTCAGGAAAAAAGTAAGCGTTGCTAGAAACCATTCAAAAAAGGTCGTTTCTTCATTCTCTCTTGGCCAAAGGCATAGGCAAAGAAGAGGCCATAAAGCAAACCTTAGCTATAAGGCACCAATAGCTAAGTATCTAGGGTTAGCTACAAACATAAGTACTTTTTTTTATATCTAACATCTTTTACCTCCTCAATATCTCTTTCGCAGCGATTGCAAACTTACTCTCACTGTTAATTTTTATTGGCTATCTAGAGTCTACAGTCTTCACTGTTGGCATTCATTAGGGCCGAATCTCGTCCAAGCAGTTTTGTTTTAGATGATGAAGGTCACTCATTTTTCGCATTAGTTGTAAATTATCGAGCAGTAGAATATAAATCAAAATTAGTCTTTTTAACCCAAGAATATTACAAATCTTGAAAATGCGCCAAATCTCTAAACAACAATCGGAGGAGATGTGCACAGTATTCTCAGCGTTTTTCAGTGTATCCAAAGTGGTTTTGAGGGCTGAAGGAAAGTTGGGTCTCCTTTTATTATAGCCATTGAATGGTGATTTAATAATATAGTTAACTATCAGCTGAATGGACTCAATTGCCACTTCTTTTGACAAGACTGTGATCAACCATTGCATGAATAGGTGCGTAGTATCTCTAAGCTACTCTCGCTTCACTCCTGGAGAACTTGAATGCTTCAATAGGTACCTAAGCTTACATTTAGATGCACTCGAAAAATTACCAGAATCGAGAATAGCGACAGTCGGATAAGGTCCAACTCAGACCATATGGATGTCAAACTCACCAATTGATGAAAGGATTCTTCTAGTTTGGACATGATTTAAAACCATTTTATTAGTAATCAATATCTCTTTAGGCGTTATTTATAATCTTTTTAAGAATGATTAGCCATTCCCTAATAGTTTTCAATTTGTTTTTTGCTCAAATCTTAAGATATTCGGCGTTAATAGGATTCTGATGAAAGAGTGCTATAGAGAAAAGAACAGCAAATAAAGTCTTTTGAAAAGGGGCAAAATCATGCCTTTTTGAATTTATTTTTGATAATTTGAGCTAAATTAATGAAGACTTTGCTATTTTCGTTTATAATTTAATATAATTTAAATGAAAGAGGAATCGATTTCAGGTCGGTCAGAATCAAAGCTTGTGGCCTCGAGGCAAGTCTTTAAGCAAAAGAATGTCAGTAAACTGAGTGCCTATGAGACCAACATGTAGAACTTTTCCAAGAACCAAAAGTTCAATCTTGAAAAGGTCGACCCAAAAGGAATCGCAGCTGTTGGAGTGTACGGTTCTTTTTCCGGAGTAATAGAAGATGCGCAGCTTTTCTCCAACTATGCCTAAACTTTGCAGCTGTCATATAGAGTATGCATGGGCGATTAATGGCATGATTAGACTCCATAAACTGATGTACATAAACACTAAAATAGGATACTGAAGGCTAATCTCACTTTTGTGAAGCCAAAAACGGGAAAGTAACTTTTAGCCTGAGTTTTGATTTCCTGGTTTCTTGTATGTATATTGCTAGTTGGCCCAAAATGGTCATAACTTTGAAAGGGTTCAACTACAAAGGATAGTTGGTACCCAAGGGTTATGCTCATATTGACTTCCCCACATAGAAAGGACAGTTCATAAAAAAGGCTTACATTTACTCAATAATCCGCAACTAAAGTTGGTACCACAACTGGTTTTCCTTCATTGACCCAACTCCTAGTGCCCTGGATTAAAAGGAGGTTGATCGCGTAATAGTAAGAGGAGAAAGACGTGAGTCAGAAAAGATAAAATGCATAGGAGTTTTGTCTGTGCGAGTTTAAACTTTATTGCGCAACTTCTAAAGGTTTGGTTACAAGTGATATCAAATTTATCAATAAAGTCAAATATCGCAAATTTATTAAAGCAAAATCTTGAATTTTTGCCAATTTCCAGGCTAGGCTAATAAGATCAAATTGCTAAGCTTGGCCGCAATTGCTCAAGTATTTTCACTAAAAAGGTATATAAGATCATATCTCTAAGATTGGGGGCTACTTCCCAAAGGCAACTTGTACTTTCGCCAGCTTCCTTCGTTTTTTCTACAGCTTGGAACTTAGGTTCTAGGTGTACTTCTAAAAAAGACTCAAATAAGTCTTCGTTTTGTTTTACTTCTCAACATCGTCACAAGAGTCGGCAATTCGCATGAGTTTGCCGAGGAAGGCAGCCCTAGACTCAGCTAGCTCCAGCTTACTTGCTGTCTACATGGGCGTGACTAGGGAGTTGAAGAAATCAGTGAGTTGCCACTTGCTGTCGAAATGAATGCTGCATTTGGGCCTGTCCCGGTTGGGTGTTTTTGCGAATTTGACCTAGGAATCTGCATCTTTTTGGTTGTGCTCCAGGTTTTTCTCATTCGCTAACTCTGAGGTATTTGATAGGTGTTGAGAGTCGTTCAATCTTTTCATCTAGAATATGTTTTTTCTGGTCTTCACTCGAGCTTTTTTCTCAACCTTCAGCCGAAAATGCTTTTTCTACTACACTTTTTACAATTCACTCAAGGCCGACTGGTATCTACCATTTACTGCATTCAACTTTCTGAAATGCTCGAAAGCCTCATCCGAAATCAACGACTGATGAACGTTTTGCATGTTGATGACCTTGGGTATGTTATTGAATTGGTGGAGGTCTGAAAGGTTAATAGTTAGCTTGTTGTGAGTGAGGCTCTTTTCGATTTCCATTTCCTTAAAACTTTACAGAGATAACCTACTAATGGCCTTGGCCTTGAGGTTCTGGACAGTTTTGGAGTGCAAATCTTGAGTGAGTTGGGTTGTGAGTTTGGGAAGAGAGGTGAAGGTAGTTTTGACTGTTTTGAATTTGTTAGGAAGCTCGTATTCGTTATTGGAAAACCTATAGCCCTAAATCGGGTAGGACTTGGTCCTGAGAAGAAGCATGAATAATATAATAACTGGTCGTATTTGAGCTGGGCTCCTTTTAAGGCCACAGCAAGTACACAGGCTGGATGCCAATGTGGTCCACAAAAGGGGTAGAAATGAGAGAATTTAGACATTCAAAAAAACATGATCAAAATCGAATATTTTTTTCTTCTATGGTCAAACACTCAGAAACCTTTACACCTTCACCAGTCAACCAAATTCTATATAGGTTACAGTGATTGACTAAACTCAGCCTTTGAGATGAAATCACCCCGAATTCAAACAATTTTATACGAAATTTTTATGCATTTCTCATTCGAAGATTATTGTTTTATCAACCTTTGAAATTTATTACCGTTAAGGCATCCTCCTAGAGCTTAATAAATACTGCTCAGGCTTCACTTCCGTTTGTTCTTAATCAACAACAACACATAAAAGATTGAATCCTCTTCTACACCGAATATTGCTCAAATGGAATCAACTATGCTTTAAGTGCTGAAAACTACTTAGAGCAGGTACAACTAGATAGGAGATGGAGAGATGCTTGTTTGGACATTGATAATAAAAGGTACAAAATCAAATGCAGCTTTTATTTAATAGTTATCTTTGCCTTACTATCTCTATTAGCCCTCTTTCTTTTTTGCCACCTGCTTATTCAAGTCTTCACAACATGGAACCTACATGAAAATGCAACTTTCCAGTCTTCTTTGTTTCGTACAGGGAATTCCAGCTGCCTTTGGAACAGAGTCAAATAATATCATTTCGATGTACTTTATTTGAATAATGAGAATAGCCAAACTCATGCAATTGATGTTTATTGAGCTTTTTGATGACATGACTATCAAGGCACAAAGTTTCACTAAATGAGAAAACATTTAGAAGATGAAAAGGAACAAATTATAGCCAATTTTTTTTTACTTTAGAGGATCCAAAGTGATCAAAAAGCTTCTTTTTATTAGTTGTGTGACCAATCGGCAAAGGCAGCTGGTTTTTTCGATATTAACTATAGTCCAAAATTACTTAGCACTCGATCTGTGTATAATGTATAATAACTTTCGAAATGTCGACCTACCCAGTGAAAGGAACAGCCCAGCACAGGAAATCCAAAAACCTCGACTAATCAGACACTAGTAGTCCTTTGTAGTAGTCCCTCAAACTCCTAGACCAGCTGTTCTAGGCCAGGCTTATCGACAAAATTTCGAGGCCCATTGACAAGAAGGTCAAGGAAGAGCACATCGAACGCTACCGGCAAACCTTGGACTCCCTTCACGACAAACTCAAAAAAATCAAATCTGAGACCACTGAAAAGCCGGGGTCAGAGGGCAATCCAGGAAAGAATAAAAGTGTGCTGGGTTCCACGACTCACAAGCCGAACGAGTGGAGCAAATACGTGCGCAGCATTGAATCTAAGTACACCTAAGTAACTATTGAATAATAAGATTTTGCTGGAAGGGAGCTATAAGCACTTTCGGACGATATGCAGATTGCTGGCCCTGCGGTACGACTCCTCAAGTTTATAGCCAATAAACATCGAGATGTGGGCGAACCAGTGTCTGCAGACTAGCTCATCTGATAAATGTTGTTGACATTTTTAGTCATATTCATTAGTTTTAGAAGTAAGCGAGTGCTTTACACAAAAGAATCTAGTATATTAGATTGAGTTATAGTAGATTTTGTTGGGTTGAAACAAAGTACTTGGCAGCCAGAAATCAGACGCCGCCAGAGCGCAAAGATGCATTAGGACACCCTTAGTCTTTCCCTCATTTCTGAAGCTATGACGATGCCTAGGTTAAATCATTAGTCGTAAATAGCAGTAATAATTGTGTATAGTTTTAGTCATTTCTCACAATCAAGCTGACTGCTTTTCCCCTTCTTATTCCTCCTGTTATTCCTCCTGTTATTCCTCCTGTTATTCCTCCTGTTATTCCTCCTGTTATTCCTCCTGTTATTCCTCCTGGGGGTTTTGCTTCATGTCATTCAATCTTTGGCTGAGCTACTTTGCGAAGAGCTGCTCTTAGTAGATGTGAAAATCCATAATACTCCTGGAGATTGCGAGCTAGTCGCTGAAGGCCTTGGCAAGTGACTTTTTGTAGAAGCTTGAGCGTTAGTGATGGTATTGTTTGAGCTGGCTTTCGAGGATGACCATGAGCAGGTAGTAAAAGTCCTGCAGATGTTCGAGTTGGTCCTCCAGGGTTTGGTTGTCAGCTGTCAGTTTTGTCTTTTTCTAGTCCTTGTTGCCCTCCATGAAGAAAGTCTTCAAGGTGGTCTTGTTGTTATTGAGTGCTTCAATTTGTTCCTTGTTTATGGCGATGGTCCTCTGCAGGTAGGAGATTTCCCTGCCAATGGTTTTAGCTTATTCGATGGCTCCAATCACGCTGTCGATTTCTTTGAGCTAGTACTTGAGTACATCGTAAAGCTTCCAGCTGGACCCATTGAAGTCGTGGATCAGCAGAGCAGTATCTTAGAACCGTGATTTGTAGGCTTCAGAAGAGTATAACCCGAATTTCGATTAGTCTGGTTGTGCTTTTTAGACTTGTTTTTGTGCCTTTTTCTCCGCCAGCTCGATCTAAACTCCCCCTTAGTTCTAGGCACCCTTTTAGGGTTCGGTCGAAGTGAGTGTCTTTCTCATTTGTGTGAGACTGATCCTTTCTAGAATGGTGGGAGGAGTCTGTGGTAAGGTTTCGCCGTAGATCCACCTGTAGACAGTATCTTCATAGTCAGGTAGAAGGGTCAGGTTGAGTTTGCTGGCAGCCCTAAAATACTTCTGTTTGGACTAGGCCATCCTCCTGGTGGCCGCCATGTAGTCGCTCAGATCAATCTTTTTCTTAGAAAAGTATGCCTAGTATTCATCCAAGATAGCCGGAACTTGCTGTTTCCTGTACTAAATAGCCACAAACCTACCAGGAAGTCCTCTTTAGCAGACAACTAGAACTCTGTCCCAAACTCTTTCTTGTACTTCTCGAAAATCTAGGGGTATTTGGGAACCACGATGGTCTATAAGTAGGCCTACAAGTTGGTTTCTGCAGTGTCTCTGAGGAAATTCTGGACTTATTCGGAGTAGTAGATGGCCTCGTGCCTGCTGAGATGGCGCAGGAACCTGAGGATGTACTGAGAGCGACTGCGTATGAGGTCAGGCTAGCTGACCCCGATGAGTGTCTTGTTAGGGAAGGTGCAGAACATGATGCCTGGCCATAGTTGTACGAGTTTGGTTCTGAGGAGGGTGAACTAGGTGTATCTCCTTGAGACTTCTCTCTCTCCCTTCCTGTCTTTAATTTGTAGAGTGTAGTGGAGATGGCCCTTGAGGGTATTGACTGCGGTGATGGTGATGTTGACCTGGGTGTGGCGGGAGTTACCTCATTGAAGAAGGGGAACTAGCTGAAGTCAGGCAAGAGGTGGTGCTATATCTTCTAAATGCAGGCCGTGGCGTCTAGCATTTCCACGTCCCAGTTGTACTTCTACTGTCCTTTCTGCGTTAGTGCTGACCTACGTAGTGGTAGAGTGGATTGGCGACCACTGGGGGCTAGACGGCCGACAGCCGCACTTACTATTGTTTGGGCACCTGCTCTCTCTACTTCTCCACCTACCTCACTATCTCCTTCATCTTCAGCTACTGGCTCTATCTGGTGTCTGCACGTTACTTGAGCTCGGAGGGTTAGTTGGGTTAGTTGAGTTAGTTGGGCTAGTTGTCGATTTCGGACTGCTCCTCGCCTGGGCGTTCGGGGATGGAGTCTATGGGCTGCTTTTAAGACATGAGAATACTACAATATATATTATCTTTGCTTATTCAAATTAAATATAGTCACCTCAAACATTCAAACAAAGCCTACATAATCAGCTGATTGATTGGTAAGCAAGTAGGCAATAGTAATTTGGGAATAGGGTGGATTTGGTGGTTGTGGAGAAGTGACAGCCAAGAAGTAACTGACAGATTCGGCCTATCAAAATACATCAGTCTGGATTGACATATTACTATATTGCTGTTAGCTAACACATAATTGAACACACATAACTGAACACACTCAGACTATCATCCTGATACAATAATCTCAATAAAGCCTATTTCATCAATCACCATCCTCTCCTTCGCTTTACCCCTACTCTCTTTCGCTTTGTCCAGCCTATCTTTTGACTTTGTCCAGCCTATCTTTGGCTTTGTTGAGCACATCTTTGGCTTTGCCATCTTCCAAGCAGCCTGTGCTCTCCCTCTCCCGACTCTACTTCCGAGCACTCACGTATCTTTGTATTTCTGTGAGCAAATCACGGATGATCTGCAGCGCATGGGAGCCGTGGCTGCAGCCCTAAAACCACAGGTCGATCAGCAGCAGCCGCACCCTTATGGCCAGCTGGTGCGAAAACAGAGACTACACAGTCTATAGTCTAAGCCCTGCCATATAGTCTGAGTGTTGGCTGAGCTCACTCTCACATATGGCCTTTGCCCTCTTGAAGGAACTGCGCAGTAGTCTGTGGAACTTGGATTTGATGTGGGAGCGAGACAGTGGGGTCTGCTGTGGGCATTTCTAGATGATTTTGGAGTATATGTGATGGATAGATGGACACCGCCGATACTACCAGAGCATGAGTCTCTACATTTAAGGAGTGGAGATAAGAGATTAAACCTATTGCTTCTTGATCCCACTGCTAGATCGCAATCGCCTCCTGTTTCCACCTGCCTTTGGGTCTGCCATTGAGCCTACTATTCCTTTCGTCATTCCACCTGATGTACTATGTGGTACTTTATGAGCTATTTTGCAGAGGGAACTGGTGAATTATTAAGCTGGTTAGGTTGCCTGGGGCTGATGTTGTTGCAGCCAGCTGCACAGACAAGAGTGCAGATCGGCTGCCTCTTCGTGGGAGATGACTATGAGGGGCTGAAGGCAGAAGGTGAGTCTGACAAATTTGAGGAACGTCTCGCAGAGCGCTGCGGCCAGGTGGGTGCGGCAGAGATACAGCCAGCGAGTCAAGGCCACCACTTCCGTCTTGCAAGCCACTGGCACCTGTGCTCGGCACTACTGCTGCAGGAACATCTACAGC
>Ga0316217_10004020_pt1 | contig 16217 bp, 15 predicted proteins | sample 1anoAmetaG_FD_203633 | JGI IMG/M metagenome (GOLD analysis project Ga0316217, IMG submission 203633) | Freshwater microbial communities from Trout Bog Lake, Wisconsin, USA - 1anoA | ecosystem: Environmental > Aquatic > Freshwater > Lake > Hypolimnion/Profundal zone | place: USA: Wisconsin...
GCAATACGCCTGTGAGAAACCCTTGAGGGAAGAAGAACGCACTCATCCAATAAGAATTTACACTTCCTTCAGTCAGCCACTATCTCATAAATGTTACTCTTAGCTTTAAGTCTTTGATCCACGCTCCTAAGGGCTTTAGCGACAAGAATGAACATTTTTGCCAATTCTTAGGCACTTTTCCAATCAGCAAATCGTAAAACATTGAATCTAATTCGTCAGAGAGTAAAATTAATCCATTTATGGCTTTTTTTAAGTCCTAAAGCGATGATTTCAGCACTCTTAGCAGTTTATTGAATCTTTGCATTTCCTGCAAGAGAAAGGTTGAAAGGCTAGGTAGTAACCCTTTTTCATTGACTTGAAACAACTCTTTGTGAGCATTCTATTGGTTAAGCAATTAAGGCACTTACTTCTTCTACAGCATATTTGTCACCATCTAAAGCACAAGTTCCTGTGAAGTTTTGCCTCCACTCGCAGCTTCTTTGGGCTGCAAGAGCAATAAAGTGTCCATTATTTGCATTTCTTATTGCTTCAAATAAGTAATATTGGCGTTAGGGTGCATTCCAAATATAGCCGTACTGTCTTAAAGTGGAAGTCCGTCAATGTAACTCTTGTAGTTTTATAAATTTTGGTATTCAGGTATGTGATATTCACTGGCTTTCGAAAAGAGATATTTTCTATCCAAAACGTGGGGATTGTAAAATTTACGCAGAATGGTCAATAAGCATCTTCTGTCCCAATCGTCAGTAACTCTGCCTCCATAGTTGATTTGTCCTGTAACGAATAAAAGAGCCTCGAAAGGAACACCTTCTCCTCGGCCTAAAAGCATACTCATCACAGTCTTAGATGTTTCCAAATCAGACTAGTTAAACTAATAGCGAATGTTCCATCCCAAAGGTCCGAATTTTTGCCTTTCTTGAATGATAGCATGGAAGAAAGTTAAACCCCAGAGCAATTTATGCAGAATCTCTGCTTTTTATGGGCAGGCTCCAAGTTGTTCTTCATCAATATCATTCCAGGAGCGTTTCAAATTGGCTTTAATGCCTCTTGGAGGCTAAGTTGTCATTTTGATACCATTTTGAAGTACAGATGAAGGGAAATAACTTGCAGGCATAGAGGTGAGGAATAGTCTGAAGTTTTTGTGGATTTCTTCGGAAGGCTGTAGATTTTCTTCAACTATTTTTTCTAGGCTAGGCATCCAAGTTTTGGCTAGGTGGCAGTTTTGAAGAAGAACCCATTTTCCTTGAATTTTGCTCTTAGTTATCAGTTTTTCGGCAGGTCCACCTTGTCCTTGGCCCAAAGAAATTATATTTAAGCTCATTTGAACCTCAGTGGACTCGGCAAGTTTAAGTAAAGAGGCAGTTGGGTCGGCACCTGGTGAAAGTACAAAGATGACCGGAGTTCTTTCGTCTGAGTCCTTCCAAAGCTATCTGACTGTAACATTCGGAGGATCTAAATATTGCTGGCCAATCGTATTAATCACATAATAACTCATACTATTCACAATTTTTTGTGGTTGTAGCACCCTTGAAAGCAAAATCCTATCAAAGCTATCAAGCTTTCTGTCCCACTCTTCAGGAAGAGGAGCAGAGATCTTTCCTCCCTCTATGTAAGCTTCCCAAAGCTTCAACTTGCTTGAAATGGAAGTAGTGATACCAGTAAATTTGGGGAAGGAAGCTTCTAGATATTAAGCCAAATCCCAAGCCCTTGGAGAGAACAAGTTTTTAGAAGGGTTAGGTTTAGAGCCACTTTTATCAATCGTCACAGCACCCCTTGTGAATGCACTCCAACTATCTTCAGAGATGACTTTGCTGTGTTTGTTTATGGACACAGCAATGATGAAAGCAAATAAAATTTTATCTTTTTCAAACAAACCACGAGTCACATTACGAAAGACGTCTTTAGTAATAGCTTACATTAAATTGCTGAGTCTTTCTTCAGTGCTATTTCCTTTTAAGGCTTGGTCCATTGCTACATGAAGTATCTTTTCCATGTACTGCAGTGAATACTGATACATGTTATCTATGAGAGCTAGATCTTTGATTATGAAGAAAAGGATAGACCCTCTTGTGGCAACCATGCCATACTGCTCTCTGACTTCAGCTATGCTCGCTTCTATCTTTTTGCTTTATTGGATCCGCTATTTTATCTAAAGCGCAGCCTATTGAGATTACCTCAGAGTCACTATGAGTTAAACGTCATCAAGAATGGTCTCACTTTTAGCCTTCTTCAGAAGCTTCAAAATGTTAAGTTCACTTTATTTGATCTTTTTGCTGAATTCACCCATCTTGACAATAATATCATCCCTTTGAGCTTAAATCTCCTATCTTTCATGCTTAACCACCATTGAAAGAAGCTGTTCTTCAAGTCCTTAGAAGGTCACAGTAAAGTTGATGATATTGACTCTTATAAAGATCTCTGGCAAGAATTTGGGATTTGAAATTTTGGTAAAGAGCAAAAGCTTGAATTTGCTGTCATAGTAGATATTCTATTAACCGTACTTTATCATTGGCATTCCATCAACAGACTTTATCTCTTTTGAAAAAATGGAATCCAAAACAGCTGGCAAGGTATCTTCAATGTCTGTTAGAAGGACTGGAAATCCATTTTTTACTGCACCTTTTACTTATGGCACAAAGTTAGAAGCAGATGGTTTAGTTAGAACTTTACGAGAGTTTGAGTAGGTTTTGTTCAACCATTTAAAGGCTTGTTATTGAGGGTCAATCATCAAAGGCCAACGGTGCCCTTCCATGCAGAAAATAGCGTTTTAGAGAGAAACTGTATCTGAAGGTAAGCCATCTATCATCCAGTCTCTTATAAGCAGAGGATCTCCCAAAACTTTGGCAATTTGAAAATCAGGAGACATTGGTAAATCTTTGGCACTTATAACTGTGACCCAATAATCTATCAAATTTTTCCTAAAAGCACCTGTAAAGGGTCCATTATAGGAGATAGCAGCCGTTGAGATAAAAACATCGATGGGGATGTTTACCATTTAAGCCTGCATAACTTCGACTGTTTGCTTCCATCTAATAGCTTAATCTTTAGTTAGAACGATTAAAGCTGCCGCTCTATCTAATCTATCTTTTGTGAGCTGCAGTTATTTTTAGAGGTCTCTCTTTTTATTGTTCATATCTTTTGTATCGTTTTGAAGCTGAATAACTCTGTCTTGTGCTTCTTTTAGAACTGCCATCTTTCCTTATAGTTACCTATTTGCTTAATTGAGCTTTTGCTGAAGTTAATTCATCTTTCTCTTTTTTGGCTCAATTTATTTAGCAACTGTTGCGTACTTTTAGATTGCTTTGCACCATTGAGCTATTTCTAACATCTCTCTTACCTTCTTAATGATTACTTATTCCTTAAACTCGCTTTTTTGTAACTGGTTTCGAAGTTTCAACAAACGGTCTTCAGGAATGTTATCTTTTTTGTACTATTTTAAGCTTGTAATGAAATCGTCTAACTTTATTAGCAACTTTTTCTGTACCTACCAGTCTCCTTTAATGCCAAATAATATGCAAACTCCTTCCATAATTGTCTACACAATACTTGGAGGCTTAGGATAGTTTCTGATAGTTTAAAGCGCTTTTCTATCAATGGTTTAAACTGCTCTTTTTGCCCTTTAAAGTTCAGGCTCAACTTCTTTTAGCCTTTCCCTAGCTTAATCAGCAAGAATTTGCACTTAGTTTTTTTGTTTTCCCACTTACTAAGCCTCAGCAGCTACAACGAGTTCTATCTAACCGGCTTTCTTTGAATCTTTATCAACTTGAATAAGTGCTTTTGCCAATAGTTAGTTTTGCATTTCAAGTTCTGGTTTGAGTTTTATGAGGTTTTTTTAGAGAGACTTTACTTGAATGCCAGCCTGTTCCAATTTTTATAAGCCACCAGTAAGTCTTTCTTTCTTTTCATTTACTTAGTTTTGCTTTTTTTATAAAAGACTCAAATAGAGTTTGAGCATATCCAGATAGGATTTTGGTGTAGTATAAACTTTTCTCTTCAACGTAGCCTCAAATTTTCTGGCTTATTAGTTAGCAGACAGGTGAACTTATTTGCAGATGTCTGAAAATGCTTAAATGACGTCTTGTCTTTTGGGAATTGCATCATAAGTTGGCAACTTGTCATATTTGTCTAAAATTGCCGAAGCCACACTCATTAAAGCTTACTCTGGCCAAGAGAAAAACCAATCTATTGTACAGCAATTTACTAGACCTGGGAATTTTCTGCACCTAACTCGCAAGGAATCTCCAATTGGACTCATTGATAGAATGATATGTAATCTTTCACGCACTCTTTCCACAAAAGTTCTGTAAATAATTTCAGGAGACTCTGGCCTCTTGAGCTGTGCATTGAAAGGCCTTGTGGTGTTAATGATTTATTCACGTTATTAAAGCTCCCAAAAATTTGGTATTTCTCCAGAATTCAGAAGATTATTGATATCTTAGAGGAAAAGCTAATCAACGATTTGGTTATCAGTAAACAGGAATGTGGTAGATTGGTTTTTGGCTGAGCATTCAGTCATAAGTGACTTTAAGAAAGACCTGAAAGAGTCTAAGTTATAACCCTTTGTTATTTCTACTTGTCTTACTGTGTAATTGTTTATAAATGAAGCCAATCGAGTTAAAGACTGCTTTCCAGATCCACTGACTCCCAATAAAAGCCCATTTCCTCGACTGAGACTGAGAATTCTTTGAATTCTTAAAATGTGTTCAACAGCTTCATTAAAGAAGACTAATTCGAGCTTTTGATCACTGTATGCATTGTGTTCATCCTGTATTTCTTCCAAAACCTTTGTAATTTTTTTGAGGTCAGGTATTTCTTCGTATTCTTTAGATTAGAGTTTAAGAATATTACTGAAAAAGATAGTAGAGTCTCTTTTTCTTACTCTGAAGTTGACTTAAAGTAAATCATGCATTTTGTCATGAAGCCAGTGATGATCTTGTTACGTATTAAGTCTGTCTTTCAAAACTCGAGAAGATTAGTGGAACCAGAGTTTACCCAAAGTCTAAACATCCCTTACTGTACTTCTCTTGGATTAAAGCATTCCTTGGAAAATGCTAGAAACATCTCTGAGGTTGAAAGTATAGTGGAACTTTGAAGGAATTGGCAGTTTTTCTTTCTTCACTATTGAGTATATCTCAATAGTAGAGTTCACCACTGCTTCTGAAGACTTTTTTATAACTTATGCGAATTAATTTGCCAACAAAAAACCATCCAAGATTTACTTGAAAATACGAGTAAGAGAGTTATGGCTGGGTTCAGGTAAGCATAAGACATTGAAGTGACGTGTAAACCTTGGTGTTAATTAATTTCTTCCTCCTCCAGGTGGACTACAAGCACAGACAAACGCAGTATTCTCTATGTGTTTCCAAAACTTTTAACGTCTATCCCAAATACCTTTTTTATCGATCATACATCTTAAAACTTCAATAGCTGGTATGGCTCCAAACTAATCCTGTGCAGGCATGTTGGTATCGTCAATTGCAACAACAGTGATTGTTCCTGGGGCTGCGCCAAAAATGTTTTTCCTGATTTTTTCAAGTTTGCTTTCAACTGACATTTGAAGGATTAAGTGTGAAGTAGTAGATGTTAGGACTAGTGGAGCGTGATTGACTTTTGCGAGTTGAATACTCTTACCTGTGCCGGAAGGTCCAGTTACAAGAACTGGCTTGAGACTTTGTGTAAGGTGTTTGATGATAAAGGAGTACCTAACTGTATCAATTGTCTAGACGATAATCGAATGGAAAGCTTGGTCTTTTTGGAAAGAAAACTCAGGAAGCCTTTCGTTCCAGTGTTTGAAAGCGATTTCATGTGGTTAAAAGTAAAAGTTTTGAACGAAATCGTTGCTAGGATATAGTACTTGCTCAAAGATTCCACGACAATGGAAGGAAAGCTCTTCATGATATTTGTCAGTTGCAGTCACACAACCAGACCAAATAAACGAAAAAACGAAGGAATAGGTCAAAAACTTCTTTTTATATTCACGATCTTGTCCAGACCTAAAACCGTTTTCGGGACTACAAATAATCTAAATAAGACGAGTCAGAGAATTCGATAGCTGAACAGCTGAAGTAGGGATGGGCTCTTTAGTTTTCTTGATGATGAATTTCTGTGTAGAATCAATAGACTTTTAAAACAGCTGCATTAGATAATTTCTCAGATCTGAAGTCCAGTAATCATCGTTCTAGTCTGCAGCCTGCATTTTGGGAATCCATTTGTCTAGCCAAGTGTTGATAAGAGGTTTCCAGTTAAGATCTTCAGGCAGCATATACACCATCCCACAGCGGCTGACAGTTGCTGGTGAAGCAACGCGTAAGTCCATGACCTCAAAGAGCATTCGCATAGAAGGAGTGAGCTTTATTCTCTCTCCGTTTGCTAAACAGAGCATCATATTGTCATCCAACACAGTATTCATGTTCTAGATCCAAAGAGCATCAACTGGACCATCAAAGACCACCCAATTGGTTGTATTTGGGTCTTCTTCATTAACGCACTACCTCATAATTGATGACCCTAGTCCATCACGCCATTATTGAGTCAATTAGTTGACTTAACCGTAAAGTTCTCCCATTGATATGGCTTTGGGGTTGAGCACATGCCTTTTGATCGTTCTGAAATTTGAGTCCAAGTGCTCTTTTTTACGCAGAGCTGTTAGAGCTTTAGCTAGAATATCAGTGCAAGTAGTCTTACCAGTGTTTGTAAGACCAACTATCATCACACCAAATCGAACATTGAATGTTTAAAACAGCTGAATCGCTTTTTTTGTTAAGGCTGGGACTGATTGCAACCCATTTTCCTGAGCCGCAAGATCCAACTCATGCTAAAGTTCAGGATGAGTAGCTTCGATGATTTCTGTATGAGGAAACAAATCTGAAATGAGTGCCTAGAAAAGAGGAAGATCTTCTTTCAAAAATTTAGGAATATTTGCATTCTTCATAGCCCTGATTAGAACTTCATCTTAGCTGGCATTCTTTTCCGACCTTTTCAAAGCTCCAGCCATTACCAGCACACTTTTCACTGCTCTCATCCCGAAATCATAGTGATCTTGCTGTGAAAGCTGCTCAGATGACAATTTGTAAAGTTGGACCATTTTTTTGGAAAGTGGCTTGGCTTCTTCAAATCCTTAGGCAAAAAGCATAATCTCTGCAATCAACCTGTAATCAGGAATCATCATAGATACTGCTCTGAAAAGTACTTTCAAATTATCGGGAAGCTAAGTTCTTCCTGCGTACCCAGGATTCATTGTGATGAAAACTCCACAGTTAGCTTTGAGGTTGATGTTTCGATCTATGAAATAAAATGTTGAATCTCCTCTTAACTTTGCCACTCTTATGGTGAGAAGTTGCTGAGCAATCACAGATAAGACCTCAATATCAATTCTGTTGAACTCGTCAAGGCAACTCCATGCTCCTTGTTGTGATAAACCTGAAAAAAGACGTCCCATCATTTTGTAGTCAATTTGTTCTGAGCAGTTGAAAACTATGCAAAGCATTCCAAGACCTTTGGCTAAATCTTTTGTTGATTCCGTTTTGCCTGTGCCTGCTGGCCCTGCAGGAGCAGCACCTAGCTTTATATTTATAGCACCAATGATAGTCATCCAACAACGATCCGTAAGAGGAGTGATGACTAATCTACTCATAACTCCCAAATACTCATAGCCATAGCTTATTTCTGCATTGATCTGTTTGGCAACCACATAAGCTTCAATGTTTTAACCTTCCATATACATTCTTAATTGCTGACTCCAAGTGAAATCTCCTTTGCTGATGGCATTTTAGTTTTACATCAAGCCTTCGACTATATCGCGATTGTGAACATCTTGAGTAATGAGTGCGATTAGGGTCTTTCTTAGCTGGATTGGGAGAGTTGGATCTCGAATCAGGGCAGTTAGTTAAGAAAGTTGCTTCAAAAGAAGCTTATAGTACTAGTCTAGATTGTTTTAGAGGCAATTTTCGGTATCTATTGTCCAATAAACTTGGCAAACAACAAGGGTAATTTGACTTACATGGTTCTTGATAAACTAAATTCTGTTTTTAGATTGCTAGTATTCCATGTAGCCTTTTGCGATGTACTTTCGAAGAGTTTCGTCAATCGCATTTTCAAGCAATTTGAGCCAATTTTATATTTCCCCCTTTGCGTTGACGTTTGCTTTATTCAGCTTGAAAAGCTCACCTTCCAAACTTACTAAACTTTAGACATATCGGCTTTCTTAGACAAAAATAATCTTGCTGATGCTTTCAAAGCACTTTCTTATGTTCTTTTGGATTGAATCTAGTTCGTTTGCTTTTGCTAAGATCTCAATCAGCTAGTCATTTGACAAAAAGTAAAAACGAGGAAACTAGTTCCTTTTTTACTCCAGATACTTTTAGAGCTATTTTTGAATTTCGGAAAGAGTGTCTTTGTATCTTATCCAGCTTTAATGGCTTCCAAGATTCTTGAAAACAAGTTTGATTCTAGCAGTTGCTGCCATATGCTTCTTGAAGCTTTTGTCTATATTTTCAAATTTCGCTGCCTACTCCCTCAGTTTGGTCTTTATATCTCCAGATCCGAAGATTGTCTCAAGATAAATCCAGTTTTTTTGAACTATAAGCCAATCATCGATGATAAGCATGGCATTGTAGATAGTTTTTTGAAGATCTTAGGCCTGATTCCTTTGCCTTTTGAGATAGCGGTTGCCCAAAATAGAACTAAAGTTAGCCAAAAGTTAATCTAGCTCAGCGTAAAGGTCATCAACTTTATCAAGGACAAAAGCCTACTTGTTTCTTGGGTCATCAGGCTTGTACTACTTAGTCGTAAACTCTAACTTAAGCCATCTGCTTCTATTCTCTTCAATTTGAACTTTTAATATCTGCTCTTGTTTTGCCAAAGTTGCGATTTCGATAATCTCGTTCTGATAGACGTAGAGTTAGCGATCAATTAGGTCTTGGAGTTTGAAGTTTTTATCTATTACAAATTTGCTTCCAACGATTCTTTGGATTTCACCCCAATATTCTGGGTCATCTTGAACCAATTTGCTACTTAAAGCTATTACCACTGGCATTGCCGCCGTAAATTGCGTAACTAATTTTCTTAGCTTCTCAACAACAGGGTTGGGAGGCAGTTTTTTAACACATTTGCTTACCATTCTTGTGTATTTTTAACAATAGCCTTTAATAGCCTCTACATCAATCTCTTCGAAGCTGGTAGAAAGCCATCCAGTTGAAAGAGTTGACCAATCTCTGAGTCCTTTCCACATGTCTAGCCTTAGGTTTAGGTTATTTCTTAACTCCTCCAAGTTTTCAAATCTGGTCTACGACATGTTTAGAGTCATCTCATATTGAGCGTACTGTTTTGCGTCAAATTAACACTTTTTAGTAAACTAGTCGAAGTTCTCAAGATCATTGATTGTCTTTTAAAGGTCTGCTTCTAAAACAAGGAACCTTTTTTCTTCTACCAAGCTCGAAATTTTGGTGATTTATTTGTTGAGAGCTGGGATTAGTTGTTTGCTGACTTGTTAGGCAAAGCGAATCATGTTTTTCTAAGCTCCTTCTTAGGCCTTGGACATAGCATTCTATAAGCTGATCATATCTTGTAAGAGCTGAGTTTGATAACCTTTCCAAGTTTTCGAAGATTACTTATCAAGTCCTTGAATATGAGGTTTAAGTCCTTACAAAATGTTTATTACTTGACCGATTAGTGAAATCTTTTCCTTTATTTTGGGAAGTTTTTTATCAATTGCTTTCAGACTCTTCATTTGCTTTACGAAGTCTGAGACATTAGCTGTAGACGTTTTTAAAGCCCTGATAGACTCTCCCAAATACTTTCCTATTTAACTTGCCCTTTTTTTGATTTCAGGAGGTATGCTGAGATAAACTTTATTCAGGATCTAATTTGGTTTTGGTTCCAAAAGGTTCTTCAAAGCATAGGCATTAACTCTTAGAATCTGCTTATCCATAAGATAGGGAAGTTCTCTACTAAATTGATCCTTTTGGAAAGCCAAATGTTATAGGGTATACTGGATGGAATCTGAAGGATCTGATAAGTTTTAATTGGTGAAATAATCGTAGTTGATTTGTAGATTTTCCCAATGCATAACTAAAAAGCGCTCAAAGATTTAGTGTAGAAAAGTGGTGACTGAGGAAAAGCAGCTCTAAAGAAGAAACTTTAACTCATTTTTGTTAGCTTAGTTAGAATTCGTATCAATCCAATCCACTGGCCTTAAGCTTTTTTCATCAGCTTAAACCTGTTATGAAATTTTGTCATCCCACTATTCCAAAATGTCAGTGTAAATCTTCATGTCTTCGTGCTTGCTCCATCTCTCAAAGTTGGAAAGTGTTTACAGACCTTACTAAAGGTAATGGTTTATCTCAATAAAGTGAGATTCAGCATTTGGCTCTATTCTTAACCATTCAGGACACAAAGCAGGTGGAATTGGAAGTTGAAATACTGTGCAATCTTCGTATTAAGAGTCATTTTCAATTACTTTTGTCGTTTTTTCTTTTTTTGGAATTCGAAGATTCACATGTGCTAAAACTTTAAAATCTGCAATCGTATTAGTTCCAGTCGGAGGCAACATAAATGGTTACATCTGTTCTTTCCTTAAAGCACGGACTGGTACTAAATCATACTTAAGCTAGACATTAAACAAGGGTTAAATGATTGACTTGATTTCTTTTAAGTTTTCTTTCAAAAGGAACACTTCTGACTGTTGAGTCTTTTGCTTTAAAAAAGATTTGAATTCATCAAGGCTACAACTGTAGATATTCTTGAGCGAATGCATAGCCAAAAAATCGATAAGGTAGCTAAATCTTAAAAATTTCATGCATTAATTTCTCAAACGGCTTCTCATTTCATAGTTCATGTTATCTGGGAATTGTAGTTTTTCATAGGCTGCCTATTTGGAATTAGGCCCATAGCTTTTTTGAGCCTTTTTAGGAATCGGCTCAGGACCACCCACCTTACCAGCAAAATTGTTCTTGTTTTGGGCTCTTAGGATTTAAATGCTCTTTTTAAAACCAGTTTTTACGATTTCTCTACAAGTATTTGAACAATATTTGATTGCTTATTTTATTTTATTGCGATTATGCTTTTGCATCTTTGAAAAGTTTTAAAGCTCATAGGACGTTTCTGAGCTATAAGAACCTTGGGGGCCATAGGTTAGTATTCTTAAATCTTAGAGCTGAAAAATCTTCTCACGAATGCTCAAGAGAGTTGGTCTCAAGTTTTCATTTAAGTAAAATAGCTTCTCTTTAAGCAGCTAAGAGTAAGTTTCTATCTTTTATCTCATCAATATCTTATGCCACATCTTAAGAGTCTTCCACTTTCTAAACTTTTTGAAAAAGTTCAAAGATTTGATGCGGTCAAAGCTGTTTCTTTCTTAGAGCCAATTGTGTAGCAAAATAAACTCTTTAGGATTATTTTAATAGTAAGAGCAGAGTCCTTTCTTGCTGATTGTAAAGTACTCCTTCAGACCTTCCTTTTCTTCTTTTTTCAAAGTACCGTAGTCAATTACTTCCAAGTCGTAAGGATCAATCTCGTAGTTCTTGGACTTTTTGAGATAGATGAACTAATCAATATAGGCAACATTCTTTAGCACAAGTTAGATATATCTATCTAGTTGCTTGATAGGCCTCAATACAATGTCTTCAGCTTAAGCTTGATGCACTATTTTAATCATCTTTTAGGACTGAATCGTCTAGCGCTGAACTCTTGACTACTCAATAGTATCATGCCTTTGTTTCTTTTAAATTAGCTGCTTTCCAGAGATTTTGTCCATTAATACTCTAGTACGACGCATCTAGCCTTCGTTTGCATTTGACTTAGCTGTCTGCACTCTTTCAATACCTTTCAAAGGTGTCAATGTTTGAATGGCTGTTGGCTATCTGAAAAATTGCTGTCCAGTTGTGGACAATATCTTGTAAGTGCTTTTCGAGGCTCGAAGCTCAACTCTGGAATTTTGTTTGGAACTCGGTCGGACTTTTCCAGCTGACGGAATTCTGCTCAAACTTATACTATTTTCCTCTTTCTAAATTGATTCCTCCTCTCGGATTAATGGAACTTAAGCTTTCTCTACTTTTCGCGAAGTAATTTAAGGCATATTAGGTTTTTTAAATATTGTCGACTGCTCTTTTATTATTCGATTGTTCGACTCAGTTTTCCCCATAGCCACGATTAAAGCATTGTTCTTACTTGAGGAAGGTTCGTTGTAATTTTTGATTTCACGTTTTACAGAAGGCAAAGTACCGTAGCTGAAACCTGTGATACTTTAAGAAATACCTTTATCAAATAATCTGGCCTTAAGCTGGTTGGCAAGGTCTGTATTGGGTTTAGGTTTGTCTGTTGATTCTCTCCTTTTCATGAAAAAGTTATAAAATTCAAAAGTTCAATAAAATTGATATCCCTGAAGCTAATTAATAATAATCTTCAGGCTTAATAAAATTATGAGAGAAGAAGATATCAGAGTTTCTACGACGTTTGCAAGAGAGAACACTAATACCATTTCCTTCCCTAATGGAAACAACTCAAATAGAAAGTTATCAGCTTTTGACAATTTGGCAACAGGACATCGTAAAAGTCATCAGCTTTAGATAAAAAGCCCAGACATTTTCAAAGAAGATAAGTACGCAGCTATTTACTACAAAATACAATAAGATGTAAAGAAGACTCAAAAATATCTTGTGAAATAAGAAGAGAGCAAAGAAAAACAGAAAGTTAAGCGTTCTATAAACAAGATTATTCGTTTGAATTCTGAAGAATAGGGCTTCAACTAACGATTCACAGTCAAAGATACAAAGTAAAAAATTGTGTCTAAAAGGATTAAAAAAACAGGCATTGGATTGACTGATTTGGAGAAATAGGCAGAAAACCGTAAGTACTTCTTTTCTAACCACAAAAAAGTGATTGACCTTGAAGAAGAGTGTATGCTCCTGTAGTATTACTTAAAAGACCAGTAAAAAGAAAAGAATCCTATAGGTTATTTAAAGGACCTTTCAAAAACTAGCCAACATCGTAGGCTAACCCCAAGTATAAGTGAAACATAAAAGCTTCATATCACACATGATGAAAGATTATATCGCTCACTAAAAAAGAGAGTTCATCTCAAGTAAGAATTTGTGGAGAAATGTAGTGATTTTGCGAAAAAGAACTCAAGTTATCGGCGGAAGTAGAATTTCAAGGAAATCTAGTTTGTACTCAAGCACCACAATCAAAGCTTAATAGATTAGACTATAGTTCCACCAGAAGATAACCTACAATAAAGAGAAAAGTTATAATTTAACAACAAAATGTTACGACTATACTTAAAATACGATTTCGCATTGCAACAAAGTGGAGTAGACAAATAAAAAACTCTAAAAAAATTTGTTGAATTTAAAGAGGATCTGTACAAGTTGGAAGGGGTTTTCTAAATGAAATAGCTTGAAATAAACAAAAAGTTTGAAAGCATAATGCAATACAAGAGAGAAAAAGGACTTTATTTCCAAGATTTCAAAGAACTCATGCTCTTTTTGAATGGCCTGTTTGGCAAAGATATCCTTAAGCTTTTCTAAGCCAAATTTCCTCATTACTTTAGAGCCAAAAAAGACTAGATTTTGTACATTCTACATAATATAGAAAGAATAATTGGAGCTAGATAGATAGGTACTTTAGCAATCATAAAATCAAATTTTTGCTTCAAATGATGTTTACAACGTTTCCTGAAAAAATTATTGGCCGCAAGATAATTCCAGTAAAAATAATTCCTTCCATCTTCAAAGCATACGGAATAACCGAAAAGGACTTCAATATCGATGAGCTTTATCGTAGCTACCAGTGGATGCAGCATCATGATGCAGGACTTACTTTTTAGTAGTTTTACAAAGGATCGATTTTGATGAAAATGAAGGGAGAAGATTGGAAAGGTATTTAAACCTTCCTCAAAAAAATAAATCTCAGAAAGCACATTTGATAGTATAGAACATTACTGAAAATGATTTATTCAAAGATGGTGAAACTTTTCGAGGTCTTTTTTGTTCCTACTCAAAGTGTTGTCCAAATATCTTTTCATATCTTAGATATCTTCTTCGTGCGCAATCTCCTCCCTTTAAAAACGACCAAATGAAGTATTAACTTCTTACGCCAGACTCTCCAAAGCTTTTTCATATTTTTTGCTCAAATCCAGGTTTTTCTTTTATTATTGGCTGATTTTGTCTACGAATTGGTTTATCCTGACCATTACACCAGCTTTTATATTTCTCTTCCTAAAAGTAAAGTTTTACTTCACTATCTATTTCTTAGACTGCATTCTTTTAATCTTGCTAAAAACACTCTAACTTTTTGGCATATGTTTTAGTGTCGAGCTAGCTCCCAAAATTGATTTATGTGTGTACAATAAGCTGTTTTATGTCCTTTTTACTGGCGGGATATTCTCATTAGATGTTTTTTATAGTTCCGATTTCAAACGAGAGTGATAATGGGTGGAACGGGGTAGCTTAGATTGCCTGATGCATTAAAACGAGTTTATCATAGCTGATAGTCTTATGGTCCTCTTTGAATGCTATCTCCTAGCTTATCTCATCAATTTATCTTGCTTTGAAGCCCATTTTTCTTTGTGCTACTGCTCCAATATCATATGTAGGTAGGAACAGATTTTGTGAAAGAGCTTAGTATGCTCTATTTTTTGAGGAACTTTCTAAATGTCTTTCAACTCTTTGTCAAATCGTTTTTATATAAAGTAAATTTCTTTTCTTTTGATGTCTTTTCTTATCAGATCAATTAATTCCAGCTTTTCGTTGATTTGGCCATTTACCATATTCTTTTATAGCTCTTTTTGGTGATTATTATGTTATTAGAAGCCTTAATTGCCATAGCTTATTGAAGCCTTTAACTCTTCAATCATTAGTTCCCTTTTTGCACATTAAACTTCATACTTTTTGCTCAAGATAGGTCCTAGTTCTTCCTTGATTTTGGTTTGAATCGATTTGGGGATAATTTCATGTATCTCTTAGGGCTAGTCTACTTCAATATTAAGTCCTTAGAGGTTGCTAAAAAGTGATAGCTTATTGATGATATCCATGATGTTTATGTAGGACTAGACATTTTTGAAATTTTTGAATAAATTTGTAATTTTGCTCGGTTATTGTGCTTTTTGCTGCTTCTTTTTTAGCATCTGGGACCTGCAGTATTCCTCAGCAAAATCTTAACGTCGACTGTCTAACACGTTTTGCTATTTTTGCTCTTTCACAAGTTGTCGAATCTGTTAGTAAAGTTTTTTGTCTGTCATTCTTCCAAAATAGAATAGAAGTAATAAATGTAATATTTGAGAACAATCCAAAGATTTTTCAAAATTAGATCATTGCCTTAAAGCTAGTCTTTGTTGATCCCTTTTTTTGGAGTAATTTCGTCATTTTTCTATATATTTCAGCTAACAAAACAAATTTCATTCAAATCTTTTTAGACGCATTTACATAATTTAAATATTTCAAAAAGCTTTGGATTAGGATATTTTTGTTGAAGAAAATGCTTCCAAGGTCTTAGATTTTGATAATAATAGCAAAAATTATCTGTTCGTTTGTCTATAATGAAATGAATAAAATTAAGGAAAAAAGTAACCATGAAACCAATCCATTCGTTAGAAAAAACTACACAATAAGTAGACATTATCGCCCTAAAAGTTTTCAGCTTTAAAACGAGTTCAATAAAATCATCAATCTGAGCGCGAAGACCCTCGACGTTGCATAGCATTTGAAATAAACTTTTTTAGGGATCAAGATAGATCACAGAAACAACTATGTAAACGTAAAGCAAGACAAAATGTTGATGAGGAAAGATTTGGTCAACTAGTTTTAGCGTAAAAACTAACCTTTCTTCATGCCTTCACTATAGGTAAGCTATTTAAACAAAAGCAAAGATGAATCTTTCCCGTAAATGAGCGATAGCGTAAAAGTGATTCCAAGGAGGGAAAGAAATATGACTAATCCCTCATCTCCCACCAGATAAAGTGCATTTATAAGTAGAATTGAAAGAAAATCGCTGAAGGCTGCAACTTTGCCTTCTAATTTGTCATTTTAGAACATTTCTAAGAACAAAAAAACCTAAGGCTAATCAATTGCACATAAAAGCTCTATCAAGAGATCAAATACTTTTTTATTTAACACTCCTACCAAGCTAAAGCCTAAAAAGATCAGTAGTAAAGAAGAACAGATCTACAAGTGGGAAGACCAACTTCACTAAAATTTAAATCTAATTCAATAGACCAACTTCAAAGGAAG
>Ga0316217_10004021_pt1 | contig 16215 bp, 16 predicted proteins | sample 1anoAmetaG_FD_203633 | JGI IMG/M metagenome (GOLD analysis project Ga0316217, IMG submission 203633) | Freshwater microbial communities from Trout Bog Lake, Wisconsin, USA - 1anoA | ecosystem: Environmental > Aquatic > Freshwater > Lake > Hypolimnion/Profundal zone | place: USA: Wisconsin...
TCCCAACCCGGGTCGCCAAAACGCCGGTCCCGCCCAATGAGAAGGCGCCCGGCGAATGGAACACTTATGAAATTGTCTGCTGCGGCGATTCGGTCAAAAACTTCGTCAACGGCAAGCTGATGAACGAAGCCGCCGGCTGCAACGTCACCGCTGGCGCCATCGCGTTGCAGAGCGAAGGCGGCGAGTGGGAACTGCGCAAACTTTGCCTGGAACCGTTGCCGTAAAAAACGATCACGCGGGGCCGGGTGAAAAATCATTTCAGGCTCAGCACCAGGATCACGAGGTCAATCACGAAGAGCACGACGATGGTGATTTCCAGCCAGACCATCACGCGGTTGTTCTGGTCCTGCTTGAGAATCAGGTAAAGGTCGTCGAGCGTCTTGAGCTTGCCGTTGATGGTGCGGTGCCAGTCCGCCAGATGGAAGCGCGAGGAGATTTTTTCGTAGATGCGGGCGAGGTGCCAGTCGCCGAAAAACTTGGTGATGTTGGACAGCTCGTCGTTGAAGCGCGCCATGTCGATGCGGATTTCGCGCAGCTCGCTCAAAATGTCGCCGCGCGAACGCAGCGGGCGTTCGCCGAGGTCGCGATAGGAGCGGTCCAGCGCGTCGTCCAGCAGCCGGTCGTAGGCTTCAAGCTCGGCGAGCTGGAGGTTCGCCAGTTCCATGATGTAAAGCGTCTCGTCAAAATCCTGCGGCTCGTCCACCAGCAGCGCGGCGTCCCAGTCAATGACGACCAGGTCGTTGTCGTAGTAGCTCAAATAGCGCGCGGTGGATTCCTCGGCTTCCTGCTTCGAGAGCCGCTCCAGTTTTTCCTCCTGCGTGAGCAGCGCGGCGATCTGCCGGCGGTGCGCCTGGAACCATTGCTCGGCGGTCGTCGGCGCGCTGGCGGCGTCCCCCACCGGCGCGGCGAGGCAGAAAACCGTGTAAGCCTCCTCCTCCGGCAATTGCGGCTGCGGCCGGATCAAATGTCCGCGCAATTCGGCGACCACCTCCTGCGCGAGGCGCTGGACTTCCTCGTGCAGCGAGCCGTTGCTGAACTGCAAATCGTGGAACGCCACCAGGTCTTCGACCTGATCCACCGCGAACGGCACGCGCACCGTGATGCTGATGGCGCCGACGGGCAGCAGCTTGATGACGCGCTCGACGCGCACCGCGCCGAGCGGCCCGATGCGTTCCATCGGCGGCAGGCGCACCATCTGCGGCTTGTAGAAGAAAAGCTGGCGCGGACTGCGCTTGCTGGCGTCCACGGCGAACTGCGCCACCGGCTGGCCCAGCAGTTTGCGGATCGGCTTGCGCGCGGTGTCGTAGGCCACGTCGAACGCGTAGATGTAAACCACCTCGCCGCGGTGGCGCCTGGCCGGGTTCGTTTTCATCCTGCCGCAACCTACCCCACGAACACCGCATTGTTCAAGCAGCGGAAGCGAATTAATCCTGCGGTGATCTTGAATGGCAATCGGGCGCGCTCCCGGTTTTGTTTTCGTGTGTTTCGCGGGTTTCGGGGTTAAATTTTTCCATTCGCATGAGCGACTTTGAAACCAGATTTGGCGGCATCGCGCGGCTTTACGGCAAGGGCGGCTTGGAAAAACTCCGGGCCGCGCACGTCGTCGTCGTCGGCATTGGCGGCGTGGGCGCGTGGGCAGCGGAGGCGCTGGCGCGTTCGGGCGTCGGCGCGCTCACGCTCGTGGACTTGGACGAGGTCTGTGTGACAAACATCAACCGTCAGCTCCACGCGCTGACGGAAACGGTCGGCCGCGCCAAAGTGGAAGTCATGGCCGAACGCATCCGCGCCATCAATCCCGAATGCCGCGTGACGGCGGAACAGAAGTTCTTCAACGCCCAAACCGCCGCCGAATTGCTCGCGCCGAAATTTGATTTCATCCTCGACGCGATTGATGACGTGACGAACAAGGTGCTGCTGCTCGTGCTTTGTCGTGAAAAAAAACTGCCGGCCATCGTTTGCGGCGGCGCGGGTGGCCGGCGCGAGCTGACCGCCGTGCGGCTCGGCGATTTGGCGCAAGCCAGCCACGACAAGCTGCTGGCCGAAGTGCGGCGGAAGCTGCGCCAGGAACATGGCTACCCCGCCGGGCAGTCGGCGATGGCCGTGCCGTGCGTGTATTCCGTGGAGCGCACCGTCTTCCCGCAACCGGACGGCTCGGTCTGCGAGATGCGTTCGGCGGCGGAGGACGGCGCGCGCTTGAATTGCAACGGCGGCCTCGGCTCGGCGACGTTCGTGACCGGCGCGTTTGGCTTCGCGGCGGCGGGATTTATTGTGCGGAAAATCGCGGAAAGCTGATCACCACCCGCCGAAGATTCTCTGGAAATTCGCTTCGACGCGCGCGGCCAGCGATTCTGTTTTTTCTCCCAGAAATTCCGCGAGGCCGGCATAAACGGCAACCAAATTGGCCGGATGGTTCAGCGGCCTGCCGTCGCCGCCGGTGAGCGGAAATGGGTTTTTGTCCGCCGGCAAAAGCTGGTCCGGCGCATCGGTCTCGACCAGCAGCCGCTCCGGCGGAACCAACCTGAAGGTTTCGCGCTGGCGCGCTTTTCGTTCATTCAAAAAGTAGCCGGGGAAGCTGAAATACGCGCCGAGCTTCGCGAGCGCCGGAATCAGCTCCGCCGGCCCGCCGAAACTGTGCAGCACGAAACCGCGCGCCGGACGCGGATGGTCGCGCATCAGCTCGTGCAGCCGGCCCCACGCCTGCAAACAATGGATGCTCGCGGGCAGATTGCGTTCGGCGGCGATTTGTAATTGCGCGAGAAAAACTTCTTCCTGGCCGGCGTAAGGCAAATCCGGCTTCCAGCGGTCGAGGCCGATTTCACCGACGGCGGCGGGAACGCCGTCGAGAAACTTTTTCAGATTCGCCAGCCAGTCCGGCGTGCGTTCGTGCAGATACCACGGATGATAGCCGAAACTAGGCAGCACCATTTCATTTTCCCGCGCCAGCGCCGCGACTTGCGGCCAGTCGCATTCGCACGCGCCGTTGACGACCATCCGCGCGATGCCGGATTTTTCGCACGCGGCGAGCAGTTCGCCTTGCCGGCCGGCAAAGCGGCCGTCCTGCAAATGATTGTGCGCGTCGTAAAACTTCATGACGCGTGGGCCTGGGCGAACTGCCGGATGCGTTCCCAGACCTTGGCCAGCGCGTTGCGGCGGTTCGGCGTGAGGTGCTGCGTGATGCCGAGCGGCGCGAGAAATTCCGGGCCGTGCGCCAGAATTTCCGCCGGCGCGTGGCCGCTGTAAAATCCGCAAAGCAGGCCGGCGATGGCCTTGACGACGAGGGAATCGGAATCACAGGCGAAGCAGCATTTGCCGTCGCAAAAATCGGAAGTGAACCACAATTTGGCGAGGCAGCCGGGAATCAGATTTTCCGCCACGCGCAGTTCCGGCGCGAGGGGCGGAAGTTTTTTGGCGCATTCAACCAGCAGCGCCAGCCGGTCCTGGCCGTTTTTCAGCCCGGCCAGGCGGGCGGTGAGTTCAACCTGTTTTTCCGCGAGGTTCATGGCGCGGAAAAAATTTCACTCCGCCGGCGGCGGCTCCGCGGCCGGCGGGACGGGCGGGGCCTCGGATTTTTCCGGCTGCGCGCGCGGCGGCTGGTTTTGGCGGGGTTCGTCGCGACGCTGATTCTGCTCGCGATAATCGCGGCGGGATTCATCCCGGCGCGGCGGCTCTCGGCGGGGATCGCGTGCCGGCGGCGGTGGCTGCTGTTCGCGGCGCGGCGGCTGGATGCGACGGAGCGCGCGGCGAAGTTCTTCGAGTTCGCGTTCGTCGGCGAGCTTCTGGCGCTCAGCGACCTCGACGAGTTCAAGCACTTCGTCGAGCTGGTCAATCATCTGCTTGAGCGACTCGGCAATCTCGGTGGCGTGCGCCACGGCTTCGCTGATGGCCGTGGTTTCGGCGGGGCGGAAATCGGCGGGGCGCTGCGCCGGTGGTTCCGGCCGGCGCTCGGGGCGGCGAAATTCGGGCCGCCGGTCGCGCGCGGGTTCGCGCGGCGGTTCGGGCGCGCGCGGCGGCTCCGGCGCGTCGGAAGTTTCCGCCGCCGGTTCGGTTTCGTGCGCGGCAAATTCGGCGCGCTCCGCCGGTTCGGCCGGCGGCGCGGCGGCGGCAACCGCTGCCGGTGCGGGTGAAATTTCTTCGGCGCCGTCGGCGCCGGGACTGGCCGTAACGGGACGCGGGCCGCGGCCCCGGCCGCCTCGGCGGCCGCGCCGGCGGTTGTTCCCGGCGGCGCGACGCGGCGCGGGCGAATTCAAGTTGGATGGTTCGTCTGGCACAAAATTGTCCGGTGAGGATGGCGGCTTGGCGCGTAAAAGCAATGGCGAATTACCCCGGCTTCTTCACAAACAGCGCCAGCGCGGCGGTGAAACCGTGGAGAAAATTCTTGTCGCCGACGGGGCCGATCTCGCCGTTGCAGAAAAAGCCGGCGAGGCCCGTCGGGCCGAAATGCGCCTGCACCAGCCCGGCATCGTGGCTGGCGCGGCCGAAAAGATTCCGGCCGCGGCCGTTGCAGCAGAACAGGCAGCCGCCGTAGATTTCCGTGCCGGCCAGCCGCGTTTTTTCGCTCGCCAGCAGTTCGTTCAAATCCTCGGACGCGGCGGCGGCGTCGCGCCGCTGAAATTGGATCGTCTGCCCCGTGCGCGGCAGCGCGCCGACGGCGAGCACGCCGGAGTTCGGGTCGCCGCCGAGCAGGTTGCGCACGAGAAAATCGCCGCGATGAAAATCCTCGAGGTATTCGTTCACGACGAGGCCGATGTGGAGGTTGCCCTGCACCTTGCGCTGTTCCTCCGGCGGCAGGCTTTGCACCGTCTCGGAGAGCACGGCGTAGGCGGGCCGGTTGGCAATGTTGCGGATGAGGTTTTGTTCGACGCGCGTCAGCGTCCACGCCTCGCCGATGGGCGTGCAGCCCTGCGAAATCACGCCCGCCAGCGCCACGCCGCCGCCGACCGCCACGGCCACGCCGCCGTCCTCAAAAACTTCGCCGTCGAGATAAAACTGCGCGCGCGGCTCGGAGGGATTGCCGCCGGCCAGGCCGCCATAGACCGGCACGGCCGGATAATTTCGATTCCACGAGCGCAGCCAACGTTCGCCGTCGAGCTGGAACGGATCCAGGAACGCCAGCCAGCCGTTCACTTGGTCCCGCGCCACGCCGGTTTCGACCGGCCAGAAATTTTCGCCGTCGGCGCCGGCAACCTGTTCCTGCGTGAAGCGGACGCCTTTCAGCTTCGCGCCGGGCAGCGCATACAGCGCCAGCACCAGCCCGCCCGCGCTTTCATATTCCTCGGCATTGGCAATCAAACCGCCGCCGGAGCAGCCGGCGAGCAAGGGAATCTGCGCGTGCACCCGGAGAATCTCCAAAACCTGCTCCGCGTGCGGGAAAAATTTCGGCGACAGGAACACGAGCCCCAGCGTCACCGCCTTCGCCGGCAGCCGCGCCCGCAAACCACGCGCCCACTCGGCCAGTCCGGCTTCGTTCATGCCGTCCGGCCAGCAGGCCGCGATGGAGGTTTCTTCGCTCACAAATCCTTCTTTAACCATGCCACAATTTTTTCACCGGCCCAAATATCTTTTACTTTTTGGCGCGCGCGGGCGACGGCGAACTTTTTGCCGCTGACCAGAACCTCCGCCGCCAGCGGCCGGGTGTTGTAGTTGTTCGCCATGACCGAGCCGTAGGCGCCCGCGCTCAACAGCGCCAGCCGGTCGCCGGCGCCGACTTTCGCCAGCGGCCGGTCCTTGCAAAAATAATCGCTCGATTCGCAGATGCCCCCGACCACGTCGGACGAAACCGTCGCGCCGCCCGTTTTGACGAGCGGCACGATCTCGTGATACGAATCGTAAAAAGCCGGGCGGATGAGGTCGTTCATCGCCGCGTCCACGATGACAAAATTCTTTTTGCCCGTGCGCTTCACATACTCGACCTGCGTGACCAGGGTGCCGGCGTTGCCGACAATGAAGCGGCCCGGCTCGACGACAATCTTCAAGCCCAGCGGCTGGAGCAGCGGCAGCAATTTTTCCGCGTAGCTGGCCGGCGTCAAAATGCCCTTGGCCGGCTTGGTTTGCCACCACGCCGCCGCGCCGCTGGCCAGCGCCGGCTGGTAGACGATGCCCAGGCCGCCGCCGGGGCTGAAAAATTCCAGCGCGTATTTTTCCGCCAGCTTTTTGACGAGCGGCAGGACTTTTTTCACCGCCAGCTCGTAAGGCGTCACGTCCGTCAACTGCGAGCCGATGTGCATCTGCACGCCGCGCAGCCGGATGTTTTTCAGCCGGCTGGCGCGCGCGTAAATCGCCTCGACGTGCTCGAACTGGATGCCGAACTTGTTTTCGTAGGTGCCGGTGGTGATCTTGGAATGCGTCTGGGCCGAGATATTGGGATTGATGCGCACGGCGATGGGCGCGCGCTGCTTCCGCCGCGCCGCCACTTGGTTGATGCGGAGGATTTCCGGCTCGCTCTCGCAGTTGAAGGAATAAATCCCCTGGCGCAGCGCAAATTCAATCTCCGCCTCCGACTTCGCCACGCCGGCGAACACGCATTTCGCCGGGTCGCCGCCCGCCGCGATGACGCGCTGCAATTCGCCCGCGCTCACCACGTCGAAACCGCTGCCGAGATTCGCCAGCGTGCGCATGACCGAGAGGTTGGAGTTCGCCTTCATCGCGAAACAGACCAGGTGGTCCAGCGGCGCCAGCGCGATGTCCAGCTTTTGAAAATGATCCTCCAGCGTGTGCTGCGAATAGACGTAGAGCGGCGTGCCAAATTTCCTGGCGAGCGACTCGACGGCGACCCCTTCACAGAACAGCTTGTTTCCCACGTAACGAAAACTATGCATAAAGCCGGTAGTTTAGAGTCAGCCGGCAAAAGTTCAAGGTCGGGAAAACAAAAAACCCGCCGGAAAATTTCCGGCGGGTGGGAACGGGAATTTTTTTACGGCTCGGCCAGGATGGCCGCGCGCTGTTTGTGGTATTCCTCCGGCGTAAGCTGGTTGGTCTTGTATTTTCCGAGCAGCGCCTGCAGGCGGCTCTCCTTCGAGGCGGCGATGGGCAACGGCGGCGCAGCGATTTGATGCAGGCCGAGTTCCGCGCCGGGGGAATCCATTTTGCCAGGCTTGGCGGCTTCGGCTTCGGCCTTCTTTAACTCGGCAAGTTTTTTGTCGGCCTCGGCCTTCGCCTTTTGGTCGGCGGCAGCCTGGGCGGCATCCTGTTTGGCCTTGGCGGCGGCGGCAGCCTGCGCCTCTTTTTTCGCCTTCAACTCTGCGGCGGCCTGCTTGGCCTTGGCCTCGGCGGCTTCCTTCTTGGCTTTTTTGTCGGCGGCGGCTTTGACATCGGCGGCGGCCTGGGCTTCTTTTTTCGCCTTCAGTTGGGCGGCGGCTTGGGCGGCATCCTGCTTGGCCTTGGCCTCGGCGGCTTCCTTCCTGGCTTTTTTGTCGGCGGCGGCTTTGACATCGGCGGCAGCCTGGGCTTCTTTTTTCGCCTTCAGTTGGGCGGCGGCCTGGGCGGCATCTTGCTTGGCCTTGGCCTCGGCGGCTTCCTTCCTGGCTTTTTTGTCGGCGGCGGCTTTGACATCGGCGGCAGTCTGGGCTTCTTTTTTCGCCTTCAGTTGGGCGGCGGCCTGGGCGGCATCCTGCTTGGCCTTGGCCTCGGCGGCTTCCTTCCTGGCTTTCTTGTCGGCGGCGGCTTGGGTGGCGGCAGCGACTTTGTCCGCCGGGGCTTTCTGTTGACACGTCACGGACGAAGTTTCCGAGGAAACCGGTTTCATCTCGACGCCATTCTTTGCCGGTGGCAGCTCGGTTTGTAGTTTCGGCGTAAGGCTCGTTTTGCTCACTTGTTTGGCTGCCGGCGGAGCCTCGACGGGGTTCGTCGCCGGGCATTGGGCGTTCAATTCTTTCAGTTTTGCCTCCAACGCCACGCGCGCGGCGGCCTGGGCCGGCGTGTCGGTGGCGGGAGTTGTCATGGCGGCGCCGAGCGCCAAGACACAAACCAGAAGGGAAACTTTGGGAATTTGCATGACGCCTTTTACGCCAAATCGGCGCCGGAAGCAACTGCTTTTGCAGGGGATAAATATAACCCCCGCCAGACCGGCGGTAGCCAGCACGCCAGCGTGGAACGCGCCAACATCCCGCGCACCTCGCGGCGTGACACTTTCACGCGCTGCTGCAGCTCGACGACCTTTGCCGCGCGCAACTTCTCCGTCGTCCGCGCGCCGATCAAAACCGGCCACGCGCACGCCAGCCGCACGCGGAATTGCCCGAACGGCAGCGTGTTTGTGTAGCGCCAGCCCGCCGCCAGATGCGCCTCCGCCTGGTCCAAATGCTCGTGGAACAGCGGCAGAAAGCTCGCCTCGTTCGCCGGCGACAGCAAGGTTTCCGGCAGCAGTTTGGCCGGCCCCAGTTTTTCCAGCGGCAGATAACACCGGCCATTTTTCAAATCCGCCGGCAAATCGCGTAAAATGTTCACCAGTTGCAGGCCCTTGCCGAACCGGATGCCGTCCGCGAGGAATTGCTCCTCGTCCAACCGCGCGTGCGGAAGCAGATGCGCGCGGCAGAGCTTCGTCCAAAATCCGCCGACACAGCCGGCCACGCGATAGGTGTAATCATCCAGCTCCGCCGCCGTTTCCAGCGCGATGATTTTTCCGGCCGCCGCCCCGGCGAACCGCCGCAAATCCAGTTCCTGGCCGCCGGTGATGACGGCCAGCACCTCGCGGACGAGCTTCAAATCCGCCGGTGAAAGGTTTTGCAGCAGCGCGAGGCTGTCCCCGGTTTTTTCCAGCAGCAATTTTTCCGCCGGCGAACCCTGCGATTGCGCCAGCCCGCCGAAATCCAGCGGCGCGGAACTTTGGCCGAGAAGCCGTTCGCGCAGTTTTTGCAGCGCCTCCAGCCGCTGCGCCACCGGCAGGATTTCCGTGTCCGCAATGGTGTCCGCCGTGCGCGCGAGCAGGTAGGCGAGGCCGATCTGCGGGCGGATGGCGCGCGGTAGCACGCGCAGCGTCAGGTAAAACGACCGCGACACCTGCGGCAGCAGGCGGGTGAGCAGCTCTGAATTTTCCATGCGGGATCCGGCCACGCGCGCACTATCGCCAATGCCGCCGGAGAAATCCAGCCCCGACGTGGCGGCGGCAAATCAGCCGGCCGTCACGACGACGTAATTTTTTTTGCCTTTGCGCAGCAGAACGTGTTTGCCGAAAAGCAAATCGCTCGCCGTCACGGCGCGCGCGGCGCTGAGCTCGCGGACATTGTTGATGTTCACGCCGCCGCCTTCGATGTCCTTCCGCGCCTGGCCCTTCGACGGACACAAGCCGGCGTGAACCAAAAGTTCCACCAGCGGAATGCCCGCGCCGGCGAGCTTTGACCGCTCAATTTCCTTCGTCGGCACTTCGCCGACAATGTCGTTGAAGGTGCTTTCGGAAACGCCTTTCAATTCGCCGCCGAAAAGAATTTCACTGGCGCGGACGGCTTCCGCCGTGGCGCTTTCGCCGTGGATCAAATCCGTCGTCGCCTTGGCCATCGCCTTGTGCGCCACGCGCGCGCCGGGATTTTCCGCGTGCGCCGTCTCCAGCGCCGCGATTTCGTCCTGCGACAAAAACGTGAAAAACTTCAGGTAGCGGATGACATCCGCATCGGCGGTGTTGATCCAGAACTGGTAAAATTTGTAAACGCTCGTGCGCTTCGGATCGAGCCAGATTGAGCCGCCCTCGGTCTTGCCAAACTTGGTGCCGTCCGCCTTGGTGATCAGCGGCATCGTCAGGCCGTAGCCTTGCTTGCCGAGCTTTTTGCGCATCAAATCAATGCCGGCGGTGATGTTGCCCCACTGGTCGCTGCCGCCGATCTGTAATTCGCAGCCGTGGTCGCGCGCGAGCACGTAAAAATCAAATGCCTGAAGCAGCATGTAGCTGAACTCCGTGTAGCTGATGCCCGTTTCGCGGTCCTCCATGCGGGCGCGCACGGATTCCTTGGCGACCATCTGGTTCACGGAAAAATGCTTGCCGATGTCGCGCAGGAAATCGAGGTAGCTCAGGCCCGCCGTCCAATCGGCGTTGTCCACGAGCTTGGCCGGGTTCGTCTTCGCGTCGAAATCAAGCAGGCGCGCCAGTTGCGGGCGGACGGATTCGACGTTGGCCTTGATCTGCTCCTTGGTCAGCAGCGAGCGCTCGGCGGATTTGCCGCTGGGATCGCCGATGCTGCCGGTCGCGCCGCCGGCCACGGCGATGGGATGATGGCCGAGATTTTGAAAGCGCCGCAACGCGAGCAACGGCACGAGATGGCCGACGTGCAGCGAATCCGCCGTCGGGTCGAAGCCGCAATAAAGCGTGATAGGCGCGGAAATCTTTTTGGTCAGTTCCGCCGTGTCGGTGCAATCGGCGACCAGGCCGCGCCATTGTAGTTCTTCCAGAATGCTCACGCGGGCAGATTAAATTGTCGGGGGCGAAATGCCAATTTCCAATTGAACCCCGAACGGGTTCGCACCAGGGTGCCCAGCCGCCAAGGAATTTAACTTTGCGTCTGCGCGTCTTTGCGTGAAAATCCGCCGGTGTCAAAGATGTTGAAAGCCTCCGGGGCGATGGCCGCCGCCACCATGTCCAGCCGCCTGCTCGGCATGGTGCGCGAAATGGTCTATTACAGCTTCATGGGCACCGGCTGGGTCAATGACGCCTTTCAATACGCTTTCACGATTCCGAATCTTTTCCGCCGGCTGCTCGGTGAAGGCGCGCTCACGGCGGCGTTCATTCCTGTCTTCAAGGAAAAGGAAAAATTGCACGGCGAAACCGAAATGTGGCGCGCCGCCAACGCCGTCATCTCCGGCCTCGTCATCTCCGCCAGCGTCATCATCGCGCTGGCGATGGCCGGCATTTCCATCGCGCTGGCGGCGCATCCATTCGACGAGAAAACCGCGCTCATGCTGCAGCTGCTGCGCGTGATGTTTCCCTACATGCTGCTCGTCTGTCTCGCGGCGGCGATGATGGGCATGCTCAACGCGCGCGGCCATTTCTTCATCCCGGCGATGGGCGCGACGATGCTGAACATCGTGATGATCGCGTCCGTGTTCTGGCTCGCGCCACGCTTTGGCGTGGATTTGCCGAAGGACAAACAGTTGCCGGTGCAGATTTTCGCGCTCGCCTACGGCGTGCTGGTGGCGGGCGTGGCGCAGGCGGCGTTTCAAATGCCGACGCTCTGGCGCGACGGCTTCCGCTACCGCTGGGTTTCGCCGTGGGGCGACCCGACGGTGCAGCGCGTCGTGCGGCAGATGATTCCCGGCACCATCGGCGTGGCGGCGTTTCAGATCAACGTCGCGCTGGTGCAGCTCGTCGCGCTCTACGTCGGCACCGGCATCGTGTCGTCGTTCAACGGCGCGGTGCGGCTGATGGAGCTGCCGCAGGGCGTTTTTGGAATTTCCTTGGCGACGTATCTGCTGCCGACGCTCTCCGGCCTGGCGGCGGAAAAAAATTATCCCGAATTCCGCTCCACGCTGCGGCACGGGCTGGGCACGCTGATTTTCATGAACGCCATCGCCTGCGTGCTGCTGGTGGCGCTGGCCGAGCCGATCGTGCGGCTGCTGTTCGAGCGCGGCGCCTTTTCCGTCAGCTCCACCGCGCGCGTGAGCTACGCGCTGACGTGCCTCGCGCCCGGGCTGGTGATGTTTTCCACGGTGAACATCCTGGCGCGGGCGTTTTACGCGCTGGGCGACACCAAAACGCCGATGAAGATCAGCATCTTTTGCCTGGCGGTGAATTTCCTCGCCGGCAGCCTGCTGATTTTTCCCCTGCGCGAAGGCGGTCCCGGCATCGCCAACGCGTTCACCTCCGCGCTGAACGCCGGGCTGCTGCTGTTCGCGCTGCGGAAAAAACTCGGCCAGCTGGAAATGGAACCGCTGCGCGAAACCCTCCGGCCCGTCGCGCTGGCGGCGCTGTTCGCCGGCATCCTGGCCTGGGGCGGCGGGAAATGGTGGGAGCAAAACCTCGGCCACGCGACGCTGGCGCTGAAACTGGGCGCGGTGTTTGTGCCGGCGGGAATCGCCGGCGGCAGCTACTGGCTCATCACGCTGCGGTGCAAAATTCCGGCGGCGAAGGAAATGACGGACTTTATGCTGGCGAAGTTCAAACGCCTCAAATAGCCACCGTCGCCGTCCAGCCATTCGCGCCGAACTGCGACTTGAATTTTTCCGCCAGCGCGTCCGCCGCCGCCAGATTTTCGGCGATGGCAAAGGTGGTCGAGCCGCTGCCGGACATGAGTGCCGCCAGCGCGCCGTGTTCGCGCAGAAATTCCTGGTAAAGCGACAGCACCGGGAACTTGTCGAACGCCGGGGCTTCCAGCGAGTTGTAAAAGCCGTCAGCGACGGCGGGCCAATGGCTTGACTGCAAGGCCGCCACCAGTTTTTCCGCGCGGCCGGCCGTGCCGTTTTGATCCTTCGGAAACCGCGCGAGGTTTTGATACGACCACGGCGTCGAGATGCCGAAGCCGGGATGGACGAGGAAAAACGCCTTGCCGCGCAGCGCCGGAAAATTCTCCAGAGTTTGAATTTTTTCGCCACGGCCGGTGGCCAGCGCCGGTTGGTCGTAGAGGAAAAACGGCACGTCAGAACCGAGCGCGGCGGCAAGTTCGTGAAGTTTTTCCAGCGGCAGCGGCGAGCCGAACAGTTCATTCAGCGCGGAAAACGTCACCGCCGCGTTGGCGCTGCCGCCGCCGATGCCGCCGGCCAGCGGCAGGTTTTTTTGCAGGTGGATTTTGACGCCGCCGGAAATTTTCGCGGCGGCGAGAAACGCGCTGGCGGCGCGGTGGACGAGATTTTTTAAATCGGTCGGCAGCTCCGGATGGCTGCACGTCAGTTGCAGTCCGCTGCCGCCGCGCTCGAAGGCCATCTCGTCACAGATATTCACCGGCTGCATGACGGTCTCCAGCTCGTGAAAGCCGTCGGCGCGCCGGCCGAGGATGTTCAGGATGAGGTTGACCTTGCAGGGCGATTTTTTTTCGAGGCGCATCGGCGGATATTTTTAACCGCGATTGGCCTGAAAGGCACGAAAAAGATGCTTTCCTTCAATTTCCGGAAATGAAAAACGCGCCGGCAAAATTGCCGGCGCGCCGGGCTGAAAGTTTTTCGCTCTCAATTGCCGAAAACCGAAAACCGGCTGCCGGGGAAGAACGGCGCGACATCGCCGGTGGGGAACCCGGCATAGGTCGTCGTATCAAACATGGAGTCGGAAAGGCGGCCGGGCTTGTTGGACTCCGGATAGACCGGATACGGCGTCAGGCTTGGGATGCCCGTGCTCGTGATTTGATACGGCGGCAAGGGGAAGGTGGCCACTTCCAACAGTCCCAAGCCGGTGCGCGCCACCGTCTGGTCAAAGCCGTGAACCACGCCGGTGAAAATGCCGCCGCGGTCGGCATCCCACACGCAGGACTGCTCGATGGCGCGCTGCATTTCGCCCAGCCGCGCGACCTCGTAGGTGTTGGAGAAGCCGCGACCGAGTTTTTGTTCGGGGCCGGCGCAGCCGCTAAAGAGCATCGCCGTCAGTATGGCGGCAAGGGGAAGGATTATTTTTTGCATGGCGTTTTCTGGTTGGTGGCTTGAATTTACGCCGAATCGCCGGCTTGTAAAGCGCGTTTTCGGTCGCGCCGCTCCCAATACCAGGCGATCCAGACGGTGATTTCGTAAAGCAAATACAGCGGCCCGGCCATCAGCACCTGGGTGATGACTTCCGGCGTGGTCAGCAGCGCGCCCAAAATCAAGTTGATGACGATCATGTAGCGCCACATCGAGCGGAGCGTCCGGTAGTTCAGGATGCCGATCTTCACCAGCGTCAGGATGACCACCGGCAGCTCGAAGCCGAGGCCCATGCCAAGCATGAATTTGCAGACGAAGCTGATGTATTCCTCCGCGCGCCATTGGAAGGCACCGAGGCCGAGCCATTGCGAATACATCTGCGACGCCGCCAGCGCCACCGGCATCAGCACGAAATAGCAGAACGACACGCCCGTCAGGAACAGCCCGCCGCCGATGAACAGGGCGCGGTAAATGTATTTCCGCTCCTTGATGCGCAACGCCGGGAAAATGAATTCCGCGAGGAAATACAGGATGAACGGGGCCGACAAGACCGCGCCGCCGTAAAACGCCACCTGAAACGCCACGAAAAATCCGCCCGCCGGCGTGAGGTTCACCAAGTCAACGTGCAGCCGCTGCAGCTCGGCGATGGCGGCGGGATCGTTGCTGACGCGCCAGCCGAGCACCTGGTTGGTGCCGAGCGTGAGCGGCTCCACCGTGACGGCGGCGAAACGGTTGGTGCCGGTGTTCAGGGTGCTTTGCTGCTCCGGCGTGATTTCCAGGTTGGAGAGATGGTTGGTGCCGAAGTTGACGCTGACGATCTGGTTGGTGCCCGGCCAGGTGACATGCGCGCGGGTCAGCGGCCATTTGATGACGCCGATGACGTAGTTCGCGCCGATGAGGCAAATCAACATCGTGAGCGACAGCGCCACGGCGCACTTGATCAGCAGCCAGCGAAAATCTTCGAGATGCTCAAGAAAAGATTTTACCGGCCCGCCTTCATCCTCCGGCGGTTCTGGGGAAAAGTCGGCCATGCGCTTCTACGCGGAAACAACGGCGGCGGTTTTCAAACCACCTTCGTCTCCGTCGGCTTGTTTTGCGCGGTGGTGTTTTCTGGCGGCAGCGGAGTTTTGGGAGCTGGCGAGGGCGTTTCGTTGGCGGCGTTCTGGATTTCGTCCGTTACTTCCTTGGTGGCCTTCTTGAATTCCCGGATGCCGGTGCCGAGTCCCTTGGCCAGATCCGGCAGTTTTTTCGCCCCGAACAAAAGCAGCACTACGGCAAGAATCAGGACAACTTCCCATCCGCCAAAGCCAAACATTGCGATCATTGCATTCGTAAACATAAGTATTAGTCCTTTAAAATACGCCCGGCCGGTGGTTTAGTAAAGACGCAAAAAAGGCCGCGCGGTCGCGCGGCCCTGGTTTGCGGAATTTTCGGGATCAGGCTCCGGTCTTCGGATGGAGCAGGATGAAGTCGCCGCGGCGGTTCTTGGCCCAGGCGGCTTCGTCATGGCCGGGATCCACGGGCTTGTCCTTGCCGTAGCTGATGGTGCGGATGCGGTCCGGGCTGACGCCGGCCTTGGCCAGCGCTTCGCGGAGCGCGAGCGCGCGGCGTTCGCCCAGCGCGCGGTTGTATTCTTCCGTGCCGCGCTCGTCGCAGTTGCCTTCGATGAGCAACTTGTCGGCGGCGCCGGACGCGAGGGCGGCGGCGACGGCGGAGATTTTCGACTGCTCGCCCTTCTTCACCACCGCGCTGTCAAATGCGAAGCGAACGGTGTAAGCCGCCAGCGCCGCCGGGTCCTTGAGCATGCCTTCAAATTCATCACGGTTGGCCAGCGGACCGCCGCCAGCGCCGGTGCCGTTAGCGTCCGGGTTCACTGGCAATCCGGGCGGCAAGGTGGGGGCGCCGCTATCGCCGCCCACCATCGCGCGGGAGCCGGGCAGCGGCGTGACCTTGGACGGTCCCTTTTTGCACCCCGTGGTGGCCAGCGTGGCCGCCAGCGCGAGCACCAGCGGGAAAATCAGTTGATTCATTTTCATATTTTTTGTTTGGTTAAAAGTTTGCTTAAAGTTCGGTCACGAAATGGAAATCTATCTCGCCCAAGCGGGCTGGGAATTGCTTCCGGTCGCTCGCGGACAATCCTTGTATTGTTTGGTGAAAACGTCAAGCACAGATAACACTTGACGATGGCCGATGGCGTGGTTGAAGACCAGCGTCCGCGAGTTCGGCGCCCACGACGGATTTTCGCCGCGCACCAAAACCGCCGGCGCCAGGCTGCCGTCCGCCGGCATCACGCAGATGTCGAAATCGCCCGCCTGCCGCGTGAACGCAATCCATTTGCCGTCCGGCGACCAGTCCGGCTCCGTGGGGTTGGCGACGCCGGCGGTGTTGAGCAGGTGGATTTCGCCGCCGGCGGCGGAAACTTTCGCGAGGCGGCGGCGTTCCAGATCCTTGGTCTTCATGCCGAAACAAATCCATTGCCCGTCCGGCGACCAGCAGGGCGAGGAATCCTCGATGCCGGTCGTCAGGCGTTTCAAATTGGAGCCGTCCGCGTTGCCGACCCAGATGTTGGCGCTGCCGGATTTGCTCAGCACCATCGCGATTTTTGAGCCGTCCGGCGACACCGCCGCGCCGGTGTTCAGGCCGGAATAACCCGCGATCGGCCGCCGCTGGCCGGTGGACAGGCTGTGGTAAAAAATA
>Ga0316217_10004022_pt1 | contig 16213 bp, 12 predicted proteins | sample 1anoAmetaG_FD_203633 | JGI IMG/M metagenome (GOLD analysis project Ga0316217, IMG submission 203633) | Freshwater microbial communities from Trout Bog Lake, Wisconsin, USA - 1anoA | ecosystem: Environmental > Aquatic > Freshwater > Lake > Hypolimnion/Profundal zone | place: USA: Wisconsin...
TCCGGCGCTTTCGCCGGAATGACCAGCTTCTGTTTGATCTTCAATTTCTTCGGGTCCACACCGGGATTGGCCGCTTCGAGGGCTTTGAGCGTCACCCCTTGCGCCTTGGCAATCTTGGCGAGTGAATCGCCCTGAACGACGACATATTCCGACCCGGCGGCAGGTTCGACGGGAGCGGGGACCGGCGGCGGCGTCACCGGCACGGGCACGGGCGGCGGGGTTGGCACGGCATTGCTTTGCGCCGCCGCCAACGCATTGGAGGAGTTGTCCGGCGGCATCATGGCGTTGCCGGCCGGCAGGGAATTGGAGGCGCTGAGATCCGGCGGCGGCGCGGTCTGGCCATTGTCGGTGGGTTGCTCGCGCTTGCAGCCCTGGATGAGCATGACCGCGAGACTGCCGACGCACACCGTGAGCACGCAGGAGACGGCGAGTTTGAGGCGGAAACGGCGCTGGCTTTGTTGTTCAAGCAGCGAGCCTTGGGGAACGAACGGATTCGGATTATTCATAAGTTTGGCGCAATGGCGTCCTGGTTTCGAGGTCGTATTTTATTTTTGAGTTTTGCGCGGCGGAACTTTCCCTCGAAAAATTTCGCAACGCGTTAAATTTGTCTTATCGCTATTTTTGGCAACGGACCCTGACCGGTCGCGGAAATCACCACCGGCAGAAAGCTGAAAATGTGAACCAGTCTCGCCGGCTGGCGCGCGCCTGGCCGTTCGCAATCCAATTGATAACAACCGCGGGGCGGTTGCGCAAGCTGCAAAGCGACGGGCAACCCGAAATTCAAATGCCGAAGTTGCCTGGGGCGCGATTGAGGCCAGCGGCGGTAGCGCAGACATTCCTGTCTGCGGGTTCACGGGACTTTCCAGTCCCGTGTTGCCGTGCGGGAACTGGCGACTGGAAAGTCGCCAGAACCCGCAGGCTGGAAAGCCTGCGCTACGGACGCACCGCAATGCGACTCCGTTTTTTGGGTCCACTCCTCGCACGCCACCAAAAGAACGATGGTTCCTCCTGCTGGCGGTACTGAAGCGGCGTGAACGCCGCGCGCCACGCTCCATCCCAACCGGGAGCAGGGTCCGGCTTCGGCCGTCAATATGTGTTTTGCTTTTCATTTCACCGCAATTTCAAGGTGGCCAGCGCCACCACCGCGCAGAGCACGCACAGGATGAAAAACCGCATCACGACCTGCGATTCGTGCCAGCCCTTTTTTTCAAAATGATGATGCAGCGGCGCCATCAAAAGAATCCGCCGGCCGGTCCCGGTCCGAAGCCGCGTATATTTGAACCAGCCCGTCTGCAACAACACCGACAGCGCCTCCAGCACAAACACGCCGCCGGCGATGACCAGGATAAACGGTTGGTGGATCAGCACCGCGACGATGCCAAACGCGCCGCCCAGCGCAAGCGATCCCGTGTCGCCCATGAACACCTGCGCCGGATGGCAGTTGAACCACAAAAATCCCAGGCCCGCCCCCAGCAGCGCCGCACAAAACACCGTCAGCTCGCCCGCGCCCGGCACATACGGGATTTGCAAATACGCGGCGGCTTTCACGTTGCCCGCCAGATACGTGAACACCAGGAACACAAACCCGACAATCAAGGCGCACCCGACCGCCAAGCCGTCGAGGCCATCCGTCAAATTCACCGCGTTGGAACTGCCGACAATCGCCAGCACCACCACCACCACGCCGGTGACGACGCCCACATGGATGGGATACTTGTAAAACGGGAGCATCAGGCTGGAAACCAGGTTGCTGTGCCACACACTCTTGGTCCCCAGCAGATGCAATTCGCTCCGGGCCGGCAGATTCCACAGGTAAATGCCCACGAACGCCGCCAGCACGAACTGCGTGAGCAATTTCACGCGCGGCGGTGTGCCGCCGCCGGTCTGCTTCAAAATTTTCGCGTAGTCGTCATAAAAGCCCAAGCCGGCCAAGACCAGCACCGACAGCATCGTCAATTCCACCTGGGCGTTCCATTGCGCCCACAGCATGGTCGAAAACACCAGGGCCAGGACGATCAACAGCCCGCCCATCGTCGGCGTGCCTTTCTTATTGCCGCGCGTATCCGCCAGCCCCGCCCCCCCGGCAATGTCCACGTATTCCTGGCCAAACTTCAATTCCTTCAGCCAGCGGATGACTTTGGGGCCCAGCCACCAGCTCAACAGCAGCGACGTGATCGCCGCGCCGGCGCTGCGCACCGTGATGTAGTGGAACAGGCGCAAAAACGACAGCCGCGGCTGCCAGTCGGTGCCGTGTGCCCAGTCCAAAATGTATTGGCTCAAATAGTCGAGCATGTCTGCCTAATTTACGATTTACGATTTACGATTTACGATTCACGCATCACGCATCACGATTTTTCCGCTTTCAAAATTTCCGCGATCCGCTCCAGGCGCGACGAGCGCGAGGCTTTCAGCAACACCACGTCGCCGGGCTTCAAAAAGTTCTTCACCGCCCGCACCGCCCCCTCCACGTCGGCGAATTCGATCACGCGCGTCAGCCCGGCGTCGCGGGCCGCCCGGGCAGTGGCGGCGGAATTATTTCCCACCGTGAACAACTGGCCGATTTTCAATTCCGCGGCGTACCGGCCGATTTCCACATGGGCCGGTTCACTCTGCGCCCCCAGTTCGGCCATGTCGCCCAGCACCGCCACGCGCCGGCCTTGCAACGGCAGGTCGCACAGGGTTTCCAGCGCCGCCCGCACCGAATCCGCGTTGGCGTTGTAGCTGTCATCCAGCACCCGCACCCCGCCGGCCTCCCAGTATTGCAACCGCATTTTCGGCGGCGGGCATTCGGCCAGGCCGCGCTGAATTTCAGCGCGGCCCAGACCGTGTTCCTCCCCGGACCCAATCGCCAGCAGCGCATTCACCACCTGGTGTCGTCCGAGCAAATTTATCCGGTATTCGCCGCTAAAGGCCGGCTTGGGGGCCGTGACCTGAAAGGTCACGCCGCTCTTGTCCAGGCGCACCTTGCCGGCTTGCCAGTCGTTCTGCCCGCCAAAACCGACGCGGACCACTTTCGCCTTGGTGCGCGCCGCAATGATCTCCGCATAGGGGCTGTCACCATTCAAAAACAACTTCCCCTCCGCCGGCAGCAGCTCCGCCAGCCAGCCCTCTTCCTGCGCCACGCCGGCTACGTCGCCAAAAAATTCCAGATGCTCGCGGCCAATGTTGGTGAGGAGCCCATACTTGGGGGCGATCATTTTCACCAAGGGCGCCAGTTCCCCCGGATGGTTGGTGCCAGCTTCCAACACCGCCGCCTGATGCGAACTTTCCAGTCGCAACAAGGTCGCGGGCACCCCGATGTCGTTATTGAAACTCGCCTCGCTCCACACCGTCGGCAGCTTCTGGCGCAGTACGGACGCCAGCAAGTCCTTCGTCGTCGTCTTGCCATTGGAACCGCCCACGACGGTTACCGCCGGCGAAAAATCCCGGCGATAGGCCGCCGCCAGTTTCCCGAAGGCGGCGCGCACGCCGTCCACCGCCAGCACCGCGCAGCCCGGCGGCGGCTGGAAACTCAGTGCCTTCATTTTGGATTTCTCCACCATGACGGCGGCTGCGCCTTTGGCGGCCGCGGCGGCCAAAAAATCATGCCCGTCATGCTTTTCGCCCTTGATGGCAAAGAACAAGTCCCCGGCCTTCACCAACCGCGAGTCGGTGCAAACACTCTTGACCCTCGCCTCCGCCCCGCCGGATTTGATTTCGGCGTCACAGGCCCCGGCTACAAATTTCAAAGCGCGTTCTTCCACAAAATTATTTCACAAGACATGTCTTCATGGCGCTGGTTCCTTGGGCGCCATGGCCCCGGCGACCAGCGGCGGGGCGTTGGTGGCCAGGCTCGGATCCGGCGGAATGTTCAAATAGCTCGCGCACCGTTCCGCGATGTCGCGGAATACGGGGCCGCAAACTTTGCCGCCATAATAACCCTCTTTGGGCTCGTCCATCACCACGGAGATGCAGATTTCCGGATCATCGGCCGGGAAAAAGCCGATGAACGAGGAAATGTATTTGCCGCTGGCGTAACCGCCGTTTTCAGCCTTCTGCGCCGTGCCGGTTTTGCCGGCGACCACGTATTCCTTCAAGGCCGCTTCCGCCGCGGTGCCTTCCTTGGTGGCCACGGTTTTCAAGGCGGTGATCATCTGTTTATCCGCGGCTTCGCTGATGACCTGCCGGACGCGCTGCGGCGTGTAACGCTCCACCACGTGGCCGTCGTGCTCCTGGAGGCGGCTGACCAGCATCGGCTGCATCAGCCAGCCGCCGTTGGCAATCGCCGCCATCGCATCCAACATCTGCAACCGCGTCACCGCCACGCCATGCCCCATGGGAATCTGCGCGATGGAAACCTTGCTCCAGTATTTCACGGGATACAACAGGCCGCGGGCCTCCCCCGGCAGCGGCAGGCCCGTGCGCTGGCCGAAACCGTAATTCCACGCATAGTTGTACAGGTTGGTGTCGCCGAGCTTGATGCCAATCTTGGCCGCGCCAATGTTGGAGGACTTGGTGATGATGGCTTCCGTGGTCAGGATGCCAAAGGCTTCATGATCGTGCAGCACGCGGCCGGCAAAGGCGAAATGCCCGTGTTCGCAGTCGAATTCATCCGTCAGCTTCACCACCCCGCTGTTGAGCGCGCCGGAAACCACCACGATTTTGAAGGTGGAGCCCGGCTCCATCACGTCCGTGAGGATCCGGTTCCGCGTTTCCGGCGAAATGGTGTTGGGCTGGTTCGGGTCGTAATTTGGCAACGAGGCCATGGCCAGGATTTCGCCCGTGCGCGGTCGCATGACGATGCCGGTGATGCTCTTGGGCGTGTGTTTCTGGAGCGCATCCGCCAGCGCGGTTTCGACAATGTGCTGCACCGCCGAATCAATCGTCAGCACCACGCTCAGTCCATCCCGCGCATGGACATCGTCGCCCCGCAACTCCACCAGTTCCTGGTGGTATTTGTCGGTCTGCGTCACCCGCCAGCCGTCCACGCCGCTCAATTTCTTTTGCATTGCCAGCTCGATGCCGTCACGCCCGACAATCTTGGCAATGTAATGACCGTTCACGTTGGTTTCCTCCACCGCTGGGAACCCGATCACCTGCCCGGCCAGCGAGCCGTTGGGATAAACCCGCAACTGATCCGCCTCGGCATAGACCGCGTGCTGCCGCAGGTTTTTGCGGAATTCCAATTCCTTGCGGGTGGGCTTCTCCCCGTCCGTGGCCAGGGTCAGATTGGTCATGGCGGCGTAAATCCGCTCCCAAGTCGGCTCCGGCACATTCCTGGCCAGCCGGACATAATGCGATTGGTTGGTGACGACCTGGCCTCCGGCGTCTTTGGTGAGAAAACTGCGCGGGACGAGCCGCTGGGCAATGGCCGCCTCGTTGAGTTGCAACAACGGCGCCAGCACTTGGGCCACCGCCAGCGCCTGGGTGCCGATGAGCGATGGGTCCGCACAGACGGTTTTCACCGGAACGCTGGTGGCCAGGATGTTGCCGGTCGCGTCCAGAATGTCGCCGCGGCGGGGGGCCTGGCGAAACTCATGCTGGGTGTTATGCTCCGCCCGGGCGCTCAACTCGTCGTGGCGCACGACCTGCAAGACCACCAGCCGGTAGCCCAAGCCGGCGAACGCCGCGCCCAGGAACACCAGCAGCAGCGCCGCCCGGCGGAATTGCAGATTGTTGTTCATCCAAAAGACAGGCCTACCGCCCATGGCGGTCGGTTCCTCACAACCAACGGCGTCACGAGCGGCGGCCCAAAATTCTGTTTATGGCGTCCCGCCAGCCACCGGGCGCTGGGCGAACTGGCGTGGTCCATCTTCCGCCGGGCCGGCCGGCAGATCGGACAGGCGCACCACCTGCAATGGCTGCGCGGGCACCAGCCCCAGTTTCCACTCTTTCGCTTTACGGTCGAGCATCACGGGCGAATGCAAGAAGGCGATCTGGTCGGCCAGCAACTTGTTGTCATTCTTCAACTGCTTCAGCTTGATCTCGCGCTCGGCAATCTGGTGGCCCAGCCGCTCAATCTGGCCCTTCTGCCAGACATAGCCAATGGCCGAGCCGCCGATCAGCGAGCACAACAACACGACCTTCAATACCGGCCCGAACCGGATCTCCGCCGCCTGGTTTTTTCGATTCTTTGCCATCGCATTCTCAAAATTATCTTATCCGCATCAGACGCAGCGGACGGAGCAGACGAATCCCGTCAGTCCAGCGCTGGTCCTGCGCTCACAATCTTTCCAGCACCTGGAGCTGCGCGCTGCGGGCGCGGGGATTGGCTTTCAATTCCTCGTCGCCGGGCAAAATTGCCTTGCGCGAAACCCATTTCAGTTCCGGTGCGCGCGGCTGGCGCAGCTCCGGCACGTCCACCTCGCCGCGGAACGTGTAATCCCGCGTCCGCTCGCGCGCGAAGGCCCGGAGGGCGCGGACTTCAAGCGATTGAAACGTGATCACCGCCAGCCGCCCGCCGGGCTTCAAAATTTTCACGGCCGCGTCCAGTCCGCGCCGGAGTGAGCCGATCTCATCGTTCACCGCCACCCGCAGCGCCTGAAACACCTTCGTGGCTGGATGCGCTTTCCGGCCGGCGCGCGGTGCCAGCCGCTCAATCAATTCCGCCAGTTGCCGCGTGGTCGCGAACTTCCGCAGCGCCCGGTCCTGCACGATGGCTCGGGCAAACCGCCGCGAGTCGCGCTCCTCGCCGTATTTCCAAAAAATCCCGGCCAGCGCCTCGACGCTCTCACCATTCACCAAATCAGCCGCCGTCAGCGGCTGCCGGTCATCCATCCGCATGTCCAGCGGGCCATCCTGCTGAAAACTGAATCCCCGGTCCGGCGTGTCCAGTTGCGGGGAACTGACCCCCAGATCCAGCAGCACAGAATCACAACTTTTTCCCGGCAGCCACTCGGCCAATTCCGAGAAATTTCCGCGCCGCAATTCAAAGCGCCCGGCAAATTTCTCCGCCAGCCGCGCGCGGGCGGCCTCAACCGCGACGCCATCGCGATCGCACCCAAACACCCATCCAGTCGGCGAACTCGCGGCCAGAATTGACGCCGCGTGACCAGCTCCACCGAGCGTCCCGTCGGCGAAACGGCCGCCCGGCTGCGGTCGCAGCGCGTTCAGCACCTCCGCCGCCATCACTGATTTGTGAATGAACTCGGGCACCGTGCATCGCTAACTGGATTTCAAGAGATTCTCCCCCACATACTCCCACGCTTGGCGCGCGGGCGGCAATACCACCGGCGTCGGCGCGGGGGCGCGCGCCTTGACCGGCACCACCTCCACGTCCGCATCGGCCAAATCGTTGTGGAGCACCTTGATCGCCGCCAGCGAAAGCTCCGGCTGCACTGCGGATGGCGGCTGCGCCGCCACCGGCTCCGGCGCGCGGAACGGATTCAACCGCGACGTCCAACTCGGGCGCGCCGCTTTGGCCGTAGCGCCTGCGGCTGGCAGTCCCGGCTTTACCCGGGCTCCAAGGCTTCCCGCCTTGGCGGCCGGTTTGAAAGTGTACGGATCCGGCGGCTTGGGCGCGGGGGCAACCGCCCGAGCCTGCGCCTTTTCGTTCGCCGCCTCCGGCGCTACGGCGGCGGCTTGGGGCGCGGTGGGCGCAAAGGGATTCCTGCCCTCGTTGAACTTGGGCAGCCAGCCGCGATTGTTCAGGCGATACGCAGCCATTGGGCCGCCGCCAAAAAAACTCGAGCCGATACCAAGGAGTCTTGCCAGTTTCATAAGTATCATACCATTTCAAAAGCCTGGGACTGATGCACCGCATCCGCCGCCTCGACTTGTTTGTAACGAACCGGATCCCAAATCTCGAACTGCTCGAACATGCCCACCAACCGCGCTTCATGCTTGAGGCCCGCCGCCGCCGCCATTTCCTCGGGCAGACAGATGCGCCCGGCCTTGTCCAGCGTCACCTGTTCCGAATTGCCGCCCACCAACCGCCGCAACACATCCTTGCGCGGGTCGCTGTTGGGCATCTTCGCAATTTCCGCCACCATCTTCTGCAACTCTTCTGGCGGCAACACCCGCAGGCACGCGCCCGCCGCATGTTTGGGCCAGAGGATCACCGTGAACTCCATGCCTTCCTCCTCCGGCCGCCACTTGGCCGGAATCTGCAAACGCCGTTTTTCGTCAATTCCATGCAAATACTTGGAATTGAACAAAATCGTATTTTTCGGCACATCGCTCACAGCTCAAAAAGTTATTCCCACCACTTTCAACGACCGCACTTGCAACACACTTTCATCCACAACGACCCATAGCATACCACTTCCCCCCACTGGGTCAACAAAAAAAAACACGCCGTCCACCCTCACTTGTCAACAAGTTATTCACAATTTGCGCCAGAATTGGGAATTGTCAGGGACACTGCCCGGCGGGAGTGTTCTGATTTGGAATTGGAGCGCCGGTCTCCGACCCGGCTTGATGGTGCGTATTTTGAAACGTAGTCCGTCGTCTCACAGTCCGTTGCTCCTTTTCCGGCGCACCTGCGCCTCCCCCTCTTTTCTCGCTTCACTCCGCGCGGCAAGAAACGGCGGCGAAGCAAAATCCAAAATCATATAAAGAAGGCAGAATGATTGAGGGCAGAATAATGCAAGTCAAAATTATTCAAAATAATTCTGCCCTCAATCGTTCTGCCAATTCATTCCGGTTCCGTCTGATTCTTGAACCCGCTCTGTCTTTGTGTCTTGGTTGCTTGGTTGTGCAACTGCGGTTTTCAGAATCACTCTTTATCTGCCGCCAATTTGGCGAGGTTGCCTCGCGGTCCTGTCACCACAAGGGTTTCCCCAATCCGAGGCAGCGCAAATGGCCGGTGCGCCCCCCGATGCCAGTCGAAAAACAGCCAGACTGTCCCGGCCCAGAAGGTGATTGAGGCGCTTTACCTAGGCCGGCCTTGCAGGCCTGTCGCTCTGGTTGGCGACGGATACTTGGCCTCCCCGCCTTCGCTCCCGCCTTCCTCCGACTTCTGCGCGGCGAGTCAGCCCAGCACATTACGGGCCTTCGGCCCTGGCCGAATTGCGCCTCACGCATCCACGCCTGACCGCTCCGGCACGGACTCCCGAAAATCAGCATCGTAAATATTTATGACGATTGTTATTGACTGTTATGCAAAAAATCTGCATACTAAACGCGAAATTCAGCCAGGCAGTGTGAAACAAAGTGAAACAAAAAAAATCAGTTAGTCGTTCTTGAGGAATTAATTATGAAAACCAACATGAAACTGTCCGCCCTTTCGTTCGTGGTTCTGTCCTTCTGGTTGGCCGTCAGCGCCGCCTTTTCATCCGCCCAGGCCCAAGGCACGGCGTTTACGTATCAAGGCCGGTTGAACACCGGCGCCAATCCCGCCACGGGACTTTTTAACCTGACTTTCTCCCTGTATAATGCCAGCGCGGGCGGCATCCTGCTGGGCGGGCCGGAGACCAACACGGCGGTGCCGGTCACGAATGGCCTGTTCACCGTGCTGGTGGATTTCGGAGCCAATGTGTTTACCGGCAGCAGCAACTGGCTGCAAATCGGTGTGACCACGAATGCGGGCACCGTTTTCTCCCCGTTGTCACCGCGCAATCAAGTGACGCCGGCGCCTTATGCGATTTATGCCGAAACCGCGAACGCGGCGGGGTTGAGCGGCACCATTCCCGCCGGCGACCTTGGCGGCACCTATGGCGGCGCGGTGACGCTGAACAACGCGGGCAACAGTTTCACCGGCGATGGTTCTGGCTTGACCAGTGTCAACGCGGCGGAACTGGGCGGATTGGGAGCGGGCAGCTTTTGGCAACTCTTGGGCAATGCGGGCACCAAGCCGGGTCTGAACTACGTGGGCACCAAAGACAATACGCCGCTCAATTTGGATGTGAATGGTCTGCCGGTTCTGCAAGTGTCCACGAATAATTCCATTGTCATGGCCAACGGCATGCTTGGTACGGTCGGCTATTACGGCTATGAAGTCGCTTTGGGGCAGGCCGCTAAAGCCACCGGCAATGGTTCCGTGGCCATCGGCTGGAATCCCACCTCCAGCGGCCCTGGCTCCGTTGCCATCGGTGAAAGTGTCACTTCCTCGGGCAATGACTCCTTTGCCTCTGGCTACTATTCCCAGGCCACCGCGAATGACGCGACCGCCATGGGTTATGCAACCCTGGCCAGCGGACCCTATTCCATGGCCTTGGGTTATCTGGCCCAGGCGCAGCACGAAGGCTCGTTTGTCTGGTCGGATGATTCCAGCGGCACCGCCTTTGCTTCCACAGCCAGCGACCAGTTTCTCATCCGGGCACAAGGCGGCGTGGGCATCGGCACCGCTAGCCCGCAAAATTACTTAAGCGTGCAGGGCGGTCTGAATATTGACCAAGCCAATGATAATGCCGGCATTCTCAACAATGGCAATACGAACGGTTTTGGCCTGAGCTTTGGTGCCACCAGCGGTGAGGGCATCGCCTCCCAACGCCAATCAGGGCCGGGCGGCAACCAATACGGACTGGATTTTTACACTGATTTTACCAAGCGCATGTCCATCACGCAAAGCGGCTTTGTGGGGATTGGCACGCAGACAGCGGTTAACCCATTCGACACGCAGTTTGAGCTTTATTCGCCGACCACAAACGGTTATGACGGCATGTGGATTGCAACCGGTGCGGGGGGCATCCCCTTTTATGGCTATTCGGAAGGCGGTGGCTTTACGGCTTGGACTATGGTGGATGGTTCCGACACAAACAAGTGGAAACTTTGGAACAACGGCTTTAGGCTTACGGTTGACACTTCCGGCAATGTCGGCATCGGGACCACCGCGCCCGGCTCCGCACTGGAAGTGGCCAATGGCTCAATCAGAACCGATGGCAACCCGTTATTATGCAATACCTCCAGCTCAGGCTCTTTGGCCAACGACGGACTTTACAACGGCTCATCAGGGCTTACCGGCACATGGGGGATCAACAGTGGTTACGGCCCGGGGCTATGGGGCTATGAAGGTGGGACCTTGGGTGGCCTTTCTCCGAACATAATAGCTTTGAGTTGGGACGCTGCCGGGGACATCTGGGTGAGCAACAACTGCTCGGTTGGCACCTTGACCATTCGCGGCGGCGCGGATTTGGCGGAGCCGTTTAACATCAGTTCGAGCCAGGGAGAAGTTTCGGAAGGGGCCGTGGTGGTGATTGACGAACAAAACCCCGGCCATTTGAAATTAAGCGACAGCGCTTATGACGTGCGGGTGGCTGGTGTGGTCAGCGGCGCCAACGGCATCAATCCCGGCATCCAGATGCATCAGCAGGGAATCTTGGAGGGCGGCAAGAACGTCGCGCTTACCGGCCGCGTCTATGTGCAGGCGGACGCGTCCAACGGCGCCATTCGCCCCGGTGACATGCTGACCACGTCGGCCACGCCGGGTCATGCGATGAGAGTCAGCGACCACACCCGTGGCGCTGGCGCCATTCTGGGTAAAGCCATGACCGGTTTGAGCGAGGGCAAGGGCATGGTGCTGGTGCTGGTGACACTTCAGTGATTACCGGGCGTAATTACTGATTAAATCAAGAGGCAAAAATGAAACACAACACCGCCATTGGCACCCTTCGAGAAATGGTGCATGGTGCCTCAACGCTGCTAACCAGATCCTTGCTGCTGTTGGCCCTGGCCGCCCTCGGCTTGCCGGAAAGGTCGTTCGGAGTGGGCAGTTGGACTGCCGTGTCAACCCAGCCGTCGGACGGCATTGGTCTGCTCATGCTCCTTTCCGACGGCACGGTCCTGGCTGAAGGCGCCAATTCCGATTGGTTTAGTTTGGCGCCGGACAGCACCGGCCATTATATCCACGGAAACTGGTCCGCTCGCAATAGCTCCACTTATGGGCACCAAACCGGATCCAGCGCCGTTCTCACCAACGGCACAGTCTATATGGGCGGTGGCGAGAACGGCACCGGAATCAATTCGGTGGAAATCTACAACCCGGTTTCCGGCTTATGGAGCACCGCAGTCAATTCGGCCTATTTTGGGGGCATTTCTGATGGCAACGCCATGCTGTTGTACAATGGGGAGGTGCTGATCGAACCGCAACACCTATCGTCAGGTTACAGCGGGACCTTCCTTTTTAATCCGGGCAACAACACCTTGCCGGCAACCGTCGGCTCGCCGCTGAATGGCATAGCCGAATCAGCCTGGGTGAAACTGCCCAATGACAATGTTTTGGTGATTGATTCAGGTAATAGCAGCTCTGGTGCGACCACGGCTGAGTATTATAATCCCTACACCGGGTACTGGTATAATGCCGTAGCGGGCGGCACGGTTCCCAATATCTGGCCCAATGTTACCGGCACTGGCGATGTCAGCGAGGCAGGCCCCGCATTTATGTTGCCCAATGGCAATGCCATTTTCTTCGGTGGGAACCTGGTTACGGCCATCTACAATAATGGAACCTGGTCGCAAGGCACGAGTCTGAACAATGGCGAGGGCATGAAAGACGCGCCCGGCGCCATGATGGTCAATGGCAAAATCTTGCTCGCGGTCAGTCCCCAGGGCATTAACAGCTCCGTAGGTGCCATCAATGGCATTGGGCCGACGTCGTTTTATGAGTATGATTATACGGCAAATAGCGGTGCCGGCAGTTTCACCCTCGCCCCCAATCCCCCCGGCAACCCAGTCTCGGGCCGGGCCCAAGGCGTAACGCTCCTTGACCTGCCGGACGGCACGGTTTTGATGTCGTATGGAAGCAGTCAGCTTTATGTTTATCAGCCGGATGGTTCGCCCCTCGCCCTCGGCCAGCCCGCCATCAACAATGTTCAATGGGATGCAGATGGATCGTTGCTCTTGACTGGCACCTTGTTTAATGGCATTAGCGCCGGCGCGGCTTTCGGTGACGAGGGGCAGATGGACAGCAATTTTCCACTGGTGCGTTTCACTGCCGGCAGCACCGCCTATTATGGTTACACCTACAACTGGAGCAGCACCAGTGTTCAGGCTTACGGTCGGACCGTGACCACGAAAGTGACCCTGCCGGCGGCTGTGCTTGACGCGCCAGGATCTACCTGGACGATGCAAGTGGTTGCCAACGGGATCGGCTCGCCGGGGTGGAGCTTTAACACTGGGGACTGGGTCAATTTCAGCTACTACAGCTTTTGGGGTTTTTACTTTGGCACCTATCCGTTGCCTTACAACACCCTTGCCAGCGCGGTTGCAAATGTCCCCAGTGGCGGGACCATTAACATTGACTCCAGTAGCACGGTGTCCAGCGAAACGATGACCATAACGAAACCCATGAACATCATTTCCGTCGGTGGTCCTTCCACCATTGGCGTGCGTTGATGACGTCGGGAATCTCTTGATCCATTTCACGATGAAAACATACCTTTCAATTTTCGCCCTCGCTGCCGCGCTGCTGTTGCCAGCTTCACTCCAGGCCCAAAACTATAACATTGACTGGTACAAAGTCGCTGGCGGCGGGGTTACCGCCCCCAGTACTGGCGGAGTCTATGCTGTCAGCGGCACCATTGGCCAGCGGGATGCCAGCCAGCCAATGTCGGACGGGCATTATTCCATCACCGGCGGATTTTGGGCGATTTACGCGATTCAAACCGCCGGCGCACCGGTGTTGTCCATTACTCGGCTGGGCAACAAGGCCGTGGTTTCGTGGGATGCTTCAGTCACCGGTTGGACGCTCCAGACCAACGTGAATCTCGCAACGCCGGCAACTTGGGGCAACTATCAAGGCGCCATTGTCAACAACAGTGTCACCAATTCGGCACCACCGATGAATTTGTTCTATCGCTTGGCGCAGTAACCAAGTGCATGGTTGCGCCAAAGTTTGGCGATGCAGATAGGTTTTATTCGAGCGATTGGCTTCACCCTCCGGGTGAAGGTTTGCGCAGGCGGTGAAAGGGAAAATCGTTTTGTATTTCGGCCTTTGTGTCGTTGTTCCTTGGTTGTTCAACCGCAGTTTTCAAAATCACTCTTTATCTGCCGCCAATTTGCCGAGGTTACCTCGCGGTCCTGCCACCACAAGGGTTTCCCCAATCCGAGGCAGCGCAAATGGCCGGTGCGCACCCCGGTGCCAGTCGAAAAACAGCCAGACCGTCCCGTCTGCTTCCAGTGGTTTGTCGAAGTGAAACGCCACCGCGCGGGGCGCGCCTCTTGGGCTGACCTCCAGAATCTCCGCTTGGAGTCCTTTCCTAGTCACGCGGTCGCCGGTTTTCCAGATGGTTTCGCCATAAAGGAAGTTGTTGATTGATTTGCAGGCGTAGCCCGCATGAAGCGGCCCCAATTCCGGGCAGTCAAACAAGTCGGCTGTTTTGGTCTTGAGTATCAGCGTGGCAGCATCTGGCCGGCTTACCTCGAAGGTCATGCTGCCCGGCACCAGAATGCGCGTGCTGCGCGGCAACGGTTCGCCGCGATAAGCGCGATAAAACGGGACCATGGCGGTCAGGATCGTGGGATCATTTAGCACCACGATATCCCGCCCACCCACCTCCAGTGAAGGCGGATAATCCGAGGCCAGCGCCACGAATTTCGGAACGGATGGGCTGGCCAGTCCCATCACGATTCTGCACCCGATTGGCAGCGCAATGTGCGCCGCCACCAAGCCTGCCGCCACCCAGCAAGACACCGCCCGCAGCAGCCTTGGCATGGCCGCCCGCTCCTGCTGGCGGGCAACCCCAGCCAGGAATGACGCGATGACTCCAAACGCCCCGACCGCAACAAACCCGAGGTTCTTGCTTAGCGGAGCAACGGTAGCCGCTGGCACCAGGGCCAGCAGCAGCAGCACCGCCCAGAATCGCGTCACCGCATCCCGCCGCACCAATGGCCAAACCACCACGGCGCAAAGCAGGCTGAAACCGGCAAACCCAAGCGCCAGAATCATCTGCCACTTCGCATTAAGCCCCATCGCCAATTCAGGCGCCACCCCCGTCAATTGTCCGCCGAGCAGCCCGTTCATCCGGGGAACCAGTTGTTTCAGGAAAAACCATGGCGCGTATCCCGGGTCAATGTAACCCGGGAAATTCCGCACCCCGAAACCGCAGCCCACATAAACCGCCCGCCAACCAAGGATTACCAGGGCGGACGGCAGCAGACTGATCACTCTTGGCCGCCATCCGCCGGGTTCCAGCGTCAGCGCGTAAGCCAGCGGAAAAGCCAGCGTGGACGCCCCGCCTTCGTCGGCCAGAACCGACAGCAGCAGGCATAAAGCCGAAAGCCACATCCAAACCATGGATTTTTCCGTTCGCCAGCGCACATGGGCGTGGATACACAGCAGCCCAAAAAACAGCGCGATGATGAAACCACGATTGGCCACATAGGCCACCGGACAATAAGTATTTCCGTCCAGCAACCACAAACTCGCCGCCAATCCGGCCACCCAAATTTCTGACGATTTCCAAGGGGCCGCGGCTGTTCCGGGGCGGGTTTCCAAATCGCGGAGCGCGGTCGTCCCCGGCCGCAGTAATGCGCTGACGAACGACGGCTCTGGGCGATGGTTAGCCGGTTGGCGATTGGAAAGCTGCTGCGCCCGGGACGGGCGCGCTCCGATCCTCCGGTACAGCATGGCCACCAGAAAAACCGCCGCCGCGAACCACGCGATATTGTGCGCGTGCATCAGCGCTGGCGAATCGGGATACAGCCGATAATCCAGCCAGTGCGTGAATGCGGTCACCGGTCGCCACAAAGCGGCGGTCCAGCCCGCCGAAGCCCACCAGGGTGCAATCCCGTAATCCATGGCCCGCCTGGCCGCTTCTTCGCCCCGGAGATAACCAAACAAATTGTTCAGCACCGTGCCCAATTGTCCCGAATCCTTCGCCACAAATCCGGTATCCAGAATGCGCGCCGGCAACTGCTCCGGTGGAAACTGATTCAGCCGCTGGATCAGATCATCCCCCAGCAACCCCACTTTCAAGGCGGGCAGCATCAAGAAAATCGCCGCCAGCGCCAGCCCCAGCGGAAATCCGCGATGTGCCAAAAGCCTCTGGGCCGCAGCTTGGAGTTTTTTCATGCTTGGATACAATAGACAAGGTTATGCCGGATTTGTCACGACCATCGGCGGAAGGGAGGAATTCCCCTGAACCAGAAGAAACATTCAACATTCAACATTCGACATTCAACATCGAACGTCCAAGGTTCTCGAATTGGGGCATTTGTTGAACCTCTAATGTTGAATGTTGAATGTTGAATGTTCTGAAGTTCATGGGGAGTTTCCACGTCCTTGCGGACTTGCTCACGGACCATGAACCGGCGCGACGGTAGCGCAGCCGTCTCGGCTGCGGGTTCTGGCGGCGTC
>Ga0316217_10004023_pt1:0-15000 | contig 16212 bp, 13 predicted proteins | sample 1anoAmetaG_FD_203633 | JGI IMG/M metagenome (GOLD analysis project Ga0316217, IMG submission 203633) | Freshwater microbial communities from Trout Bog Lake, Wisconsin, USA - 1anoA | ecosystem: Environmental > Aquatic > Freshwater > Lake > Hypolimnion/Profundal zone | place: USA...
CACGGCGTCGCCTGGAAGCTGTGACCGTCGCCGACGGCGGTCAGCGAACGCGTCCAGCGTGCGCGGTCGTGGATCCGGTACTCGCCCTCGACCCACAGCTCGACCGAATCGGCCCAGAGCCGGTAGCCGCCCCAGTGCGGCGGGCGCGGTACCTCGATGCCGTCCGGGGAATCGTCCGCCTCGCTGCCATCCGGGCCGACCGGCGGCGTGCCGAAGCGGCGACCGGCCGCCCGCAGCTGCTCGATCAGCTGGGCGCGCGAGCCCACGGGCCGGCTCTGCTGGCTGGCCCAGGCGCCGACGCGGCTCTGCCACGGGCGGCTCTGGAAGTAGTCGTCGCTGTCGTGCTCCGGGGCACGCACCACGAAGCCCTCGATCCGCACCTGCCGGTGCAGCGCGTCCCAGTGGATCACGGCGGCGACGCGCGCGCAGGCATCCATCTCGGCACCCTTGCGCGACTGGTAGTTCGTATAGAACTGCAGGTAGCCCTCGGGCAGGACGATGTCCTTGCACAGCACGATGCGGGCCGATGGCTGGCCGTTCGCCGCGACGGTTGCGAGCGTCATCGCATTGGGGTTGGGCTGGACCTGCTCGTCGTAGGCCTGCTTCAGCCATGACTCGGCGACCTGGAGCGGGTCGCTCGGCAGGGGATCGGGGAGGGTCTGGGCGTTCAGGGGGTTCATGGGGCGATGTTAAGGCCTCGGGCCGGCGCCGTCAGTAAGGGTTCAGCGGGGGTTCGGTCTCGCCGGCCGAGGATCGCGCCGGACGGCCCACGGGCGCCCGGTCCGCGACCCCACCCGCGGCCCCGCCCCCCGGGGCCGGCGGGGCGGTCGTGCCGGGATTGCGTCGGCGATGATCCACGGGCCTGCGTGACATGACAAAATCCCCGGCGACCCCGCGCTGAACCGGGGACGACGGGGATCCTCGAAAGTGACCGAACCGCTGACTCTGGAACAACTGCGCGTCCGCGTGACCGAACTCGACCGGGAGCTGATCGAACTGGTCGCCGAACGCCAGCGCCTTGCGCGCGAGGTGATGCGCGCCAAGCGCTCAACCGGCCACGCCACGCGCGACTACCGCCGCGAACGCGACGTGATCCTCGCCGTACGGGCGCATGCCGAGCGGAACGGTGTTTCGCCGGCGGTCGCCGAGCAGATCCTGCGACTGCTGATCCGCACCTCGCTCGCGACCCAGGAGCAGGCCCGCGTCGTCGCGGAAGGCCATGGCAGCGGCCGGCGTGCGCTCGTGATCGGTGGCCGCGGCAAGATGGGCCACTGGTTCGTGGACTTCCTGGCCTCGCAGGGGTTCGCGGTCGAGGTGGCCGATCCGTCCGGCCCGGTCGAGGGCTACCCGCACCGAGCCAGCTGGCAGGACTCGCCGCTGGACCACGACGTGATCGTGGTCGCGACGCCGCTGGGGACCACGGCCGAGGTCCTGCGCGAGCTCGCCGCGCGCGCTCCCAAGGGGCTTGTTTTCGATCTGGCGTCCATCAAGACGCCGCTGCGCGACGGGCTCGATGCGCTGGTCAAGGCGGGCGTCAAGGTCACCTCACTGCATCCGATGTTCGGTCCCGACACGGACATGCTGTCGGGACGCCACGTGATCTACATCGACCTGGGCAGCCCCGCGGCGCTGGCCGAGGCGCAGGAGCTGTTCCAGCCGACGATGGCCGAGCGCGTCGTCATGGGCCTGGACGAGCATGACCGGCTGATCGCCTACGTGCTGGGCCTGTCGCACGCGCTGAACATTGCGTTCTTCACTGCGCTCGCCGAGAGCGGCGAGGCCGCGCCGAAGCTCGCGCGCATGTCGAGCACGACGTTCGACGCCCAGCTGGAGGTCGCCAGCCGCGTGGCCGAGGAATCGCCCGCGCTGTATTTCGAGATCCAGGCGCTGAACGAGTACGGCACCGAGTCGCTGTCTGCCCTGCTGTTCGCCGTCGAGCGGCTGCGTGCGACGGTGCGCTCCAAGGACGCCGCGGGCTTCCGCCGGATGATGGAGCGGGGCCGCGAGTACCTGCACATGCGGCCGCAACCGGAACGCGAGGTGACGTGAGCAGCGGCGACGGCGCGACGGAACTCGCCGAACTGCGGACGCGGCTCAAGCGGATGGTCGAGGAGGCGGCCGCCAACGAGCAGAAGCTGCAGCGCACGCTGGACCGCGAACTGGAACTGCTGCGCGCCGACACCTTGCCGGAGCTGTTCGACCTGCTGACGGGCGGTCTCGCCGGTTCCTACGGGCTGGACAGCGTGCGGCTCGTGCTCGAGGACCCGCACCACGAGATCCAGCACCTGCTGCTCGGTGCAGGGCACCGGCCGGGCGACTATCCGGCGGTGCGCTTCGTCGACACCCTCGTCGGGCTCGCCCCCCAGTTCGCCTCGCTGCACCGGCCCTGGCTCGGCGGCTTCGTGCGCGCCGACCACGGCCTGCTGTTCGGTACGGCCGCCGAATTGCGCTCGCTGGCGTTCCTGCCGCTGCGCCGGCATGCGCGCACGATCGGCGTGCTGTGCTTCGCGAGCCGGGACGTCGAACGCTTCAGTCACCGCCAGGGCGCCGCTTTCCTGCAGCACCTGGCGAGCGTGGTCGCGGTATGCCTGGAGAACGCCTGCAACCGCGCGCGGGTGCTGCGCAGCGGCCTGTCCGACTACCTCACCGGCTGGCACAACCGGCGCTACCTGAACGCGCGGTTGCGCGAGGAACTGGCCCGGGCGCAGCGCAGCGGCGCCAGCGTCGCCTGCCTGATGATCGACATCGACCTGTTCAAGTCGATCAACGATTCGTACGGGCACGCCGGCGGCGACGAGGTGCTGCGCGAGGTCGCCGCGCGCATCGAGGCGCAGATTCGCGCCAGCGACACCGCGGCGCGCTTCGGCGGCGATGAGTTCACGCTGGTCCTGCCGGAGACCTCGGTCGCGGATGCGGCCCGGCTCGCCGAGCGGATCCGTGCGGCGCTGCTGCCGGAGGTGGAACTGGGCGGGGAGCGGCCGTGCCGCGTGACGCTGTCGATCGGGGTCGCGGCGCTGCCGGCAGGCGCGCGCGGCGACGATCTCAAGGCGCTCGCCGACCGGCTGCTGGGAGAGGCCGATGCGGCGCTGTATCGCGCCAAGGCGGCGGGTCGCGACCGGGTCGTGGTCGCCGCGAGCTAGGCCTCAGGTCGTCGGCTGCGCCCGCCGCATCAGCACCAGGAACAGCGGCACGCCGATCAGTGCCGTCAGCGCGCCCACCGGCAGCTGGTGCGGCGCGAGCACGGTGCGCGCCACCAGGTCCGCGACCACGACCAGCGTGCCGCCGGCGAGCGCGGCGGCCGGCACCACGCGCCGGTGGTCGGCGCCCACCGCGAGCCTCACCAGGTGGGGAGTGACCAGGCCCACGAAGCCGATCGCGCCGACGCTCGTGACGGTCGCCGCGGTCAGCAGGCTCGCCGCGATGAACAGCGCGCCGCGCAGCGGCGTGACCGCCACGCCCAGCAACTGCGCCTGCATGTCGCCGCGAGCCAGCACGTTCAGCGGGCGTGCGGCGAGCACGCCGAGCGGCGTGGCCACGGCCGCCAGCGCCAGCAGCCCATACGGCGAACTCGCCCAGGACAGGTCGCCCATCAGCCAATACATCATTCCACGCAGCACGGTCGGGTCGCCGGCCGCGAGCAGCAGGCTCACCAGCGCACCGGTGCCGGCGGCAACGACGACCCCGGTCAGCAGCAGCCGGGTCGGGGTCCAGCCCCCCGGCCCCTGCGCCAGCGCGAAGACGATCAGTGTCGCGCCCAGCGCCCCGCCGAACGCGGCGACCTGGATGCCGAAGGCGCCGCTGCCCAGGATCATGGCCGCCAGCGCCGCGACGGCGGCGCCGCCGGAGACGCCGAGTACGTACGGGTCTGCCAGCGGATTGCGCAGCAGGACCTGCATGCAGACGCCGGCCAGCGCGAGCAGCGCCCCGGCCCCAAACCCCGTCAGCACCCGCGGCAGCCGCAGTTCCAGCACCAGCGCACGGGCCAGCGGGTCGCTGCCGGTGGCGATGCCGCGCCACAGCGCCACCGGGCCCGGCCCCGCGCTGCCGATGGAGACCGCGGCGGCAAGTGCCAGCAGCGCCAGCAGCGCCAGGGCGATCAGGGTGAGGGCCGGTCTGCGGGCCAGGGACGGAAGCACGGCGATCGGCCTCGGTGGGGGTGCGGTCAGGCGCGCAGCCTACCCCGGAAAGACCCCGGTCGGGCAGGTGGCCCGGGCCGGACCCGTGTGAAAGAATCCGGGGGGCTCCCCCCGGAGGCGCGATGGGTGACTGGATCGACGAGGAAGGCTACCGCGCGAATGTCGGCATCATCCTGATGCGTGACGACGGGCGGGTATTCCTCGGCGGCCGGCCCGGCGGGCGGGGCTGGCAGTTCCCGCAGGGCGGGATCCGGCGCGACGAACCCTTCGTCACGGCCCTCTACCGGGAACTCGAGGAGGAGATCGGCCTCGCCGCCGCCGACGTCGAGTTGCTCGGCGAGACGCGCGACTGGCTCCGCTACCGCCTGCCGCGCCAGTACGTGCGGCGCAGCGGCCTGCCGCGCTGCATAGGCCAGAAGCAGCGCTGGGCGCTGCTGCGCTTCCGTTCCAGCGAGGACCGGTTGCGCTTCGACGCCACCGACGAACCGCCGGAATTCGAGCGTTTCCGCTGGGCGGAATTCTGGGAACCGGTGCGGGAAGTCGTCTTCTTCAAGCGCGAGGTCTACCTGGCCGCGCTGCATGAGCTGGGGCGGATCGCGTTCCCGACAGGCCTGCCGCCGTATCCCGCCTGGTGGGACGCCACCTTGGCGGACCGCGCCGCCACCACCGAGCTCGGCTAGATGCGCCCTCCCGACGCGCGTGCGCGGGTCGTGGCACCGGCCGCCGGCCGCTCCCCACGGCATGCGGGTCGCCGATGCGCACGCGCCTGACGCCCACCGACACGCAACGGCTGGTCGTGCGCCAGTCGGCGCCGCGCCGAGCGCCGCTGGTCTGGGGCGGCCTCGTGGTGGTGCTGCTGCTGTGCCTGTGGGGCGCGTTCGAGGCCGGCCGGTCACGGGCGGGATACTCGGTGGTCGGCGCGGCGCTGGAGCGGCGCGCGCGCGACGCCGAGATCGCCGACCTGCGCGCCCGGCTGCGTACGGCCGACTCCAGCCTCGCCGCGTCCGAGGTCGCGCGGCGCGTCGACCGGGAGGCGTATGCCCAGGTGGGCAAGTCGCTGGCGGATCTCCAGGTGCGGCTCGGCGCGCAGGCGCAGGAGCTGGCTTTCTATCGCAGCATCGTCGATCCCAGCGACCAGATTTCGGGCATGCGCATCCAGCGCCTGCAGGTGCTGCCGGCGACGGCGCCGCGTCACTACCGCGTGCGCATCGTGCTGGTCCAGGCCGCGCGCCAGGATGCCTCCACGGCGGCGGCGGTGGACTTCACGGTCGACGGCCAGCTGCGCGGCCGGGCCGCGAGCCTTGCGCTCGCCGCCATCGGCACCTCCTCGCGGGTGCTCAACTTTTCCTTCCGTTACTTCCAGGAGCTGGAGGCGGAAATCGAGCTGCCGGCGCAGTTCACGCCGCAGCGGCTGCAGGTCGAGGTGCGGCCCGCCAAGGGCGTCACCCCGATCCGCCAGGCCTATCCCTGGAAGATCGACACGACCTGAGAGCTGGAGAGTCCGATGTTCGGCAGAAAGAAGCAGTCCACGGCGCGCATCGAGACGCTGATCGCGGCGGGGACCCGCATCGAGGGCAACGTGTTCGTCAGCGGTGGCGTGCACCTCGAGGGGACCGTCGTCGGCAACGTGGTCGCCGAGCCGGGCGTGGCGGCGGTGTTGTCGATTGCGCCGAAGGGCGTGGTGGAAGGCTGCGTCGAGGTCCCGCGGGTGATCGTCCACGGCGAGGTGCGCGGCGACATCAAGGCGTCGGACAAGGTCCAGCTCGGGCCGACCGCCAAGGTCAGCGGCGACGTCAGCTATGGCGTCATCGAAATGGCGGCGGGAGCCGTGATCCAGGGCCGGCTGGTCTCCTCGGCCGCCGCGCAGCCGGCTGGCCCCTGACGCGGCGCCGGACTCTCAGAGCAGCGCCTCGACCTCCGGCGAGAGCTGCTCCGGCGTCTCGGTCGGCGCGCAGCGCCGCAGGACCTTGCCGTGCCGGTCCGCCAGGAACTTAGTGAAATTCCACTTGATCGCCTTGGTGCCCAGCACGCCGGGGGCGGCGGACTTCAGGTAGGCGTACAACGGGTGGGTCCCGGCGCCGTTCACCTCGATCTTCGCGTACATCGGAAAGGTCACGTCGTAGTTGACCGAGCAGAAGCTGCGGATCGCCGCCTCGTCGCCCGGTTCCTGGTGCCCGAATTGGTCGCAAGGGAAGCCCAGCACCGCCAGGCCGCGCGGGCCGTACTGCCGATGCAGCGCCTCGAGGCCGCGATACTGCGGCGTGAAGCCGCACTTGCTGGCGACATTGACGATCAGCATGGGTCTGCCGCGGAACTCCCCGAGGGACTGCTCCCGGCCGTCGATCGTCGTCGCGGTGTAGTCATAGACGCTGGCCATCGCATGCCTCCGGGGTGGGTACTGCCGTCCCCCCGAAGATCGCATGGCGGGCGTCGGCCGACCAGCCGGCGGGCATCCGGTCGGCGTGCGTGGCCGCCGGGGTCGTGCTCAGTGCGGGCCGTGGGCGGCCGAATGGCGTTCTGTGACGTGCAGCCAGACGCCGGCTGCCATCGACGCGGCGGCCAGCACGAGCCGCCGGCTGAGCGGCTCGCCGAGCAGCAGGATCGCCACCGCGGCACCGGCGAACGGCGCGGTCGCGAAATACGCGGCCGTGCGCGCGGCACCGAGTTGGCGCAGAGCGCGCACGTACAGGGCGAAGCTGACGCCGTAGCTCACCGCGCCGACCAGCCCCGCGCCGACCACGACGCGTGCCGGGGCGGGTGCTGCGCCGGCACCCAGCGCCAGCAGCGTGTTGCAGGTGCCGGCGACGAGGCCCTTCGCGAGACCCACGAAACTGGCGTCCGCATGGGCGATGCGCCGCGTGGCGTTGTTGTCCATCGCCCATGCCAGGCAGGCGGCGAGGATGGCCAGCGATGGCAGCAGGTCCGCCGCCGCGGCACCCGCCCTGCCCAGCAGCAGCGTGCCGGCCGCGATCAGCGCGAGGCCGCCCGCCAGTCGCCAGCGGTAGGGCTCGCCGAACACGATGCAGGCCAGCAGCGTGGTGAACACGACTTCGGCGTTGGTCAGCAGCGCCGTCACGGTGGCCGGCGTGCGTGCCAGGCCCCAGAACAGCAGCCAGGGGGCAAGCATGCCGCCGAGCACGATCGAGGCGGCGAGCCAGAACACGTCGGTCCGCTGCAGCCGCGGCGGTGGCGCGCCGCGCGCGATGAACACCGCGCCGAGCGCCACGCCCATGCCCAGGTACAGCAAACCCGCGACCAGTGCCGCGTCGACGCTGCCGAGCAGGGCCTTGACCGCCGGCGTGCCGGCGCCGAACAGGGCCGCGGCGGCGAGCGCGGCGAGGATCGCGCGGCGTCGGGAGTCCGGCGGAGGCGGCGTGGTGGGCATCGGGCGATGATCGCCGATTCGCGGGCGCGCAGGCTGGCAGCGGCGGTCGCCGGGCGCTGCTCGGTCGGCGTGTACGGGACGGCCGGGTTGCTTTTGACCGTTGCCCGACGCAGGTCTACACTTGCCCTAAGTTGTTGATTCAGGGTGGATCCATGAGCGATTCGAGCGGTTCGGGTGTCGCTGTGGCGAGCACCGCGATGGACGAGATGCCGCCGCCACCGCTGCTGTTTACCGACGCGGCGGCGAGCAAGGTTGCCGAGCTGATCCGCGAGGAAGCCAATCCGGCGCTGAAGCTGCGCGTCTACGTGCAGGGTGGCGGCTGCTCGGGCTTCCAGTACGGCTTCACCTTCGACGAGGCGGTCGAGGACGGCGACCTGAGCGTGGAGAACCAAGGGGTCACGCTGGTCATCGACCCGATGAGCTTCCAGTACCTGGTCGGTGCCGAGATCGATTACCGCGAGGGCCTCGAGGGCGCGCAGTTCGTGATCCGCAATCCGAACGCGAAGACGACCTGCGGTTGCGGTTCGTCGTTCGCCGCCTGAGTCCGCCTCCTTCCTCAAGGCGGCCCTGCTGCCGCCGGCCGTGCCATGCCCCAGACCACGCGGATTCCTGACGTACTCGCGGCCGTCGATCTAGGCTCCAACAGCTTCCACATGGTCGTGGCGCGCTGTGCGCACGGCCAGATCACGATCGTCGACCGGCTGCGCGAGATGGTGCGCCTGGCTGCCGGCCTCGACGAGCACGGCAGGCTGTCCAAGGAGGCGACCGACCGCGCGCTCGCATCGCTGTCGCGCTTCGGGCAGCGCTTGCGCGACATGAAGGCCGGCAGCGTGCGCGTCGTCGGCACCAACACGCTGCGCAAGGCGCGCCGCAAGGCGGGCTTCCTCGAGCGTGCGCGCGAGGCGCTCGGCCACCCGATCGAGATCATCTCCGGCATCGAGGAGGCGCGGCTGATCTACGCCGGCGTCACGCAGACGATGCCGAACGAGGCCGGCCGGCGCCTCGTGGTCGACATCGGCGGCGGCAGCACCGAATGCATCATCGGCGAGGGCTACGAGCCGCGCATCCTCGAGAGCCTGTACATGGGCTGCGTCGCGCTCAGCGCGGAGTACTTCCCCGACGGGCGGGTCGCGGCCAAGCGTTTCCAGCGGGCGGTCGTCGCCTGCGAGGTCGAGCTCGAGCCGATCCAGGTGCCGTTCCGCGCGATCGGCTGGGAGCACGCGGTCGGTTCCAGCGGTAGCGTGCGCGCGATCGGCGAGGCGCTGCGGGAGTTGGACCCAGCCTGCCAGACGATCACCCGCGAGGGTCTCGCCGAACTCGCCGCGCGCCTGATCGAGGCCGGCAACGTGCGCGCGGCCGGCCTCGGCTGCATCAACGACGAGCGCTGGCCCGTCTTCCCGGGCGGGCTGGCGATCCTGACGGCCGTGTTCAGTTCGCTGGGCATCGAGTCGATCCGCGTCGCCGACGGCGCGCTGCGCGAGGGCCTGCTGTACGACATGGTCGGCCGCATGAGCGCCGAGGACGACGCGCGCGAGCGCAGCGTCCGGTCGATGGCCGTACGGTTCCACGTCGATGACGACCAGGCCCGGCGCGTCGAGCACACCGCGGTAGAGTTCCTGCGCCAGGTCGAGGCCGGCTGGGGGCTGGACGACCCGCTGGCCGAGCACTCGGTCCGCTGGGCGGCGCGGCTGCACGAGATCGGCCTCGACATTTCGCATTCGAGCCACCACAAGCATGCCGCCTACCTGCTCGAGCACGCCGACCTGCCGGGCTTCCCGAAGGAGGAGCAGCGGCTGCTCGCGTGCCTGGTCGGGGCGCACCGCCGCAAGGTCGCGCTCGAGCGCAGCGAGGAGCTGATGCCGCCGTGGCACACGAAGGCGCTGTACCTGACGGTCGTGCTGCGCCTGGCGGTGCTGGTGCACCGCGGGCGCTCGAAGGCGCCGCTGCCGCTGATCAGGCTCGCGCCGCGCGGACGCTCGCTCGAGCTGCGCTTCCCGCGCGGCTGGCTGACCGACCACCCCCTGACCCGCGCCGACCTGATCCAGGAGGTCGCCTTCCTGAAGGCGGCGGGGTTCCGGCTGCGCGTCTACTGAGGGCCCGTCAGGGTTCGGCGTGACGCTCCAGTAGCGTCTGCTGGGCCGTGAACGGCGGCTCGGCGCCGGGCGTCAGCCGGACGTAGCGGCCATCCGCCTGCAGCAGCCAGGCGTTGGTGTTGTCGGCCAGCCAGCATTCCAGGTCGCCGAGGATGCGCGCCTTGAGCTTCGGCCGCTCGACCGGGAACGCCACCTCGACGCGACGGAAGAAGTTGCGTTCCATCCAGTCGGCGCTCGCGCACCACAGCTGGTCGTCGCCGCCGTTGGCGAAGTAGTACACGCGAGAGTGCTCGAGGAACCTGCCGACGATCGAGCGCACCCGGATGTGTTCGGACACGCCCGGGATGCCGGGCGTCAGCGCGCATACGCCGCGCACGATCAGGTCGATCTCGACGCCGGCGGCGGAGGCCTGGTACAGCGCCTCGATGATCCTCGGTTCGATCAGCGAGTTCATCTTGGCGATGATCCGCGCCGGGCGGCCCGCGCGGGCGTTGTCGGCCTCGCGCGCGATGCTGTTCATCAGCGTCTCGTGCAGCGTGAACGGCGACTGGAGCAGCTTGCGCAGCTTCGGCGTGCGCGTGAGGCTCGTCAGCTGCAGGAACAGGTCGTGCAGGTCCTGGCCGATCGCGTCGTTGCAGGTGAACAGCCCGTAGTCGGTGTAGGTGCGCGCCGTCTTGGCGTGATAGTTGCCGGTGCCGACGTGGCAGTAGCGGCGCAGCAGGCCTTCCTCCCGGCGCACGACCAGGATCAGCTTGGCGTGGGTCTTGTAGCCCACCACGCCGTACATGACGTGCGCGCCGGCTTCCTGCAGGCGGCTGGCGAGTTCGATGTTGGCCGCCTCGTCGAAGCGCGCCATCAGCTCGATGATGACCGTGACGTCCTTGCCGTTGCGTGCCGCCTCGACCAGCGCCTCCACCACGGCGGAGTCGGCGCCGGAGCGGTACAGCGTCTGCTTGATCGCCAGCACCGCCGGATCGCGCGCCGCCTGACGCAGGAAGTCCATGATCGGCGTGAACGACTGGAACGGGTGGTGCAGCAGCACGTCCTTTTCGCGGATCGCCGCGAACAGGTCCGGGTTGCCGACGAAGCGGCCTGGAATTCCCGGCGTGAACGGCGGGTATTTCAGGTCGGGGCGGTCGACCAGGTCGCAGACCGACGCGAGCCGGTTGATGTTGACCGGGCCGCGCACCCGGTAGAGGTCGGCGGCGCCCAGCTGGAACTGCTCGAGCAGTACCTGGGTGATGTCCGCCGGGCAGTCGTGGGCCGTCTCGAGGCGCACGGCGTCGCCGTAGCGGCGCTCGGCAAGCTCGCCCTCGACCGCCCGGCGCAGGTCGTCGACCTCTTCCTCGTCGACGAACAGGTCGCTGTTGCGCGTGACGCGGAACTGCCAGCAGCCGTCGACCTTCATCCCCTCGAACAGCTTGCCGACGAAGTGCTGCACCAGCGTCGACAGATAGGCCAGCCGCAGCGGGCCGGCGTCGCCTTCGGTCCGCGGTACCTGGACCACGCGCGGCAGCGAACGCGGTACCTGCAGGATCGCGAGGTTCGTGTCGCGGCCGAAGGCGTCCGTGCCTTCGAGCTTGACGATGAAGTTCAGGCTCTTGTTCTGGATGCGGGGAAACGGGCGCGCGGGGTCCAGGCCCAGCGGCGAGAGCACCGGTTCGACGAAGTGCTGGAAGTACCGCTCCAGCGCCTTCTCCGCGGAGCGCGGGATCTTCGGTCCCTGCAGCAGCTGGATGCCCGCCTCGACCAGCGCCGGCGTCAGCACGTCGTTCAGGACCCGGTACTGGTTGGTGACCAGTGTGCGCGAGCGGCCGCGGATCGCCTCCAGCTGCTCGCTGATCGAGCGGCCGTCGGGGCCGGTGCCGTGGGCGCCGCGCTCCAGGCGCTCCTTCAGGCCGGCGACGCGGATCTCGAAGAATTCGTCGAGGTTCGCCGAGCAGATGGCGAGAAACCGGAGCCTTTCCAGCAACGGCACCGCCGGGTCCTGCGCGAGGTCCAGCACCCGCTGGTTGAACTCGAGGAACGACAGTTCGCGGTTGATGTAGTAGGCCGGCGCCCGGTAATTCGGCTGGTCCATGAGGTTCGCCCGTGGGGGAAAACCAACATAGCATGCGGTCCGCCGACGCTGTGTGACAGCGCCTTATTTCATTATATTCAGCGGGTTACGTTCATCTGCCCGGCGGCCGGGGTGGCTGCGGCGGCCGCGACCGGGGCCGCCCGGGCGGGGGCGTCGGGGCCGGCCTGGGGGGCCAGGCCGGCCAGCAGCGGGCGGGCCTTGGCGTCGAAATCGGCGCGCAGCGCGGCCGGGATGGGCTCGGCGGGCAGCGTCTTGATCGAGGCGGGATTCCTGTGAACGCCGCCTACCCGGTATTCGTAGTGCAGGTGCGGGCCGGTCGCCATGCCGGTCATGCCGACGAAGCCGATGACCTCGCCCTGCTTCACGTGCCGGCCGACGTACAGCCCCTGTGCGAACTTCGACATGTGCCCGTACAGCGTTTCGACGCCGCCGGGGTGCGACACCATCACGACATTGCCGTAGCCACGCTGCGTGCCGCGGAACGAGATCCGGCCATCGCCGGCTGCGCGGATCGGCGTGCCGATCGGGGCGGCGTAGTCGATGCCCTTGTGCGTGCCCATCCGGTCGAGGATCGGGTGCCAGCGCAGGCCGAAGCCCGAGCTGATGCGTGAAAACTGCACCGGCGCGAGCAGGAACGCCTTGCGCAGGCTCCGGCCATCGGGCGTGTAGTACTCGTGGGTGCCGTCCGGCAGCGTGTAGCGGAGCGCCCGGTAGGCATGGCCGTTGTTGACGAACTCGGCGGCGAGGATCTCGCCGTCCTTGAGGAACCGGCCGTCGCGATACACCTGCTCGAGGACGATCGAGAAGGTGTCGCCGGGCTGCAGTTGCTGGGCGAAGTCGATGTCGTAGCGGAACACCTCGGCCAGCTGCAGGGCGACCGTATCGCTGGCGCCGAGCTCGTTGAAGCTGCGGAACAAAGATGAACTGATGCGGCCGTGCAGGGGCGTGGTACGTATCTCCACGGCGTTCCTGACGATGTCCGCGGCGAACGCGCCCGCGGCGTCGCGCTTGACCGTCAACGTCGCCGTATCGCTGACCCGCCGGGTCAGCGAGGTCAGCTCGCCGTTGAGGCTGGTCAGGTTGATCACGTCGCCTGGCTTGAGGAAGTCCAGGCTCTGCCGGACGCCGGGCAGGCCGCGCACGGCGGCCAGGTCCTCCACCGACAGCGACAGCCGCCTGAAGATGGCATCGAGCGTATCGTTGCGCCGCACCACGACCTCGATCGCGGAGCCCAGCGGCTTGAGTGCGGCGGAGGCGGCGTTCGCGAGGCGTCGTGCGGCGCCGGGCGGCGTCCCGTCCGCCCGGGTGGACGCGACGGCCGTCGTCGGCGCCTCCGCCGGCGCGCGGCTTAGGCGCCAGCCCGCCGCCACCACGCACAGCGCCGCCGCAACGGTCGCCGCCACGAGCACGCCGCGCCGGAACGGCGGCGCCGATGCCGGTGTCTCGGGGAGGGCTGGGGTGGAGGTTTGCTGCACTGCGGCGTCATCTCGTTCCGGATGCAGGACGGCAGAGGCTACGGAGGCCCCCCGGGCCGGTCAACCCTTCTTTCGGTCAGACCCGACCCCGTTTCCGGCCCTTCGCGGGCCCCGTTCACCGGCCGGCCTCGAGCGCGCCGATTTGCGCTCTTGCCGCACCGCACCTAAATTGGCGCGTCAAGCGACATGCTGGAGCGATTCATGTTGAACCCGGCCGAACAGCTGGTCGAACTCAGGCGCGGTGCACAGGAGGTCCTGCTCGAGGCGGACCTGACCCGGAAGCTCGCCCGCGGCAAGCCCCTGCACATCAAGGCGGGCTTCGACCCGACCGCGCCGGACCTGCACCTTGGCCACACGGTGCTGATCAACAAGATGCGCCAGTTCCAGGTGCTCGGGCACGACGTGACGTTCCTGATCGGGGACTTCACCGGGATGATCGGCGACCCCACGGGCAAGAACGCCACCCGTCCCCGCCTGACGCGCGAGGAGATCGAGGCCAACGCCCGCACCTACCAGGCCCAGATCTACAAGATCCTGGACGCCGAGCGGACGAAGATAGACTTCAATTCCCGCTGGATGACCGAACTCGGCGCCGAGGGGCTGATCAGGCTGGCCTCGCAGTACACGGTTGCCCGGATGCTCGAGCGGGACGACTTCTCCAAGCGATACAAGGGTGGCCAGCCGATCGCGGTCCATGAATTCCTGTACCCGCTGGTGCAGGGCTACGACTCGGTCGCCATGAAGGCGGACGTCGAGCTTGGCGGCACCGACCAGAAGTTCAACCTGCTGGTGGGCCGTTCGCTGCAGGAAAGCTACGGCCAGGAGCCGCAGGTCGTGCTCACGATGCCGCTGCTCGAGGGGCTCGACGGCGTCAACAAGATGTCCAAGTCCCTCGGGAACTACATAGGCATCGCGGAGCCGGCGGGCGAAATGTTCGGCAAGCTGATGTCGATCAGCGACAGCTTGATGTGGCGCTATTTCGAGCTGCTGTCTTTCCGGCCCATGCACGACGTCGACGCGCTGAAGGCCGCCGTGGCCGCGGGACGCAATCCGCGCGACGTGAAGTTCGAGCTCGGCGTGGAAATCGTCGATCGCTTTCACGGCGTTGGCGCCGGCAGCGCGGCGCGCGACGAATTCATCGCGCGCTTCCGCGAAGGCGCGGTGCCGAATGACGTTCCGGAGCTGGAAATCGCGATAGATGCGAACGGTGCGAAGCTCGCGCTGGTGCTGAAGGAGGCGCAGCTCGTCGCCAGCACGACCGCCGGCTACCGAATGATCGAGCAGGGCGCGGCGCGCATCGATGGCGAACGTGTCACGAACCGGGATCTGGTGATCAAGCCCGGCGCGCGCCACCTGCTGCAGGTCGGCAAGCGCGCCTATGCCGCGGTCACGCTCGTCGCGAAAGCCTGAACTAGGCGCCGCGATTTATTTTCCCCAAAACTTTTGACACGCCCGAAAGCGGCGATATACTGCGCGCCCCCTGATGAGGCAGCTCTGAAAGGGGGCCGACGAACGATCTGCAGACGCCCCCGGGCTGACGCAAAAAGTTCAAAAAAGTCGGCACGCGGTGTTGACGGGCATCAAAACCCATATATACTAGCGGACTCACTGGGGCGGGCTGTAAAGCAGCACGAACCAGACCCAAGGCCTCCGCGCCGTGGGCGTTGTTTAAGAATCAGCAGGTAATTTGTGTGGGGACTCGCGTCAAGCGTCATACGACGCAAATTGCGAGTTCTTAGTATCCAAGCAAATGATTTTATTCGGCCTAAAAAACCGAATGTCAGTTGTTCATGGAGCTTCGGACAAGCGAACTTCTAGTTAATTTTTGATA
>Ga0316217_10004024_pt1 | contig 16207 bp, 25 predicted proteins | sample 1anoAmetaG_FD_203633 | JGI IMG/M metagenome (GOLD analysis project Ga0316217, IMG submission 203633) | Freshwater microbial communities from Trout Bog Lake, Wisconsin, USA - 1anoA | ecosystem: Environmental > Aquatic > Freshwater > Lake > Hypolimnion/Profundal zone | place: USA: Wisconsin...
GCCTTGGCGTTACACCCAGACGAAGAGGCTCCTGATCCGATTGTGAACGGGATCATCGATCTTGGTGCGATTGCGGCCGAATTTACCGCTCTCGCGCTTGATCCTTACCCCCGAAAACCCGGCGCTATCTTTGAATTTAAAGACAAAAATGACGTCGAAATCGTAAAACCATCGGCTTTTGGTGCTTTGGCATCGCTCAAAAGGCCAGAATAATCATTCACGGCAATGTGTGTCATATTTTGAAAAAAGGTTGGCCGAAGCGTGCGGTATCGCTAAAGTCTACCCGTGATCCTTGTTTGACGTCACAGTTCAAACGAGACAAAACAACCAAGCTTATGGAAACGGTAACGCAATAGATGATCACGGAACGGGTACGAATTGCCCTCGATGCGATGGGCGGCGATCACGGTCCGGAAGTCATTATTCCGGGCGCGGCGTTGACCTTGGAGCGCCACCCCGAAGTGACTTTTTTGATGGTGGGCGACGAGGCGATGTGCCGTCCCCTTTTAGCAGCCCATCCAAAACTCGATGCCGTTACTGAATTTCGGGCCTGTGATCTTTTTATCGCAATGGACGAAAAGCCAAGCCAAGCGCTGCGGCGCGGGCGTGGCAAATCTTCGATGTGGCTTGCCATACAGGCGGTTAAAGAGGGCGAAGCCGATGTCGCGGTCTCGGCGGGCAATACGGGCGCACTGATGGCCATGGCCACCTTCTGCCTTCGAACCATGACGGGCATTAATCGCCCGGCTATCGCTGCCATTTGGCCAACTTTGCGGGGCGAAAGCATTGTTTTGGATGTCGGCGCAACCATTGGTGCCGACGCGCGCCATCTTGTAAATATGTCGCTTATGGGCGCAGCGATGGCGGGCATTTTGTTTGACATTGAACGCCCGACGGTTGGTTTACTCAATGTCGGTACCGAAGACGTCAAAGGCCTCGACGAAATCAAGCTCGCGGGCAGCCTTTTAAAAGAAAACATGATCCCGACGCTCAGCTATGCAGGTTTTGTGGAAGGGGATGATATCGGCCAAGGCACCGTTGATGTGGTAGTAACCGAAGGGTTTACCGGCAATATCGCCCTCAAAACGGCGGAAGGGACAGCCCGGCAAATTGCGACCTATCTCAAACAGGCCTTGAGCAGTTCACTGATGAGTAAAATCGGCTATTTATTCGCGCGTTCTGCATTTGCGGCGCTCAAAGACCGGATGGATCCGCGCAAGGTCAATGGCGGCGTTTTTCTTGGACTTGATGGTGTTGTCATCAAAAGCCATGGCGGAACGGATGCAACCGGGTTTGCAGCCGCCATCGATGTTGGCTACGATATGGTGAAATATCGTTTGTTGGATAAAATCAGGTCCGCCATTGGCGATGACATCAAGATCAGTGATGTGTCGGTTAAATCGGATGATCGCGGCGTAGCGGAAGAGGGGACTTTATTGTGACGATACGCTCCGTTGTTATCGGATTAGGCCATTACCTCCCGGAAAAATGTCTGACCAATGCCGATATGACCCAATTGGTCGACACCTCCGATGAATGGATCGTTGAGCGCACGGGTATTCGCCAACGCCATCTTGCAGCGGAAGGCGAAACGACGTCCATGCTTGCGACCAAAGCGGCCAAGGCCGCGCTCGACGATGCGGGCATTGATCCTCAAACCATTGATCTCATCATATTGGCAACCGCCACGCCAGATTACACTTTTCCATCAACCGCTACGCAAGTGCAGGCGGCATTGGGGATAAAGGGAGGGGCAGCATTTGACCTACAAGCCGTTTGCTCTGGCTTTGTTTATGCGGTTGCGACGGCCGATAATTTTATCAAATCAGGCTCGGCTAACCGTGTCTTGGTGATTGGTGCCGAAACCTTTTCGCGTATTCTCGATTGGACGGATCGCACCACATGCGTTTTATTTGGGGACGGAGCGGGTGCCATTGTTCTTGAAGCCCGCGAAGGGGAGGGGAGCAACGCTGATCGCGGCATTTTATGCACACATTTACGATCCGATGGCCGATATCGTGATAAATTATTCGTGGATGGCGGCCCTTCAACCACGATGTCAACGGGGCATTTAAGAATGGAAGGACGGGAGGTCTTTCGCCATGCGGTCGCGAATATGGCGGAAACGGTGGAAGAATCGTTTCGCTTGTCGGGCATATCGCCTGAAGAGATCAAATGGTTTGTACCCCATCAGGCCAATCGACGTATTATTGATGCAACGGCTAAAAAACTGAATATCGATCCATCTCGTGTTGTGATTACGGTTGATCTGCATGGCAATACCTCTGCAGCTTCAATTCCATTGGCCTTAAGTGTGGCGAAACAGGATGGCCGCATCAAAACGGGCGATCTTGTCTTGATTGAAGCGATGGGCGGGGGCTTTACTTGGGGATCAGCGCTGATGCGCTGGTGACGAAATGATTGATTTTTATTAGTAAATAGAGGATTGACGGCGTTCGTCCTGCACAATAGTTTTAAATTCGGATGGGTTGTATCGGCCTCTGCATAATGCCGAGGGGGGAAATTCTATGACGCAAAAAACGGTAACGCGCGCTGAATTGAGCGAGGCGGTCTATCAACGGATTGGTTTGTCACGCAGTGAATCATCATCCTTGGTCGAATTGGTTCTTGACGAGATTTCTTCGTCGCTGGCGGCGGGCAAAAGCGTTAAGCTCTCGTCCTTCGGCTCTTTTCTCGTTCGCGAAAAGGGAGAACGCATTGGGCGCAACCCTAAAACGGGAGTTGAAGTTCCTATTGAGCCGCGCCGGGTGATGGTGTTCAAACCATCCAATATTATGAAGGCGCGCGTGAATGGGGTGGATCCATCCGGTTTGTTGGATGATTAAGTGGCAACAAAAGAAGCGCGCTTTAAATGGATAAAAGCCCTGACGCCTATCGCACCATCTCAGAAGTAGCCGATGAGCTTGTCTTGCCGCAACATGTGTTGCGGTTTTGGGAAACCAAATTTGCGCAAATCAAGCCGTTAAAGCGCGGCGGTGGGCGGCGCTATTATAAGCCCGACGATATCGATCTCGTTAAAGGCATCAAGCACCTTTTATATGGTACGGGTTACACGATTAAAGGCGTACAGCGGATCTTAAAGGATCAAGGTACGAAACATGTTCAATCGATTGGGCGAACAGGCGAGGTGCAGCCGGTTGAAATCAAGCCGAATGCACATGTTGCTGCTGCACATGTAACAGCATCAAATATCGCTTTAACCCAAACTGCGCCTCCTTCGTCTCGGCCTATACCTGAAGCGGAACCTTTGCGGGCGCCAAAACGGGTAAACCGTAAAATATCACAGCTTGGCCTATTCGGCGACGATGAGAACGAAGACGAGAGCGAGGCCTTATCTCCCGCAAATGCTGTTCGGTCGCGGCCATCGGCTTCGCTAGGCATATCAAGACCCATCCAAGCTTTAACCAGACTGGAAGCTGTGCTGAACGAATTAGAAGAATGCAACCGTCTGATTGCAAGCGTTCAATGGATAAAGAGCGGCGAAGTGGCCTAAATCTTTTTTAAGTTTTTTTAGATAATTCCTGATGCCATGATGTCGTTGCGTTATCTTTTTGGGGCTGGGTGTCTGTTCGCCGTAAGCCTGAATGGTGCCGTTGCGGCTGCCGAATTGCCGTCACGTTTCGAGTTCTGCGGCGAGGGCGAGCCTAGACGCCATATTCGCGTCGCCATTTTCAATGAAGAACAAGATCCTTGGAACGTTGTTTTAACCACCAATGGTCGAAATGAATCGGCAAAAGCGACCCCCTATATTTTCGGCAATGTCACACCGCGCGAGGGTTTCCTCATCGCTATTTTGCCAAGGGCTAAAACGCCACCAATCCTCATTTTCGACGATGGCCACGCCGAATGGGCCGGACGTTTCTACGTTAAATGCCAATAGGGATGGTAACCCTAGGCTTAATTTATCCAACCAACCGCTTGCGCCGCCTTGGGTGTAACACTATAAGCCATATTCGTCGGAGTGTAGCGCAGCCCGGTTAGCGCACTAGTCTGGGGGACTAGGGGTCGTGGGTTCGAATCCCGCCACTCCGACCAGCCTTCGCTCTACGAGCTATGGCTCGGCAAGCCTTTGAGTGAGCAAAAATTAATAGGCATATTCAACAAATAAACGTTAAGCTGTTCAATGTTTATTTGGGGGCGTTTTGCAAAATGCCGTCTGCTTCTTATGTCGGACTTTCCGCGTTCTGACTAAGCCTCATCTTCATCCGGTCTTTCCATCCAGCGGATCAAGGGCATCAGCGGTAAAATCCAAGCCAGTCCGACGATGGCATAATAGAGATATTGCCAGATTTTATCGGCTTCCTGCAAGCGGCCTTGCGCGATCATCATGGCGAGGAGGCTATAGACGCACACAAATACGAGCATCGTCAGGGCGCCAATCAATTTGCGGGTTCTGCGGCGCATTGGTATTTCCTATTTAATATGCGACATAACGGTTATTGCGGTGCGAGACACTTGTGACTATGAGAGCGATGCGCGTTTGTTTCAAGCTTTGAGTGGCGCTCATCATGTGTTCTGCCGTCGCATCTGTTTCTCTCTCTTCATCTTCAGACGCTTTGTCCGGTCGTACAGGACCCTTGCGGGCCTGGCTTTTTACGCTGGCGGGTCTTGTTTATCTGATGGTGATTGTCGGCGGGGCGACGCGGCTGACGGGCTCCGGCCTCTCTATCACCGACTGGAACCCGATTATGGGGGCAATTCCGCCGCTTACCGACGCTGCTTGGCTGGAAGCGTTTGAAAAATACAAGGCTATTCCGCAATATAAGCTTGTGAACGCTGGTATGGCGCTTGCGGATTTTAAGTTTATTTTTTGGTGGGAATGGTCGCACCGCCAATTAGGCCGCGCGATAGGCCTTGTTTTTGCGCTCGGTTTTGTTGGATTTTTGGCTTCAGGCCAATTACGCGGGCGTTTGGCCTTTAAAATTCTTGGTATTGGGCTGTTGGGTGGTTTGCAAGGCGCCATTGGCTGGTTGATGGTGCGCTCGGGCCTTGATGAAGGCATGACGGCGGTAGCGCCGATCAAGCTCATGTTTCACCTTACAACCGCATCTTTGATTTATATTTTTCTCGTGATGGTTGCAACTGAGCTTGGTCGTTCAAAAGGCGAGGTGGCCCCTTCTGGCGTCAAGAAGGGGGCGATGCTTATTCTTGTCTTGGCGCTGGTACAGATTGCGCTTGGTGCCTTGGTCGCCGGATCAAAAGCGGGCCTGACATGGAACACCTGGCCGTTGATCGATGGCCAAATCGTGCCGCGCGGCGACTTGCTTTTTTCGGTATCGCCTTGGATTGAGAATTTTGTCGATAATACCGCGCTGGTGCAGTTTAACCACCGGATGACGGCCTATTTGTTGCTCGCGGCTTCGTTATGGCACGGATGGCAGGTATCGCGTTTGATGCCGGGGACAAGCGCCTTAAAACGGGCGGTATCTAATGCATGGCTGGTCGGTATGCAGGGCGCAATTGGGATAGCGACGTTGCTTTATGCCGTGCCGCTCTGGCTTGGTTTGTTGCACCAAGCCTTTGCGTTTATCGTTTTGGGCATGGTTGCTGTGCATCGTACGGCTATGGTGCGGGGTTAATCCCCTTTGGTTTTATTTTTGCCCTCGGCCTCAAAGCGGAGTACGGCAATATAACCGATCCCCAATAAAATGAAGGGCAAGATAAAATTAGCGTAGATGAAGAGTGCTGTCATCCAACCAATCCTTTTAAAATACGCCGCGCAAGAATATGGAGAGTGATCGCTACGATGATCCACACCAAACTAACCGATAGGATGATAACAAAGCCGGGTGATTTTGTTCAATCGCTCGCATAAACATTAGCCGATATTGGACCTAAGACCCCGACGGCCAAACTGGCCGTCGAAGCGCGATCCAAGGCATTAGCCAATAATTTAGTCTGTTCATTACGAACAAGGCTCATCTTTAACCTCTCAACTTTATTATTCCTTTACCCCGCAGCTAATCCTTGCTCCAAATCGGCGATTAAATCGGCCACATCCTCGATGCCGACCGAGAGGCGCACGACATCGGGACCAGCCCCGGCGGTGATTTTATCCTTGTCGCTCAACTGGCGATGGGTGGTTGAGGCGGGGTGAATGACAAGCGAGCGCGTGTCGCCGACATTGGCCAGATGCGAGAAGAGTTTAAGCTGAGAAACCAGTTTAACGCCCGCCTCATAGCCGCCCTTAACGCCGAAAGTGAAGACAGCACCGGCACCTTTTGGCGTATAACGCTTGGCAAGCGCGTGGTATTTGTCACCCTCCAAACCGGGATAGCTGACCCACGCAACCGCAGGATGGTTTTTGAGAAATTGAGCAACCGCAAGCGCGTTATCCGAGTGTTTTTGAACGCGCAATGGCAGGGTTTCGATACCTGTTAAAATCAAAAACGCATTAAACGGTGAAATCGCCGGGCCAAGATCGCGTAAGCCCAATACGCGCGCGGCGATAGCAAAGGCAAAATTGCCAAAAGTTTCGCCAATTACCAATCCATTATACTCTGGACGTGGTGTGGAGAGTAAGGGGTATTTGCCTGAAGAAACATAGTCGAAATTACCACCATCGACGATAATCCCCCCAATCGAATTGCCATGTCCCCCCAAAAATTTGGTGGCTGAGTGAACGACAATATTTGCGCCATGCTCAAACGGCTTGATGAGATAGGGGGTGGCCAGCGTATTATCAACAATCAGCGGCACGCCAGCCTTTTTCGCAATCGCCGCAATGGCTGCAATATCGGTGATGACACCACCCGGATTGGCGATGGATTCAATGAAAATCGCTTTGGTCTTGGGTGTAATGGCGGCTTCAAAGCTCGAAAGATCATCCGGATCGGCCCATTTCACGCGCCAATCAAAGCTTTTATAGGAATGGTTGAACTGGTTGATCGAGCCGCCATAAAGCTTGGTCGACGCGATAAATTCGTCGCCCGGCTGCAACAAAGTATGAAATACGAGAAATTCCGCCGCATGGCCTGACGCCACCGCCAGCGCCGCCGTGCCGCCTTCAAGCGCCGCAACCCGCCCCTCAAGTGCCGAGCTCGTCGGGTTGGTGATGCGGGTATAAATATTGCCAAAAGCTTGCAGGCCAAACAAAGAGGCGGCGTGATCTACATCATCGAACACGAAAGACGCGGTTTGATAGATCGGGGTTACGCGCGCGCCCGTGGCGGCATCGGGGGCTGTGCCCGCATGGACGGCAAGGGTGGAAAAACCCGGAATAGGCTCTGTTGTCATCGGTCGCTCCTAGGGTATGGTTGGTTGAAATAATAGGTTAAATCAGTCCATATGTTCTTTATAGAGAACGAATTGATCGAGGTCAACGGCCTATCGCCTCATTTATGTCAAATTATAACGATTGAATAAAAGACATGTTATGACTTGTCTTAAATGGAAGGAAGACCATCATGAACGATAAGCCAAACGTAAATAACCTGACGATTTCGCGGGATATTATTCACCTTTATGATCGTTTCACCCATGGCGGTATGGACCGTAGGGCTTTTATGAACGGCCTTACGCAATTGGCGGGATCAACGGCGGCGGCTGTCGCGTTACTGCCGATGCTTCAAAATGATTACGCATATGCTGAAACGATCAAGCCGGATGATCCTAGGCTTGATGTGCATGAGGATGTTCTGGTTGGGCCGGGAGAGGGGCATTTATCCGGCTATCTGGTGCGCCCGAAGGCCGCTGAAAAACTGCCTGCTGTGCTGGTAATCCACGAAAACCGTGGTCTTAACCCGCATATCAAAGATATCACCCGTCGCGTGGCGCTGGAGGGTTATCTCGCTTTTGGCCTTGATGTGCTCTCGCCTGATGGCGGCACGCCGACGGACGAGGACAAAGCGCGTGATATGTTTGCTAAATTGACCGGTGATGTAGCGGCGGCGCGAGCGGCATCCGCCGTGCATTTTTTGAGCAATCATCCGCAATCAAGCGGCAAAGTGGGGGCGATTGGCTTTTGCTGGGGCGGCGGGATTGTTAATTTTTTGGCGGTTGTTGAGCCAACCCTAAAAGCAGGCATTGCATATTACGGTCCACAGCCGCCGATGGATCGGGTGGCCAATATTAAAGCCTCGCTCTTGCTGCATTACGCGGGCCTCGACCAACGCATCGATGCTGGCATTCCCGCCTATACAGCAGCGCTCGATGCGGCCAAAATCCGCTACGAGCTTTATACTTATGAAGGCGTTGATCACGCGTTTAACAACGATACCAATGCTGCACGGTATAACAAAGCTGCGGCTGATTTGGCGTGGTCGCGCAGCGTGGCGTTTTTAAAGCGGGAGTTGGGGTGAGAGGTTGACAGCATAGCCTAGGAGCTATATTTATGGCATGGTCTGTTGTCTTAAGCGACGCGTTTGAAGCCGAATTTTTGGATTTGGACATAAAAGTTCAAGACGAGATTTTGGCTTCTGCTAAGCTTTTAGAAACGTATGGCCCGGCCCTTGGACGCCCGTTTGTTGATACGCTGAAGGGGTCTACTTATCGGAATATGAAAGAGCTACGGCTAACCGTACGACGAGGGGAGTGGAGGGTGGCCTTTGCTTTTGCGCCGGATCGACGAGCAGTGGTTTTATGCGCGGCTGATAAGCGCGGCGTATCCAAAAGCCTGTTCTACGATCGATTAATTGCCAAAGCGGATCAACGGTTAAAAGCGTATCTTGAGGGTCTCGAAGATTTCAGAAAAGGAATACGCCGTGGCAAGAACTATTAATTCTATTATCGAATCTTTGCCCGATGAGCGCCGGAAGGCCATTGAAGTCCGCTATGATGAAATGGTGCAGGAGGTTGAAGGGCTTGCCGCCTTAAGGGCCTTAACCGGCAAGGCGCAAGCTGAAATCGCTCATACACTTTCCATTAAACAGCCCTCCGTTTCAAAAATGGAGCGGCAAACGGATATGTATCTTTCAACCTTGGGAGCCTATATTCGGGCCGCAGGGGGCGATTTGGAAATTCGCGTTACATTGCCCGATGGCCGGAAAGTGAATTTGAAAAATATTGCACCTTAGTTAAGTTTGGTCATTTAGTTTTTCAAACTTCAGATCACCCTCTTCTGCCAACTTTTCGCACCGAGCTGTGGCTTTTTGGCGGAGAGCAATCCGGTATTCACCCCGTTCCAACCGATCTCGCCGGAAAATCTTCCATATTCGATTTTGGGACAGCGATTCATAATCACAGTTACGCCTTTGGCTTCAGCTTTTGCCGCGGCGGTATCGTTTCGTACTCCCAATTGCATCCAGATCACACGAGGCAATGGAACAAGCGCTAATGCTTCATCGGTAATGGGGCCAGCGGCTTCGGAATTGCGAAAGATTTCAACCATGTCGATGGGGGCGGGTATATCGGCGAGTGAGGCAAAGACCTTTGCGCCGAAAAATTCCTGACCCGCCAATCCCGGATTAACCGGATAAAGCGTATAGCCACGTTCAATCAGATATTTCGTTACAAAATAACTGGGCCGTACCGTGTTGCTTGAAAAACCAACCAGCGCAATGCTTTTTACCGATTTCAAAATGCCATGAATGAGATCGTTCGAATAGCTCTCATGGCGGGCTGGATCAAAACTCATTGCCCGCTCCACTGCGGTTCGCGTTTTTCAATAAACGCACCGATACCTTCTTCTGCATCCCGCGCCAACATATTCTCGACCATAACGCGTGAGGCGTGGATATAGGCTTGCTTGAGCGTCATTTCTGCTTGCTCATAAAAAGCGCGCTTGCCTATTGATAGGGCTAATGAGGATTTGGATGCAATTTTGCGCGCCATTATTTCGGCTTCGGCAAGCGCTTCACCCGGTGGCATAACACGGTTTATGAGCCCGAAGCGCAGCGCTTCGTCGGCGGAAATCATATCGCCGAGCAACAGCATTTCCATCGCGTGTTTGCGGGTAAGGTTGCGCGATAAAGCCACCATCGGCGTTGAGCAAAAAAGCCCGATATGCACGCCGGGCGTTGAGAATTTTGCATCCTTCCCCGCAACCGCCAAATCGCAGGAGGCAACCAATTGACAGCCTGCGGCGGTTGCGATGCCCTCTACCGCCGCAATAACCGGTTGCGGCTGGGTGACGATCCTCTGCATGACGGATGCGCATCGTTGCAGAATAGTCTCAAAATAAGCTCGCCCACGATCAGGATCGGCCCGATGGGCTGTGATTTCTTTCAAGTCATGGCCTGCGGAAAAGACCGGGCCATTCGCCGCCAGAATAATCGCGCGAATATCCTTGCGTGGTGCGAGGTTTGAAAACTGTTCCGCCAAAGCCGCAACCGTCGCCTCCGAAAGTGGATTGCGTACGGCAGGGCGGTCGAGCGTTATAACGACGTAGCCGTCGCGCTCGTCGATAAGAAGGGGATGAGTCATCGTCATACCTCAAAGGTTCGCGCCAACCGAGCCTTACGTCAAGCATTGTATTTACCGTTGAAGGGACGTGTTGATTAGACTTCTAACGTATTCATACTGCCACACCTGATTTTTTTGACAGCTTGATGAGACGTCATAAAGGCGATTTTTTAATCGCATGAGCCTAATTCATAATGAGCGTATTAAACTAACAGCCGCCGCGATCGATCGCGTATCGACGGCCACGCTCATTGGTGGCTTTTTTGGACCAATCGCTACGATTTTTACATCATCTTCCGCGGTAGATCGGTTTGACTTATCAAAAATGCTAGCTTTCTCCGCTTTTTCGATTATACTGTCCATCACGCTTCATATCGCGGCGAGGCGTGTATTGCAGGGACTGAAATCATGAGCGATAAAATATTGTTTTTTTCGTATGTGTGGCTAGCACTCGTTGCGGCTTTCGGCTTAATCTTGATGGTAGTATCTCTCAAATATGACCGCGATGCTAGCGATCAGAAGACTTAATCCTCTTTACCTGCCCCTGTGACACAATACCCTCTGCCTAAACTAAAGCTCCCTGATATCGACGCCTTCCTGCGCCGTGATTTTCCGCAGCTTTATGTTCATGGCGAGATTTTCTCGGTTCAAGCGATTGGCCATGGCACCTGCCGGATGCGGATGGCTTATCACGAGAGCCAATTGCGGCCCGGTGGCACTTTATCGGGTCCGGCGATGATGGCGCTGGCCGATGTCGCGCTTTATGTGGCGCTGCTTGGGGCCATTGGCGAGGTGCCTTTGGCGGTAACCACCAATTTCTCGATCAATTTCCTTAAAAAGCCAGACCCCTGCGCCATGATTGCCGATTGTCGCTACCTCAAAATCGGCAAAAGGCTGGCGGTGGGCGAAGCCAATCTTCATTCAGAAGGCGATGATGCACTTGTCGCCCATGTTACGGCGACCTATTCAATCCCGCGTTAAAGAATTGCGGTAATATAATACCGCATAACGTAACTAACGGAAAAATATCTGAAATTTCTTATTTTTGTTCTTATATTGTGATTGACGCGGCTGGTTGCTTCCCGTAAACACCTGTTATCGTGAAGGGTCGGAAACGGCTTTTTTTGAACCATTGGCGGGAAAATAAATCGCCCGCACCAATCTGGAACTGATCTTATGAGCACTTTTTCGGCTAAACCCGCCGAGATCGAGAAGAAATGGGTGCTGATTGACGCGAAAGGCCTTGTCGTTGGTCGTCTCGCTTCGGTCATCGCCATGCGTTTGCGCGGCAAGCATCTTCCGATCTTTACCCCGCATGTTGATTGCGGCGACAATGTTATCGTCATCAACGCCGATAAAGTGGTGTTGACGGGTCGCAAGCGCGACCAGAAGGTCTATTACCACCACACCGGCTATCCCGGCGGCATCAAAGAGCGTACCGCGAAGTTCATCCTCGAAGGTCGCTTTCCTGAGCGCGTGGTCGAGAAGGCCGTTGAGCGCATGTTGCCCCGTGGACCGCTCGGTCGTCAGCAACTTGGCAATCTGCGCGTGTATGGTGGCGCCGATCATCCGCATGTCGCCCAGACGCCTGCTGTCCTTGATGTCGGCGCGATGAACCGCAAAAATGTGAGGAGCGCCTGATCATGGCCGAAACGCTTCAATCTTTAGCCGATCTCAAGGGATCGCCCACTGTAGCTCCCGAAGCTCCCCGTCACGTGCAAAAGCTCGATAAGCAGGGCCGCGCCTATGCCACCGGCAAGCGCAAAGACGCGGTTGCCCGCGTCTGGATCAAGCCGGGCAAAGGCACCATCACCGTTAATGGCCGTGCGCTCGACGTGTATTTTGCGCGTCCCGTGTTGCGCATGATTTTGCAGCAGCCATTCGGCATTGCCTCGCGCGCTGGCCAGTATGATGTTGTGGTGTCTGTTGCGGGTGGCGGTCTTTCAGGCCAGGCCGGCGCGGTGCGCCATGGCCTTTCCAAGGCTCTTACTTATTTCGAACCAGAACTGCGTGGCGTCTTAAAGAAAGCGGGCTTCCTGACCCGCGACAGCCGTACGGTGGAGCGCAAAAAATACGGCCGCAAGAAGGCGCGCCGGAGCTTCCAGTTCTCGAAGCGTTGATTGCTCAACGGCTTTCCAAGGCTTCAAAATGGTCCGCTTTTGCGGGCCATTTTTTATAGCGGGAAGATGCAGAGGAAACGCTTCTCATTGCTATCCGGTGGCCTATTGTGTATTCAATATGAATATTATTGAATACACGCGTTGATTTTTTGGAGGATATTTATGTCCCGAAAAACAACCTTAACCGTCAGGCTGAGTGGCCCTTTGAGCGATTTCGTCGCCGAAAAAGTGAGCGCCCATGGTGCCTTCGAGATGTCAGCGAATATATCCGGGATTAATTCGCAAAGATAAAGACCGGGCCGAGGAGCAGGCTTTTGAGCGCCTCAAGGCTGAACTCGTCCATGCCTTTGCCGCGCCGGAAGCGGATTATCAGTCGCTCACCGCCGATGATATTATCGCCCGCAATCGGTTGGTCGCCCACTAGGGGTTAAATTCCTCGTTCTGAAAGCGGCAGGCCGTCGGATCGACTCGATTTATCGCTATACGCTTGAGCACTGGGGTGAAGCGTACGATCTTTTTAAAATCGGTTATAAAAGAGGCTGTAAGCTGCGATACCCACGGTTTTGATACGCAAGCGGGCTGAGTTCGCTTGTGGCAAGTCCGATGACCCGTCCCATTAACAGCGAATGCGTACCGGCCTCGACCGCATTATACATTTCGCATTCAAAACTGGCGGTCGCGTCGATAAGTAAACGGGATCCCGTGATGCCTCGTTTCCATTGCGCGGCGGCAAAATCGTAAGGCGCGATGGTTTTGGAGCGGCCGGCAAAGGCATCGGCTAAATCAGATTGGCCACTGGAAAGGAGATTGACGCAAAACACGCCATTCGCCCTGATGGCCGCTTCGATTTGGTTGCTTTGTTTGATGCAAACCAACACCAATGGCGGGTCAGCCGATACCGAGGAAAAGGCGCTTACCGTTAAGCCAAATTCCCCAGCCGATCCCGCCGTTGTGACAATCGTAACCGATGTGACGGTGTAACGCATGGCATCAATAAAAGACTCGGCAACGATATTGATGGGACTATTGGAAGCAATCGATATTGGTTTATTTTTCTGCTGATCGTCCATAAACGTGAACCCACCTGAAAATCGTGCATTATGAGGTCCATGCAGTCTATGGCACCTTTATCTTACGCTGTCAGTGGCAAAATCGAATGTCTTTATAGGGTTGGGATTCGGCTATAAAAGGAATGCCAATCATTTGGAAAACGTACCATGTCATTGAATGATACCCACACCAACCGCCTTGATGCGGTGGAAATTCGATTGGCCCATCAGGATAAAATGATCGCCGATTTGAACGATGTCATCACTGCGCAATGGCGCAAAATCGATTTGCTTGAACGCCAGCTTAGCCGACTAAAAGAAGAATTGCAGTCGATGGAACCACAACGCGCCATGCCCGAGCCGCCGCCGCCACATTACTGAGAAATGGCTTCATTCGATGCCCGATGCCGCCTCAACAGGCGTTGTTGCACTATCGGATTTCTTTCTCGTGAGTTTCTTTGAGCGCTTCTTTTTAATCACAATTTTGCGCGCGCTTTTGGTGCGCAATTGCAACAGGTTTTCCTGCATCAATTCCATTTGCATCTGCTGCATTTCAGAAAGACGCTGCCATTGCTTGGTGAGTAGATAATCCAATTTTTCTTGGATATGTCGAATTTCCAATTCGGCTTTGAGATTGACTTTGTAATCGTTAAACGCGCGCAAACGGTCCTTTGTTTCTTGGCGTTTTTGGCTCATCATGATGATGGGGGCTTGAATAGCCGCGATGCAGGAAAGCACAAGATTTAATAAAATAAACGGATAGGCATCAAAGGCCTGTTGCTCGCCAAGCCAAATATTAACCGCCATCCAGATAATAAGAACAGCAAAGAAGCTGATCAAAAAGGCCCATGACCCACCAAAGGCCGCAAGCCCATCGGAGACGCGCTCGCCAAAAGTTCGCGTTTCTTCAAACTCTTCTTCAATATTTTCAACAATCGTGTCGTGGTCGGCCAAGCTCTCGGCGACCTGCCGATCAAGTTCCGTTAATTCGCCATGCTCAAGCTTGAGCATTTCTTCGACATAGAGGGTGCGATACCGTTCGACTTCATTGAGCGCGATATAGGCGTCTTCTTGAAGATCAGGGTGATCTTCGCGGATGCGGTCGGCAAGTGAGGGGCGCAGCGAGCCCAGTTCAACGAGTTTTTTGCGCGGCAACTCCTTGCCGGTGATAGCGCAGAACAGTTTTTTTGGACGATGTGGAAGGCTATTTGGCAGAGCAATTTCTGAAGCGTCTATATCCGTCATGATTTACTTTCTGCATACCAATGGTCATTATAACACTACAGGTAGTTTGGTGACATAAGGATGACAATGTCAAAATAATATTCGCTATTTTAAACGGACCTCTCCTGTAATCGGCGATAATGATTTCAAATAAACCGCCATGGCCATTCGATCCGTATCGCTGAGTTCTGCGGTGTTGCGAACAACTTCTGCCATTGATCCGCCAACCGAGTCGTAATCCGGCGTAAATCCGTCTTTAAGCAGGCTCGCAATTTCGGCCTCGCTCCACTTGGCAAGTCCGGTCTTGTCGGGGGTTAAATTGGGTACCAATCCTTTACCGTCTAAATTAGGCCCGCCGGATAGGCGTTTGCTGTCTATGATCGCTCCCGCAAAATTTCGCGGCGAGTGGCATTCGCCACAATGGCCCACGCCTTCGACGAGATATCGGCCCCGATTCCAGCTTTCACTTTGGTTGCTTGCCGCCTCGATGACGGTTCCATTAACAAAAGCGAGTTTCCACAGAACGAGGCCCTGACGGATCGAGAACGGAAAATGAAGCGCGTGTGCTGGTGCTTTGCCGCTGACAGGTGGCAAGGTGAGAAGATAAGCAAACAGGTCCGCCGCATCATCGGGCGACATGTGCCGATAAGATGTGTAAGGAAAGGCTGGATAATAAGGCGAGCCATCGGGCGCGGTACCCTCGCGGATGGCGCGGATGAATTGGGCCTCTGTCCACCGGCCAATCCCGTCTTGCGGGTCGGGCGAGATGTTGGGCGGATAAAATATCCCAAAGGGAGTCTTAAGCGGCTTTCCGCCGCCAAGATGAATGCGGTCCTCAACACTTGCCGAGGCATGGCACGAGACACAGCCGCCCGCGTCATACAGAATTTTCCCGTTTGCGGCATTGGCCACGCGGCTAGAAGTCAAGCGCCCATCGCCTCGAAAAAGGCTGTAGACGTCGAAACGCGTGAACCCATAAGCAACCGCCAGCGTGATAAGCCCGGCGGCAATCAGGAGACGCGCGGCACGTGTCATGCGCGGGCCTCCTTTTCGCATTATTGCGCGTCTTTTACGCGATAGGCCTCGTGGCAGGCACCGCAATTTTTAAGAACCGTTGGCATATTGGCCTTAAAGCTTGCTTCATCGGTGATAGCGGCAGATGCTGTTTTGGCGTCCGTAGCGAATTTGTCAGCTGCGGCTTTGAAGCCCGCCATATCTTCCCAGATTTTAGGCGAGGCAGAGGTTTTGGCTCCGGTCTTTGAATCGTCAGGGAATAAAGTAACGAATTTGCCAATATTGTCCTGATAATTGGCAAGTGATTTTTGCACGATGGCGAGGTCAAAAGGGGCTTCACCTTTGAGCATGGCAACAACGGGTTTCGTTGCAGCGCCATTCGATTTCATAATGTCTTGGCGCTCGCCAATATTGGCAGTTGAGGCCACCGCTATCGTT
>Ga0316217_10004025_pt1 | contig 16206 bp, 11 predicted proteins | sample 1anoAmetaG_FD_203633 | JGI IMG/M metagenome (GOLD analysis project Ga0316217, IMG submission 203633) | Freshwater microbial communities from Trout Bog Lake, Wisconsin, USA - 1anoA | ecosystem: Environmental > Aquatic > Freshwater > Lake > Hypolimnion/Profundal zone | place: USA: Wisconsin...
CTATTAGGACAAATGCTGACTCACGTCTATGAATTGCCAGCAATCTACGAGCTTTATGAAATAGAGATATCAACTCAAAACTTCCTAAAACTAACAGCCTCAGTGAATCATAGATAAGTTGTTTACTTGCCTATCGGCTTCTAGTACCTTATAAAGCTTCATTCAAATTAATCGATTTACCTAGTGATTGATAGACCTTAAAGTTAGTACTTAGAGCTCACCATCAAAAAGTGCGATACTTCTATCCCCAATCTAATGTACACTAATGACGTCAAAGAGTTCCAAAAGGCTATCTATGAAACAAGAGAAGACATCTTCAACAGCTATGAGAAAAAACTGATCAAAAGCAAAAAGGGCAGCAAAACCATACATCTGAAAATAACTGCTGAAGAGTTTAGCTAATCTTTGTTTACAATCACTGTTGTACCATAGAATGACCCAGCCAAATCAAGAAGATAAAAGGTAAAAGCTGGAAACAATGGACTCTTGAGCTACAAAGTCTATGATAGTAAAGTCTAGGTCTAATTCAGCCCAATCGTTTGCGAGGTCGAAGGCTGCACACTCCCCCTCGCTCATTATTACCTCTTATTAGCTCCAAACATCTCAAATATCTATGGAGAGCTATACTGCGCAGGAAACTACTTCGTCATGAAGTACAAACAAAAGAGCTAAATCCAATCAAGCATGGTGATTGCCTTGCTTCCCTAGCACTACGACAAAGATGCCAACAAGTACCGATACGTGCTTACACTCAAGGACGAACAGGAGTTTATCGGGGTAAAGGCGATGTACACAGAAAACAGCAGACAGTATGAAGTTATCTATTTGCCAACTGAAGTGACCACTCTATGGGGATAGCTCGACAAAGTTCCAACTGTAGTAATCATGGTTTTCGGGATGTTCCTGGCCGTAATCATCGCATTCGTTGTGGTGGTAAGTACGAAGCTGGCCAGAAAAGGATACAGACCCATTTCCGAAACTGAATGATGTTTCTAAATCATAAATATTTATATCAAATCAGCTTGAACTGACCACTGCTGTCTAGTGAGAATTCTACTTAGCCAGTAAACTTTCTCGCTATTTGCTGTTTTAGTATTACTCTCTTTTCAGGATCTACTTTGAGAAGGCTAAGACGATGAAGCCTAGCAATGCTATCATTATTAGGATTCCGTTCAGGATTCTTGTTAGGGCGAGTGATTCTCCGTCGAAAATAAAGCTGAATATCACCGAAAGGATCACACCTGCTATCTGCCCTCCGAAGATCAGAATCCCTGAAGCTGTGGCCTCTCCGACTGGGAAAGTTGTCTGAGTGGCAAAATCTGTCATAGTTGTAAGCAAAGGGTAAGCAAAAAGGCCCGCTAGTCCTCCTGAGATATAGGACATCATCTCTGAGTTGATTTCCAAGGAGAGCCAAACCAGAGCCAAGCTCACAACAACCCCTGGCGCAAGGATAAGCGATTTCGTCTTATAGCTTAAATGACTGCCAATTTTACCGACTATTACGCAGCCAACACAACCCACCAAATTGGCACAAATTATTATAATACCGTTGGAGACAGACTCAAAGTTGTAGGTTTTGGTGATCCAAGGCAGAAAGACAAAGAACAGGGAAAAGTCTCCAAAGAAAAAGGTAATTCCTACGAAGAGTATTATATAGTTTTTATTTTGTACCAGATCCTTGAGGTCTTGTTTGAATGAATTTCTGGGAGCCGCTGAGGCATAACTAGATATAGATGATAGTACTTTTGTATGTGCTTGGGCGTCCCTTTGAAAAAGATAGCCATCACAACTTGAATACTTATTATGACTATGCTTTCCCACATAACAAGGTTGAAGATGTCGTCCTTTGTCGCATCTTCTTTGATGGTAAATGTGCTAATGGCCACTCCCACTGCATCTGAGGCGAATAGTGCGAAAACACAGGTTGAACTCACTAGAAATATTTGTTTGTGGGGGAACCAAATATTCGCAAATTTATTTGCCCCGCTAATCATGAAGCAGAAGCCTAAAGAACAAATGAAGTTTCCCACAAAGAGGAAGTAGAAATTGACTTTTATTAGTAATCTCACCAAAAGACCAATTATGGCTGAGAACTCACCTTAGTAGAGAAAGACATACATATCAGTGTGCCTAATTTGAGACCCAGTTTGTCTATGATGTAGTTAGCAGGGATGAGAATGAAGATATAGCTGATTGGATAGAAAAGTCCCGCAAGATTGACCTAGAATTCTGAGATTTCATAGACCCTCTTGGCAATCGGAGACACTCCTGAAAAAAGTTGTGTGGGAAGAGAGTTCACGATTGCTGCCAAAAAGTAAAGTAGCCAATTGACATATCTATAGGAGTCCTCCTGTATCTCCATTTGTGATTAAATCTACAAAAGATATAAACCTATGCATTTTATTATTCCATTCCTAGCATTAATCTCTAAACAAAGTTTTGAAGGAACCAATGGATTGTCATCTATCTTGATAAAATTACCCACCAAATGTATAGTTTATTAGAAAATTTGTTTTAATCAAGAGTTTTAAGCTATTATTTTCTATTTAAAGTGTTCCAAGATGAATAAAGAAGAACAAAATCGAAAAGGTGATCAACTCAATCCATTAGCTTACATGAAGGCTGAGAGTATGAACGAAAAAAGGATGGAAGTTGCGGGAAAACTTTCTTCTGACTTACTCAACATGCTAGAATTGGAAATCGAGTCTAACAAATTGCAAGTCAATGAAGTGCAGGTAATTTGTATGCGATGTAGAAAGGATTCAAGCTGAAGCAGAAGCCAAATGATGACGATTCAAGCAAAAGAATCAATGATCTACTGCATAAGAAATAGTAAATACAAAGTGAACTTGACTAGATTGCTCTAGAAGAATAAAAAATACACAATCTTAGCCACAGCAGGTATTAGAGGAAGTATTTTAAGTCTTAGCTCACTGAAGAAGACATAGAAAAGACAAAAAAACTCAAAATGCAACAGAAGAAATATCAGCAAGAACTGTAGCAAAGGGCTAAAATGCATTAGGAACATATGAAAAAGTTGCAAGAGGAAGAAAGAGAGCTTTTGTAGAAACAGAAAAAGGAGAAAAACGAATAACGCTTGAAGGAAGTTGCCAAAAAAATCGAAGAAATAAAGAAAAGACAAGAATAGCGAACAATCAAAATCTAAGAGTAAAACAAAAAGATTCTTGAAATAAAACACGAAAAGAAGTTGCATTAAAAGCTAGAGGATCACTATAAAAGCCTTGAGTAAGAGGAGTAGCGAAAGAAATAAGAAATAAAATTGGCCATGAAAGTGCAAAAAAAGATTAACTTTGATGATATCAAACAGCATGAAAAGAAATATTCGTAAATTATGCGAGGCCAGAGATAAGAAAGAGAAAAAAAGCTCGGTTAGTTCAGCAAAACTAACATCAAAAAGTATCCCTACGGAAAGATCATAAAGTAAGTCCTGGAGCAATAGGAAAAATCAAAAAAAGAGCACATTTAAAGAATACACTAAATAAAGTAAAAATTAGCCAAAAAGGAAGAATATGCATAATATGTCAGAAATACCTATTTGCCCAGTATGCCACTCAAACAAGAGAAAGAAGACAAAGACAAAAGCAACCTTAACCGTTCGGTAAGTGTGATGGAGCTACATGCCATTGGCAACTAATACATGAAATCAGCTCATTAGAACTTGGTCAGTCTTAAAGGAAGCAGTATTTCGAAGCTACCCTAAAAAAAGGAAGAACCTTTCAAATATAAGGACTACCTCAAAGATATGAAAGTGGAAAGAAAACATTCTTCTCATAGGCAAAGCCGTTATCTTGAATAAATTGACAACTTGATGAAAAATGAAAATATGACGCAATAATAGAAGTTCCACAAAGCCAAAATGGTGGCTTTGAAGCTGGAAGATAACAAAGGACAGGATTCACAAAAGATGATAAATAGTATCAACGCTAAAATACGTTTTCTTCAGCAAATAGATCTTGATAAAAGGAGATGATTGTAATTTGCTTAGTTTTTTATCACTTTTGTTCTAGAATTGTGCCTCAAATTTTTGAGTTGAGTTGATTTTCTCTGAAAAAGTATCTTAAAATCTAATGATTAAGAACTTCTTTATGATGGAAGCAATTAAAACCTTAAATTATAACCTTTATAATAAAATTTAAGATGCAAAATAGCAATTATTCTCGTTACAGTCCAGCTCGCAGCAGCCAAATAAAAACATAAAACACAGAAACACAGGCGAAATCAAACCTAGCTTATTCTCAAGCATATATTTCCGCAAGAAATCATCAAAAGAACTAATGCATTGATATCTAAATTCATAAATCTAAGGTTTCCCAGCAATAAGGATTTTCCTCAGTAAAGTTAGCCTCAAATAACTAAGCAGAACAAAGTAGTGCAGTCAAGCAAAAAAGCAAGTATGTTATCTTCAAAAATCTTCAATAGTTTTAGCGATGTAGTTATGGAATAATTCAGAACTTAAGACTCAAAAAGGGATGATTTAGAAAGGAAGCTCAGAGCTCAAAGCGTTTGGAATTACAACTTTCAGAGGACTCCGTCATTCAATAAACAATCATCAAATTTCAGCCCATATCGGAGAGCCAACTTCGTTCACTTTAATGTAAGGCTTTGATGGGCATTTCGCAGCTTCACAGATGAAGAAAATCTTCACAAATGAGCTCAATTTAAGTTTCAGAAAGCAGACTAAAAGCAGCAAAGAAGAACCCTTTCGATCTATGGAATAAAGCATTAAATCTGCCTTTTAGCACTCAAAAAAACAACTTTCTATCTTACAAAGCAATTTAGGAGACAATTCAGGAGCTTGCTTTTTGTCAACTATATCACAAAAAGGCATCACTTTTGTTGCGAACTGTGGTTCAAGTGGGACTTTGTGTATGACTACTTCAGGAAAACTGCTTCAATTGGCTAAGCCACATACAACTAACAACTAAAACGAATTAAACAGGATAATTCAGGAAGGAGGTCAACTATTTCAAACAACAGTGAATTTTCCCTATCAAAGATAAATGGGCATTAGAGGTCCATTAAGAGTATATCCCGAAGGATTGACTCTAACCAGGACCGTTGGGAGAAGTTTGAGCAATTCGAAAAAAAAACAAAAAATAGTTTCAGAGCTCCATAGTCATAGAAAGGGAGTATTATCCTAGCTTTAAATAAACTATGTTCCTTCATCTTAGATTCGTTGGTTGGCTATCTTAAGTTCAAAAGTGGTTGAAAAGGTAAAAAGTATTCGAATTAAAGACCTTATTGAGCAGTAATTGTCAAAGTGTTGTGAATCTTATTTGACAAATGAAGCCATTGAACATTCAACAAAAAGAATCGTTTTATAAGCCACTCAGCTTGGAGCGAATGAAAGCTTAAGTTGTTTAGTCTTATTAGGTAAGTTTTAGTAGAACTAAGCTGTTGCTCACTAAAAAAAGCAATCATGGCAGTCAAATGTGAGTGCAAAATAGAAAGACACACTCAAAAAATTGGCTCCTCAGCCCAAATCACTGACATACATCGGAAAAAGGATCAACTTTGTTTAGCTTTAGAAAGATTCTTGATATATTTAAACTGTATTTAGTTAGATTTCTTTGTTTTTACAGCTATTCCAACTGAGCTGATTATTCATGACCTCTTTTGCCATTTCATAAAGCCATTGGAGAAATTTAGCTCGGATTATTGTTGAGTTAATAAAGATAAATAAACCACTAAAAGGTATTAACAAAGAATGAATCATTTGAATTAGGTTACGTCGTGTTCTTAAAGTTCATGCCCAAAGCTTTAGAAGTTGTTATTTTTTTGAAATTATGCGATGTTCTCCAATCTCTTTCTTTCGACGAACTTACGAATAGCCCTGCAGTAGGTGATTTTGAAAAGATATGCCTTGAAGTCATTGTAGGTGAAACCAAAGTTAAAGAATTGTTAAGGGTTTTCTTGCATTTGCTTCAACTTGGATTGAACTGTTTCTTAGAAATCTTTGCCGATGTCTGGGCCGAGGTTCATCATCACATCTGGTATCATTTCAATGTAGTCCTAGATCTTATTGTCCTCAGCCTTTTTGAAAAGGCCAACACTAACCGGTTTTCTTTGTTCAGACATTATTTAATATAATCATAATTTGCTGAAGGAAAAGGCATAAAAGTGTCGAAAAAACCTTGAGTAATTTATATATTGAACGTTTCATGTGATTTCAATGAACTCATGAAACCATTTTGATCTATTAGCAAAAATATGCCTCCGCGCGGGATCGAACCACGGACCTTAAGATCTTCAGTCTTACGCTCTCCCAGCTGAGCTACAAAGGCAGTTGTATACTAATCACAAAACATTTTAAAATCTATAATCCATCTTTGGGATGCTTGATGTTTTTATCTTAGAAAATAAGGTCAACTTAAAATAAGAAATATCATTCTTCAATACTTTATTTGATTTACTTTAAGAGTAGATTTTTGGGCTTAGATGTTTTGGTTTCCATAGCTTATTTGTATCTCTCCTCCATTTCGGGTTTGGTACTGGGTAGCTTCAAAAAGGAAAAGACCTCGCCTATAGTCTGTTCACTCACATTCTATGCATTAAAAAGATAGGCATCTTGAAGAGTTGGCTTTTCATCTTCCTATGAATCTTAAGATTATTCACTCTATTCAGGATCGTTGGTTTCGTAGTGATTGCCTTGATTACTCTTTTTCGCATTCAAAAAGGCTTGTATCTTCTTTTCTTTTTTCTTTCTCTTCTCAGCCAACTTGTTAAGAAGCTTTTTTGCCTTTGTAGAGATCAAGAAGATGACTTACTGAAATTTTTCGAAGTTGATTCCTTTTCGGTTTGATTTTTTCTATTCATCATCTTTGGTGGCATACATAAAGATCTTATTAACATCTTGCTTTTGGAGCATAAAGGGTATGAGCTTGAACTTTAAGCAGAAAAAATTAAGAGTTGCAAGTCCAATTTAATCATAATCGGTTGCCGAAATCTTGGACTTTTCGTATTTGAGCAGCAAATCAAACAGCAATTTGAGAGCAGTTTTATGTTAGTTGAAAGTTTCTTGAACCTAACTAGACTTCCATACTTCATCATAGGTGTCCTTGATCTCATCCACTTTCTCTAAAACTTCCTCTTCTTTTTTCAAATTATTCAGGTAAAGCTTTTTGACAAACTCTTTCTTACTTTATTCAGCTTCCTCCTTCTTTTATTTTTACTCAGCTTTTTTCTTTTTTAACTCCTCTTCTTTTTATCTGATTTCTTCTTTTTTCTTCCTAAAATACTCAGAAACTCCTATTCTATATTCCTATTTTTCTTTTTTCATCTTCTCCTCTTCAGCAGCCTTCAGCTCCATTAAGGTTTCCTTTTTTTAAGCAAGCTTAGCTTTTACTTTTTCAAATTCAGCCATTCTTTACTTGAAATACTTTTCCTACTTCTATTTTTTCTTTTTCCGCTAAAAGAAATCCTCTTTTTTCTTTTTCTTTTCAGTTTCCTTTCTTTTCTACCTTAGAATTTCCACTTATAACTTTACAGACTCAGCCCTTTTTTTCCAATTTACATCCTCTTTTTTCTTTTCTGTCTCAATTTTTGCAAGCTCTATCTTCTTACGCCTTATAAAGTCGTTTGTAATCTTTTTTTTATTTCCTTTCCTCACAACTGGACTGTTATTTTAAACAGCATTCAGTATATCTTCCATGCAATACGCGACCTCCTCCGCTATAGATTTGTTCTTCAAGCTTGTCTAAGCAATTCCTAACTTTATTCCAAGAGAAAAATTGATGTAAGGTTTGATTTATTTTTTGCTAAGAGGTGAAATACTTATAGTTTCCTTACTATCTGTAGCAGAAATAGTTCTTTTGGGTTGAAGATAACCCTTGGTATACTACTTCATTTTTTGACTCAGATTCTGGAATAAAAAGGGTTTTGCTAGAAAGGTTTACAACTTAATAGTCATTGGTTCAATCAAATGAAAGCCCAACTGAGGATGTTTGGAAAAAATGCTATCTAACAATTAATAGCAATCTATGTAGGAACTTTTCATATTTTTTTGAAGCATAGGGTGGAATTAGTATTCATACTCTAGAGAAGTTTCTTTTGTTTTTTTGTATCCTTAGGGAAGGATGTAGTCTGGATTCTACTTCAAACGTTTGTTGTACTCTCTGATGACCTCATTTTCTTGGAAATATGCTTCTTCAGGGTTTTCAAAGATATCTACATTACCTGACTTTTCTTTAGTTATTTTTTTCAACTGCTCAACAAATTTGAGAAGTTGCTGACCTGGAGGAATATGAGCATATCCTGCTTTTCCATACCCGATCATGGCAACCTATAGAATGAACTCTTAAAATCCTTGGTAGTTTAAGAATTGAATTTAGTTTTTTCTCTTCATATTTTCGTTTATCAGACGAACTACAGTGTTTACTTCTTATTTCTTCAAAAAGCTAAATTCATAGTCTTTGAGCATTTTCCAAACATCGCCCATGTGAGCTTTCTCTTCACCTCCTGACTACGTTTTTTTGATGGAGTATTTGAAAAACAAATATCTCCAAACTTTTTTATATCTCCTCAAAACAGACTCAGCATCTTATCTGTAGGATTCCTCTTCTTCTTTCTACAGGCTAATGAGCCTAATGTAAGGTACATTGACTTCTTTGTTTTGATGTACTTAAGGTTAGATAGTGACTGCTTTTTACTCTGTCTGTAAAATGTGTTTATATTAGACATCATTTTTGATTGAAGTCATTGACTAAACTAATCGCTTTTCATACTGGATTGTTCGAAATTTTTAAATACGCTCCTATTTTAAAGCTTTCTACTTTTATTTCTAAACCTCAATCGTCTTTAATTAGTACCTTTTTTGCTTTAACTTCTAGAGGTCCTTGATTGCAAAATTTGAAGGTTTAAGTGAGGCTGGATCCAGAATCACTGTTTTATCCTTATCTGCACTTTCAACAGTACTTGGCCTTATAGTAACAGATTTAGACAAATGTGTATGAGAATGCCCATGCACTTTGGTTTTTGGCTAAGGTTCAGGTTTAGGTGGAAACACCATTTTCATATAGTAAGCTATCTTTTACTAAAGATCTTATTCCTCAGGATAATAGTTGGCCATTATCGGCCTTAGTAACTAAGCCTGTTCTGCTTTTTTTAACTAAATCTTTATTTTTATGTAAGTGTGGAATACTGAGGCTTAAAGTTCTCTTTTTAAGTCTTCATCAACAAAGAGAGATTTGGCCAGAAATCCAATCATATTTTTACATAGGATGTGTTTGGATGCGTTTTCTATGAAATGGTCAGCTGCTTTGTGATTGCCACCTTCTTCATTTTTCAACTTTTCACTTTCTTCTTTTAAATGCTTCAGTGATTTATTCAAACTTTTAGAAGTGGAATAAAGCTGAGCTAAACAAGCTTTAGAGTGTGTTTAAAGAAAACCTGACATATTTTCTTCACTAAAGTTGTCAAGACTGAGAAAAAGACTGTCTAAAACTATAGTTCCAAATCTAATCTGACTAAGCCAAAATTTACATCGCTGAAAACGATTTTCGTCATCATTTCGATGAGCTACAAACTCTCTTCCTCATCAATTCTTTTTTCCTCGATTATAATCCTAGCAAGTTCAATCACAGAGTAGTCTTTGTTGCTTTCCAAATGCTTTAGCAAAGGCTGAACTAAAGGGCCTCCAGGAAGTCCTGTAATTCCTTTGAAGCTAAAGATGAAGTTGTCTGACATATACGCAATCTGAATAGAGATTAGCTTACTTTTGATATTTCGTTTGAGTTATTGTACTCTGAAGCTAATATTTTGTAAATTAGAGGGGCAAAAGGGTTCTTGATTTCGCCTAAACTTTGCATCAAGCTGAAAAGAGTGCGAGAAGATTGTAGAAATATGAGCTGACTGGGAGACGCAACAGCATTCTTCAGAAAATTGATGTACAAATTAGGTAAACCAAGATCGCTTTGCTAAAATTTGCGATTCAACTTCCCCCATTGCTCCTACATTATGGCCACCAGCAGTAATATCTCAGAATTATCTTTAGTCTTCTTCATCGTTTTAATGAAAAGTCTATTCCAATCCTAGAAATAGTTAGTCACACTAAACTTTTAAAGGATTTCTTTGCTAACTTCTTCTACAAAGTTTTTGTAAAAGAGGTATCTTTACTTTTCGCTTGCCCACAGAATTGACTTCTCTGATAACTGAATGTATTTGAAAAATTCATCATCTAATATGTTGTAACAAATCGTGATGATCATATTCGTTAAAAGTGGGTACTTTTTCATACTAAAGAAAAGAGTGTTTAATCCTTCATCTTTCACCCATTTTCGAAGAAACTGTAAATTCAAGATTGCAGCCACATATTGGTCATAGATATCTAGCATAAGCTGGCAACACAATCCTGCAGTCTTTTAATCCTTGCTAATGAAGCAACTTCTCAAAGCGTTGAAAAAAAAGTTGACATTCTATTCTTAATCAAGACAAAAGAGTCTACCTACGATGAATTCTGAATGCGACCTTATCTAATCCAAAAGGGTGTATACTGGCTAAAATGAGTTTTTGACACCTTTCGCCAGCAAGTGAGAAAGGTATTTGTTATTGTCTAGGAAAAGATTGAGCGTTTGCTGAGGAGAGATTTTGAAGTTTTTTGATATCGATATGGTCAGAAACTCCAAAGTGTTTCTTGCATCTTTAAGAGTCTTTTTACCTATCTAGTTTATATCGATTTTCAAGGCCTGCTCCCCTTTCTACTGCGAATTCGGATCTTTTGCTCTGATTTCGTAGAGGTAGGAAAATACTTTCGACAAAGGCTCTGCCTCGTAATTCGTAATTTTACTCTTATCTCCATACTACAAATTGAAGCCCAAATGCTTGAGCAGATCTGTAAGAATTCCCCAATTGTACAGCCTAATGGCAGGAGTCGAATTATCTTTGAGTGAATCAAGTTTCTTCAGCCTTTACTCATTCATCTTTTCTTTGAATGCATTCCTAAATATAACGCCAAGCACAAAACCGTCCATTAGTTTGTTAGATTCTGCTTAACTAACTTCCATTAAATTGTTCTGGTTTCTTTTGGCCTCTTTGACTAGTGATTGACCTTGAAGCCACTTGAACACCTCAGGGGAAATCTATAAAGGCATTGTTTATTGTTATTAAATTTATCATAAATTACTAGGCTTACCCCAACAGATTATCAATGTTTTCTTGCATTTTAGGCCGCAAATCTCAAATTTTAGCTGATCTACAAAAAAAATATATATGTAGTTACACAAAAACGTAGGTAATTTCACTCTATAAAGCAATAGCTAATATGTTATGAACTAAACAAACATTTCGATATTGATTCGCCTTAAAAACTTCTAAAATAGTCTTTTAAAATTCACAGAAATCAAACGTCAGTTCCCCATCTTCATTTAAAACTGTCTAACAAGCTAAGGTTGGTAAACTTTAAGCTCTTAATACTTCATGTTATAGTGCTCTCCACTAGACATTTCTATTTCCGCGCATAATATCTCACTCCAATCAAATATTCTGCAGATTTTGGCAATTTGTGAGGTATCTATTGTTCGTATTACCTTTAACTTCTAGCTTTATTAGCGTTTTAATCCATATTAAACGGATTTTTACTCCTATAATTTGTTGGATTAGTCCTTACTATGTGGTTATTCTATTTCCATTTCTTGTTGCCTTGGTTGTTTATTTGCTAATCGATTTGTAATGTTAACTTCATTGCTTTAAAAGGACTTCTGGATGTTTTGAATTTCTTCTTCATCATCTTCGACTAAATCAATGCATCTGGCATCATATTCTAGATATTTCTCCCAAATCTTCTTCCTTTTTAGCAACTTAGCCCCAAATTTTTATCTTCTTTACTTTTTACGCTCTAGCTATACCTCATCGGCATATTGTTGGCGTATTGTTTTCCTCTTCGGCTGCATGTTCTCTCGGTCAATGAAGTGCTTAATACTAGTGTAGTTAACATTGTTTTGCTTCTCTTTTGCTTTATTCAACTTTTTCTGCCTTTCCTTAAGCCAAAACTTCAAATAATCGGAGATATTTGCTAAGCTAGAGATAGGCTACCAAGTGTCATACTAGTGCCCTAGTTTTTCCCATTTGATTAAGTAGTGTGGCTCATTATCAATGACTGCTTCATCAAGTATTTCCTCAACCTCATATATTTTGCTCTTATTGAAACCATACATTTTACCTTTTACAATTTAACGATGGTTTTTGCCTTATTAACGAAAACGATACATAGAAGTGGCTCTAAAATTCAACTTTTTTGCCTGCTTCTCGAAAAGCTCAAGAGCCACTCAAGTAATGGCTGTTTCTTACATTTGGAATTAAAAGCTAGCAGCGGAGGTTTATAGATCTGTTTATATGCACTTTGGTTACCCAATATATTTATTATGCAGGAAAAGCTTATAGTCACTCTCTGGAAGGCACAACTCAAAGAACTTAGCAAAGAGGATTCCATTTATTGTAGGCTTACCTACAACAACACTGAACGCAACAGCAAACCCACCACACATTAGAAAAATCTAGCATGGAAATAAACCTTCATCTTTCCACTTGCCAAAAGGGAAAGCCCCTTGAAACTTGAATTTATAGGACTCAAATAGGGACAAGCCATCCATTTTGCCAAGGATCAAGTAGCTGAATCCATGAGTTTCGGCAAATCAATCATCAGCATTTAGTTAGATAACCCTCACCAGGGAAGCCTGCCCTGCAAAGTGGACATTATGGACAAACAAGATGAATCTGTTGGCAAGATCTTTATTGAATATGAAGTAATCAAAACTGAAGTGGCTTATACAGTATAGAAACAATTAGATTATTTCTACCTCCTGAAACTTACCAACTTCAGAGCCAACTTTGTGCGCAAGTTGAAAAGCACGCCGAAATTCTTCTTGCACTTTAACATCTAAGGCCGCTAGCAAAAGGAAGATCTGCCTTTCGAGGAATAGTAAGGAGGAGTCTTTGTTTACAATTATCCAGTCAAAATTTATCTAAAGAAAGAGCTAGAAATGGAAGTTTAGTTGTTTATGAATGATACAGGCACTTTGGATGAAGGCAATTCAAGAAGACCCGATTATCCCACTGAAAGCTCCTTCTCATAATCTATTTTTACTGAGAAAAAAACTTTTAAATCCAGCGTGGGAAAGAAGTAAAAGCAGCTTTTAGAGCTGGGAAAAGACAAAATTTCTGCTATTATGGATTTAAATTTCAAAAAGGACACAAGACTCAACAAAAAATTGTCTTTGGCTACACTCATCAAGTTTCAGAAGAGAGAAATAGGGACTATCTAGTTTCAGGCAGAAGTTTTTTTCAGGACTAAAGAAGAACTGCAAGAACTAGAAGAGCAGAAAAAAGGGTTAAACCCCTAAAAAGAGTTTAAACCTTTATAGCGCAAGAAAAGCCTTGTGAAGCAAACGAATGGAATCATTACAGTCAACTCTATTCTTGGCAAATTGGAGCTATTCAATGACTCTATCATTCAAAACAAGAACATCTCAGTTGAAGTAAAATTAGGAAACCAAGTAAAATAATCAATTGTTTTATAGAAACCAGGAAAATAGCTAATATTCATAGATACTTTTGTGTTCAAGCGCACATGGTAAGAAACTGTCAAATTCATTATAAATATCCACCAGAATGAGCAATAGAAGTCTGCAGCCTTTTTTGCTGATTTGAATTTGAGAGAACTTTTTGAGCTCGGAAGGTACATATCTAAAAAAGTAAAATTGAAGGACGAAAACAAAAACTACTCTGGATAGCTGATCTTGGATTTAGTTTACAAAGAGGTCTAATAAAAAAAATCACCAATAAAAGAGGAGATGGCAACCATTTCCGAAGTTCCACAAGAAGAGATGGAAGAGATGAAGGTCAAAATGAAAAGGGAATAAATTGAACAAAGGATGAGAAGAAGACAAGAGATGAAAGAAAAGGCAAGGTAGTTGAATTCGATGTCAACTCTTGCTGTACTTTAAAACAATGACATTATACTCCCTCCACTTAAATCAATTTCCAGGATGACTACTCTTAGCCCCAAAAATGAAAGGACAAGAGGGGCCAACGTTTTCAATGTAAATGGCGGGATTAAGATACCCAGGTCTCCCAGATTCTAAAGCTACTAGAGACCAGGCTATGAATCATATATCTATGTGCGTTAAAGTGACTTTGACTCAAAGAAAAAGAAAGGCACTTATATTGGATATGGCAATAAATATGATTTCACGAAAGTCTTAGCTCTTAATCCAGGGGTAGGCCGTTATGAGATTCCTTCAGTTTGGGACAAATACAAATGATTTCTTATTACAATATTTTTCACAATTTTTCTGAGTCTCATATTTGAAGTGTTTACGCCAAAAATAATTAATCAGCTAATTTCAAAATATGCAAAACAACAAAAAATCTCTTTTTGCTGACAAATTCAGCAAATACATAAACTCCAAAGTGAGCCAATAGAAAAGAAATGAACTGTTTAACGGCCAGTTCAATCAAGACTCAAACAAACCACATGCTTTAGATTAGACCACGCTCTTCCCCTTTTCAGGACTAAAAGCCAATGGTTTTAAGAATTCAGGGAAAAAAGTTTGTTAGCAGGATGAGGAATCTTTTTGTTAGGCTGCAAGGTTTTGTGCCTAATCAAACGAAGATTCAAATCATCAAGAAAGAATGCAAGAATAGTCAGTTGTGAAGAGAAAGAGGCTAAAAAAGCTAAGAGAAATCTAGGAAAACGTATGTGGAATTTGCTTAGACCAAATATCAAAGAGATGTCAATTAGACTGTAAACACAAGTTTTGTTTTGACTGCCTTTAGAAGTGGTTTTAAACTTCCAACAAGTGTCCCTTCTGCAGGTTTGAAGTCCACTCCTTCTGGTTCAAGGGAGAGCAGTACTTTGTAGAAAAAAGGTAACCAATCGAAGATGAACTTTCTTAATATTCATAATAATAATCATAAAGAAGTATGGACTACGTTTGCTATAACTGTGAGAATACAAACGAAGGAGACATCGTTCTAATCTGTGATCAATGTGAAGTGAATGCCTGCCACGTGGCCTGTGATGAAACATTGAGGGGAAGACAACCTCGAGGGAACTGGTATTGCCACTTCTGCAGATGACAGTGATATTTATTTATAAAACTAGCCAATTTGCTCCGCTACTTTTTCCCTCAACCTACATAACCCCAATATTTATGTTATTTGTCAGGCAAGTTATTAGATCATTTATTGTGATTTTCCGAAATGGAGGTTGAGCTTGATGATTTCGAAGAGGGTCGTCCCATGAAAGTTAAAATGAACCAGGAAATCGCCCAGAAAGTCAAGCAGTTCAAAGGCAAGAAACAGTACAAAGAACTGCTAGAACTTGCACTCACCATGCCCAGCACCAAATAAAAATATCTCATTCTCTCCAACGCCTACCTGCACCTCAAGAGGTGGAAAGAGCTCGCAGAAACTTGCGACAAGGGACTTGACCTTTGTGACTAAAATTAAGCTAGCGATTTCCTCAACCTGAAAGGTAAGGCTTTGGGGAAGCAAGGTAACTTTGAAGAAAAAGTGAGGCTGACTTCTAGGGCGATTGAGATCAATCCCAAAGTGGCAGCCTATCATCGGAATTTAGGAGCTGCCTTCTACAAGATGAAGTAGTATGACAAAGCTATTCAGTCCCATAACAAAGCTGTTGATATTGAGCCCAAAAACTCAATCAATTATCACAACAAAGGTGCTGCTTACTTCCGCAAAGGTGAACTTCAGAAAGCTGTCGAGTCCTTGCAAAAAGCGGTTGAATTGGATAGGAAACAGACGATTTCTTTTGGGTGGCTTGGTGACACGTACAAAGAGATGGGAGACTACAAAAAGGCCTAGTAGTGCTATCTAAGGGCTTACTAACTAAGTGAACAGGAATAATACAAAAAATCAGCACAGTAGATGGAGGAAAAGGCCAACCCTGACAAAAAAAGAGGCTTTTGGTCCAAACTGTTTGGCTGAGTGATTGCTAGACTCCTTTGTATCCCAATCATCCATTCAATTCATTTTGCTTCAGAGATTCTAAAAAAGATAGGTTTTTGTTATTATTCTTGTAACAATACTTATAGTTTATTTTTAACTTAGGAAGGGAGTGCATTTAAAGCTAAGTGTAGCTTTGAGATCATAAGCACCGGATCCTTCAGTATTTCTCTGGTGCTCCAATTTCCTGCTCAAACGCAAGCACAAATCGACAAAATATATTTACCT
>Ga0316217_10004026_pt1 | contig 16202 bp, 13 predicted proteins | sample 1anoAmetaG_FD_203633 | JGI IMG/M metagenome (GOLD analysis project Ga0316217, IMG submission 203633) | Freshwater microbial communities from Trout Bog Lake, Wisconsin, USA - 1anoA | ecosystem: Environmental > Aquatic > Freshwater > Lake > Hypolimnion/Profundal zone | place: USA: Wisconsin...
CGTCCGCCGTGTCGGTGTTGGTCATCGATTGAACGACGACCGGAACCTCCCAGCCCACGCGAACCTGCCCAATCCTGACCGTTCCTGTTTTTCTGCGCCGTATCTCCGCCATGCCTTTAGTTTACCCGCTGCCACGCCTCCGCGAAACTCTGCCCCAACGCACAAACCCGCCAACTTGCCGAATCGAGTGTGAACAGAATGTCGGGTGCCCCATCCATAGAATCGGGTGCTCCACCCTAGCCGCGTTCCTGGTTTTGCGGCTAGGGTGGGATAGCACAACTGTTCATTTCGACCGTAAACGCCAGAACTGAAAACGCTGTAACTTGCTGCCTTTGTTCAAAATCCAGAATTCAATCTCACTCCTACTGCTTGTTCACATCCACATAATACAAATCCGTTGCCACCTGAAACTCGTCCTTGCCGAGCGGCGTCTTCATCTGCTGCCACTGAGTCGTCGGATGTATGATCTGCCAATGTCCCGGGGTCCCCACGCGCACCGGCATAGCGAACTTCTCCTCGTCGGCTCTCCACTTGTACATCACCATCCCCGGCTCCTCGCCAAACAACAACTCCAGCCGCGGAATCTGCGCGTGTCGTAAATATTGATCTAAAACCGGCGTCAGATTTATCCCCGTCTGCTGGTTGAAATACGCCACCACGTCCTCGGTCATGATGTTCTGATATTTGAAGTGCTGATAAAAGCCGTGCAGCAGCGTCCACCACTTTGCATCGTCGTTCACCACGCTGCGCAGCGTGTTAATCATCAGCGCGCCCTTGAAATACTGGTCCTGATCCGGCTCCTGATTGACTCCGCGCTCGGCTACAACCGGCCGCAGGTTCTTGACCCTGGGCTTGTCGCCGTTCAGGTATTTGATGGCGTCGTCCTTGCCCCAGCGGTATTCCACGTACAGGCCTTCCAGATACGTCGTCCAGCCCTCGTGAATCCACATATCCGACGGGTCTGCTGCCGTGATGCTGTTGCCGAACCACTCGTGCCCGCTCTCGTGAATGATAATGAAATCGAAACGCAGGCTGATGCCCACGCCCGTCCAGTCGCGGCCCATATAGCCGTTCTTGAAGCCGTTGCCATAAGCCACCGCGCTCTGATGTTCCATGCCCAGGTAAGGCACCTCAATCAGCTTGTACCCATCCTTCGCAAACGGATACTCGCCAAAGTAATGCTGAAAAGCCTCCAGCATCCCCTTGGCCTGTGCAAACTGCACCTTCGCTTTATCTAAATCCTCAGGCAATACATAGAAATCCAGCGGCAGCTCTCCTAACTTATCGGAAAACTCAACATAACTCCCAATATTCAGCGCGACATCGTAGTTATTAATCAGATAACTCACATGCCAATCCCAGCGCGTATACCCATCGCCCAAATCTGTCTTGCCCATGAACTTTCCATTCGACACATCCACCAGCCCGTTCGGAATCGCGACGCTGATCTCCATGTTCTCGACCTCATCGCGCCACTGGTCCTTGTTGGGCCACCACACGCTCGCGCCGTCACCCTCGCAGGCCGTATTGATCCACACGCGCCCCGCTGGATCTTTCTTGAAGGTCATTCCGCCGAAGCGCCCAATCTCCTCCGGATGCCCCGAGTAATAAAAGTCAATCGAATAAACCCGTCCCGCGCGTAGCGTCTTCGGAAAGTCCACGAAGACCGCGCCCGAATCGCGCTCGTACTTCAGCGCCGTCGCGCCCAGTAGAATCTTGTTGATGTTAAGCGTCTCCCGGAGGTCGAGCTGGATGCGCGTGCCATCCTTCAGCATCCTGAAGCGAATCGTGTTCTTGCCGCTGATAGTCTGCTTCTCCGGATCGACGCGAATATCGAGGTGGTAATAAAGCAAGTCATTGTTAGCGCGATAAGGCCCGTAAGCCCCGCGCAGCATCTCCGCCCGCATTGGCGCGGCAACCTCAGCACCGTTCGTCTTTGCAACAGCCTTCGGCGCAGCGGCCTCAGCACTGACAGGCGCAGTGACAGCGACAGGTGCAGTTGTCTGGCTGGGAGTCTGCTGCGCGGTTTGGCCGAAGAGCGAGCCCGCAGTTCCCACGGCGAAAACCTGTAGAATACTCATGGAGTTATCCTAACCGCTGCGACGAAACTTACGAACCGCTTTCTCTGGCATGGGTCAGCAGCCCGAAGCCCTGGATGCGCCGGTTACGAGAGAGTTTCGTTCAATGGGCATGGTCATTTGCCTGAAATTCGTTCGCGTGGATTGAGGCAGCCGAGCAAGCGACGAGTACATTGAGATGCTCAAGAGCAAAACACTGCGATGTAATTGAGAATATAGGTCATCGCACTACAGGTTTACTTAACTCTTGCACCATCCAGGTGTAAGGCACGGCCGCAGCCAAATCAAGCACGTAGTGTTCGCCCGACGCTAGAGTTGCAAAGGCGGTGAGAAGCATAAAGCCAAAGGCGCATCGCCGCAACCAAACTGGTTGCGTGTTGAGCCAGAGCAGCGCAGCCCATGTGAAATGCAATGAGGGCATGCAGTTGCGCGGGGCAAAGGGTTGATGAATATGCGCCGCGCCAACGGCAGGCATGAGGAAATAACACGGTATAACTAATAGCGCCGCGAGGCATACAGCCCACAACAGGTGAGTGCGTGCCTGCCGGGTTGTGTATGCAATTACGATTGCCGCCTCCAACGGTAGTGCGCAGTAAATGTTGTCAACTAATATAAATCGCGACGGATGCTCCAACGCCCAATGATAGAGCGTCGAGCTCACTCCGAAATCAAGCCGGAGCAGTACGGAATCGTATAGGTGCGGAGTGAGGTGCGCGATCCCGCTGTTAACAGCGGCGCCAAGAATGACAAACATCGGGATCGCCGCGGCAATCCGCACATTGTGCAGGTCTGGTTGACTGCCCCGTGCAGCGTGATAAGTCAGCACAGGACGCCTCCACATCCAAGCGCCATCATGCCGGTGCCCAGCGCTGGAAAACGCAGCCACATCAGCAAACCAAACAGCGGGACGGCAAGCGCCACCACAAGGGCAATGCGCGACTTTTCAAGGCTGACGCACAGCACCGCGCCACCCAATACCGCCGCATTGAAAAACTTCGGAGGCCCATTAGGGCCGAGAAGGAATGACTCATACATGAGCAATGCCCAAACGATTAAGAGCGCGAAATCTCTGAGCGGCAACCTTTGATTCGGTTGCTGTGTGACACTCGCACATTCGCCGTCAACGATCATGTCCTTTGTCCTGTCTCTTCTACACCCAGTCTCTTTCTTTTTCAAATCAACTCCACACCCCAAAGATCATGCAGATGCAGCACGCCTTTGACCGTCCCCGCCGCATCCACCACCACCAGCGAAGTAATCTTCCGCGCCTCCAGAATCGCCAGTGCAGTAGCAGCCAACTCCTCCGCGCCAATCGTCCGCGGATGCGCATTCATCGCCTCGCCCGCCGTCCGGCTCAGCGCCGCGCCGCCCTCCCGCTCCAGCAATCTCCGCAGGTCGCCGTCGCTGATCACGCCGCAAAGCCGGCCCTGCTCCTGCACAGTGGTAATCCCCAGCTTTTTCGACGACATCTCGTAGATCACATCCTTCATCGCCGTTGCGGCGGCAACCACCGGCACCTCATCGCCCGTGTGCATCAGATCTCGCACCTTGGCCAGCCGCTTGCCCAGTTTGCCGCCGGGGTGCAACTCGGCAAAATCCTCTGCCCGGAATCCCTTGCGCAGGCTCACTGCAATGGCCAGAGCGTCGCCCAGTGCCAGCATGGCGGTAGTAGATGCCGTCGGCGCAAGGTTCAGCCCGCAGGCCTCGCGCTCCACGCCGCAATCCAGCGCCACGTCGCTCGCTTTCGCCAAAGTCGAATCCAGATTGCAGCAGAAGCTCACCAGCGCATCGCCCTTGCGCTTGAGCGTCGCCAGCAGCCGCAGAATCTCCTCCGTCTCGCCGCTCGCCGAAAGAGCCACCACCACGTCGCCAGGCATCAGCACGCCCAGGTCGCCATGCAGCGCCTCGGCCGGATGCAGAAACAGCGCCGGCGAGCCGGTGGAACTGAGCGTGGCGGCAATCTTCTGCGCAATAATTCCGCTTTTGCCCATGCCGGTAACCACCACGCGCCCGCGCCCTTGGCCGCAGTGCAAAATCAGCTCGACGGCCCGGTCAAACTCCGCTGCCATCGGCCCTTCCAGCCGCGTGGCCAATGCTTCCAGGGCCGCAGCCTCGGTGCGCACCAGGGCCGCTGGCTCCGGCGTCCTGCCAGCCTCGCGATTCGTGGAACCGGGTTGGTTTTCTGGTTTGCTCATCGGTTATTGATGGTAACAGTTCCACCTCGTAAATTGCGCCACAAGCCCGCCTCAGAGGCTGTGTCAGCGGCAGATGGCCCCACCGCGGGTGGTCGTACAATAAAGTCGAGAGGTCAGTTCCCCGTGAAGCGCAACTCCCTGGTTATCTCTGCAGTTCTTTTTATCCTGGCCGCATTTGTATGGGCTGGCTGGGCCAATTACGAGTATCGCAAGCAGGCATCCGAGCAACCACAAGCTGCGCCCGCTTCCGGTGAAATGCCACCCGACGCCTCGCTTGGCCCCATGCAGTCCGTTGCCAATCTCTACGGCAAGCCCGCTCCCGCTTTCACTCTCGAAGACCTCAGCGGCAAAAAAGTCTCGCTCTCCGACTATCAGGGCAAAGCCGTCCTGCTCAACTTCTGGGCCACATGGTGCGCTCCTTGCAAGCTCGAAACTCCCTGGCTCATCGATCTGCGCAACCGCTATGCCGCGCAGGGATTCGAAGTTCTGGGCATCTCTTCTGACGACATCGACCGCGACAACCCGGGCAAGCTAAAAGACGATAAGCAGGAGATCGCCCACTTTGTCCAGCAAATGAAAATGCCTTACCCAGTGCTGATTGACGGCGACTCCATCAGCAATCACTATGGCGGCGTTGACGCTTTGCCCTCCAGCTTCTTTGTCAATCGCAAAGGAATCATTGTCGCGGTGCAACTGGGCTTGACCTCGAAAGACGAGATCGAACAGAACATCAAAAAGGCAATGGACAATTAGAAATGTGTCGAGTAGATCTTTGTTTGGGTGCTCCACCCGTGCGCCTTTTTTCCGGCGCAAAGGTGGGATTGCGGTGAGGATGAAAAAATGATGAATGGTAACAAACCGATGATTCGTTTTGCCCTTGTGACAACTTTTACGTTTGCATCGATATTCGCGTCGGCTCAGAGACCTCTCATAGGTGAAGCGCGCCTGCCCACTCCGAAGCTCGCTGCCGTTGAATTCCTCACCCCCCAGCAGGTCGCCATTCCCGCAGGTAAACCCACCACGGTCGCGCTGCGCTTCCGCATCGCCCCCGGGCTGCACATCAACTCCCACACGCCTATGCAAGTCGAACTCATCCCCACCACTTACTCAATTCCTGAAGGCGCCGGTGTGCATCTTGATAAGGCTGTCTATCCGCCCGGAGCGGAGTTCACGCTTCCCCTCGATCCCAACACAAAACTCAGCGTTTACACCGGCGAGTTCGTCATTCAAGCGCGCTTCGTTGCCCGGCCCGGCGACCATCTCATCGATGCCAAGCTTCACTATCAGGCCTGCGACAACAACGCCTGCATGCCGCCCAAAACGGCAATTGCGACAATGGATATCGTCGGCAAATAAGAGCTAGTCACAGGCGTTCTGGCGCTACAAGCGCGATTCGCGGCCCATCTGTTATTTTGATTCGCAGAGGTTTTTTCAATGCGAATTGGTATGAGAGCAGTTGGTGCGATGGCAATTGCAGCATTGGCGACAGGACTTTCGGCTTCACTTTTTGCCGCTTCCCTTACAGTGAAGACCGAACAAGGCAAGGTCCACGGCAAAACCATCAACGATGGCAAAGTTCGTGCATTTCTCGGCCTGCCTTACGCTGCACCGCCCGTCGGCTCTCTGCGCTGGAAGGCGCCTCAATCTCCGCTCAAGTGGAAGGGTGAGCGCGACGCAACTGTGTTTGGCGCCCACTGTGCCCAGATCCATCTGTGGGATGACATCCTTTTTGAGGACAGCGGCCCCAGCGAGGATTGCCTCTTCCTCAATGTCTATGCGCCCGCCGGCAGCAGTGCCGGCAGCCGGTTGCCGGTGATGTTCTGGATTCATGGCGGCGGTTACGCGGTCGGAGCCGGCTCGGAGCCACGCCATCACGGCGATTTTCTCCCTCTCAAGAACGTGGTGCTGGTCACGATCAATTACCGCCTCGGCGTATTCGGCTTTCTCGCTACATCAGATTTGGCCCACGAATCCGGCGGCTCAGCCGGGAACTACGGCCTGATGGACATGGTGGCCGCCCTCCGGTGGGTCAAAGCCAACATTCGCAACTTCGGCGGTGACCCCGGCAACGTGACAATCTTCGGCGAGAGCGCAGGCTCCTTTGCGGTCAGCACCCTCATGGCCTCGCCTATGGCGAGCGGACTCTTTCACAAAGCCATCGGCGAAAGTGGCGCGGCTTTTAGCGGTGTGCTTCCCATCCCCGCGTTGGCTGACCGGGGCACGCGCGACCAGGTCTGGACGGATTCGCTGGGAGTGCACAGCCTTGCCGAATTGAGGGCGCTGCCCACCAGCAATGTGCTCGATGCTGCCGCAAAGCAGCCGGGCGTATGGTTTTCTCCGGTCATTGACGGGCAGTTCCTGCCCCAGGGGGTTCCTGAAATTTATGCCGCGGGAGATCAAGCACATATGCCTCTGTTGGCAGGATGGAACCGCGACGAGGGCCGGTCTCAGGTCAAGGGAATGACAGTGGAGCAGTGGAAGGCCTTCGCAGCCGACCATTTCAAAGAGCGCTCAGCGGAGTTCCTTAAGCTCTATCCCGGCGACACCGATGAACAAGCACTTCGCTCGGCCATCGACTACGGCGGCGACGCCTTCATCGCCTTCGGCACTTGGAAGTGGATTGAGGCGCAAGTGAAAACCGGGAATGCGCCCGTCTTCCGTTATCACTTTGAACTGGCCTCGCCACCCAGCAAGTATCATGTAGGCTCGTTTGCCTTCCACTCCGACGACATCGAGTACGTCTTCGGCACGCTCGACACCCGCGCCGGCGCAGTCTGGCGGCCCGAAGACCGCAAATTGAGCGACCAGATCATGAGCTATTGGACCAACTTTGCCCGCACCGGCGATCCCAACGGTACTGGCCTTCCAACCTGGCCCAATTACGCCAAAGACGGCGGGCTGATACACCTCGACAATCCCATCACTTCAGGCCCGGACACACTTCGTCCGCGCTACGAGTTTCTGCTGAAAGAAGCGCCAGGGGCTCAACACTGAAGCGTGGGGATAACTGAAGTTTAGCTTTGGGCGCGGACGCACACTCCTTTTCTTCTCAGCGAGTGTGCGCAACTCGATCTGCCAGTGCATCATATTTTGTTGTCTGAATATTACTGCTTGACGCCCGCGGCATCGGCAAAGCCAGCCGAAACCGTCGGGGGAATCGAACTGATAGGCGGCGGATCGGCGAAGTTGGAGTTCTTGGCGTTGATTGCATTCGAGTAATCGGGGCCGAGGCCGAGTTTCTTCAGCGCTCGCGCATCCGGAAGCAGTTTCGTCTGCCAGCCCTGGTCGGCCTGGAACTTCATCATCGCGGCCTTGGTTCTGTCGTCCCAATTGCCGTTGGCCTCTCCGCTGTAATAATGAACGCGAATTAATGCCTGCTGAATTTCGATGACCCTGCTTGATTCAATCGCCTGCTGGCCGCGCGGTCGGCGTGATTTGGATGCGCCCTTCTTATGCGGGCCCTTTGCCGCTGCGCCATGGGCTGGCGTTCCGTGTGCCTGCGTGCCATGCGTCTGTGTTGTGTGAGCTTGTGTGCTGTGCGCCGCACCGGCATGAGCCGAAGATGCATGATGCGCTGGAGTGCTTTGCGTCTGCGCTGAGTGGGTCGAGGGTTTTCTTGCGGAGGTGGTGCTTCCCGTGGTTCCGAATGCGGGGAGTGCTGCTATTGCCACGAACAGCACGAATGCCGGAATTGCACGAATAGGCTGCACGCAGATTCCCCTCTGGAAAGACAGTTTCGACCACGTTGTGTATCGAAAGTTTAGCGAATCGAACCGCATCGCAGCAAGGAGAAAGGAAGCCGGCCGAGAAAGCCCAGTGAATTGTTGGCGCGAGTGGGCGCCGATGCAGGGGTTCGCGTCGGCGCCCAGTCAGACTTTACTGCAATGTTCCGCCTATCAGGTTGATGCCATCGTCGGGGTGTCGCGGGTTTATCAACTCAAAGACCACATCGTCGCCTGTATTGAGTTTGGCCGCAATGGCATTGAATTGTTCCCTGGTGGCCGTAGGCTGCTTGTTGACGCGAACGATAACCAGCCCCGGCTCCAACCCTTGCAAATCGGCAAACGACCCTGAGCGCACAGATTGAATCATCACGCCGGAGTTATGCAGCTTTTCCGCAGTGGCCGGTGGAATTTCCCGAACCACAACGCCCAGCTTGGTTTCGCCCGCGTCGCCTTTTTCGTCCGGGTTCGCCTCAGCTTGCTGATTGCCAATGTCCGCAAACACCTTCTCGCGGTCGCCGATCGTCACCGTAGCATCGGCTTGCTTGCCGTCACGCAGGTAGCCCAGCCGAACGCTCGATCCCGGCCTGCGGCTGGCAATCTCATTCACCAGGTCATCGCCGTCCTTGATCTGGCGTCCATCAATGGTCGTGATAATGTCGCCTGCCTTGAGCCCGGATTTCTCAGCCGGTCCGCCCGGCTGTATCTGCTGCACCATCACGCCGTTCTTGAAGCCGTAGACGCGATTCACTGCGCCTGAAAGTCCTTGATTGAAGCGGATTCCGATCGAGCCGCGGGTCACCTTGTGGCTCGGGCTGATCAGGTCGTTATAAATGCTCACCACGGTGTTCGACGGCAGAGCAAAACCGAGTCCCTGATACCCGCCAGACTGTGTGAAGATCGCCGTATTCACCCCGATAACCTCGCTGTTCATGTTCAGCAGAGGCCCGCCGGAGTTGCCCGGATTGATGGCCGCATCCGTCTGGATGAAGTGCTGGAACTGCCCGTTGGCGCCGGGCTGGATGGTCCGGTTCTTCGCCGAAATAATGCCGGCCGTTACCGTCTGCGAAAGCGCGAACGGGCTCCCGATAGCTTCCACCCAGTCGCCCACCTGCGCATTATCGGAGTTGCCCATCTTGACCGTCGGCAGCGGCGAACTGGTGTCGATCTTAATCACCGCCAGGTCAGTTGCTTTGTCAAAGCCAATTACCTTTGCCGGACGACCCAGATCCTGATTGTCCGGGTCCGTCGAAAGCTTCACATAAATCTTGTCGGCCTTTTCAATCACGTGATTGTTGGTGATGATGTAACCTTTGGGATCGACGATGAAACCCGACCCAAGCGATTCCTGAATCTGGCCGTCGTCGCCGCCTTCCATCTCCGGCATCTGCCCGCCGAAAAACTTGTTGAAGAAGTCCTGGAAGTTATTCGGTGGTTGACCCTGCTGACCCGGCTGCTGGCCCTGCGGCTGGTCCTGATCCTGGTCGTTGTCGTCGGGTTGCTGAGGAACCGGCTGAACGCGGCCGTGAAAATTGCGCCGTCCTCTGTTAGCCGCCTGCTTGGGCAAAGTCTGAATGTTGATGTTGACCACCGCCGGCCCAACCTTTTTGGCAATCTCCGAGAACTGGTTGGGAGCTATCGTGGAACTGACCACTTTCAGCGGCGTGGCGTCGGCGCTGTCGCTCTGCTTCTCTTGTCCGCGCACTCCATGAGCGGCAAAGGAACCAGCCACAATGGCGGCTGAAAGGGTGGCAAGCAAGACAAACACAGAGGCTAAACGGCGCGTGCGCAAACGTTCAAAGAAAGACTTCATAGGTTCATTGACCTCGTTCGGATGTCCAGCCCTGCGGCTGGGTGTTTTTTTGATCTACAACTTGTTCATCTTGTTATGGTTGCATAATGCGATTATGCACCAAACTTCAGTATAGCCAGCCAGGATCTACCCTTTCTGGCTTGCGGCTCCCCGCCTCTGAGCCTCTTCAAACTCGCCAGCGGCAAGCACAAACTCTATCTCGCCGATGCTCCTTGATCGCTCAGCCCTAAACCCCCGTGGGAACCGCCTCATTCTTATAGACGCTTCTGAACAAAAAGTGTCGCAAGGCACTCCCACTCCCTCATGAGAAACTAGTAGAGAAGAAGTTCTCCGGGCCGGCGCCTGCGCCTCCCTCAAAACCTTGATTCAACCCCGGCTTCATCGTCGAATGAGATCGGGTGCCCCATCCTCTTTCGCTTGTCATTCTGAGCGAGAGAAACGAGCCGAAGGACCTGCGTTTCGTCCTAATCCGGCTAGGTTGGGAATCTCCGCTTATAGGAACTCGATAAAAATGATCAGTGTCAGTAATGTAACCATGCGCTACGGCGCCAAGGTGCTTTTTGAAGATGTCAGCGTCGCCTTTGTCCCCGGCCGCCGCTACGGACTGACCGGGCCCAACGGCTCCGGCAAGTCGACTTTTATGAAAATCCTCACCGGCGAGCTCGACGCCCAGAAGGGATCCGTTGTCCGTCCGCGCAAGCTCGGCGTTCTGCGCCAGGATCAGTTCGCCTTCGACGCCTATCGCGTTATCGACACCGTCATCATGGGCAACAAGCCGCTCTGGGCCGCCCTGGAAGAGCGCGACCGCATCTACAGCAAGCCCGAGCTATCCGACGCCGACGGAATGCGCCTCGGCGAGCTTGAAGGCACTATCGGCGACGAAGACGGCTACACCGCCGAATCCGACGCCGCAGTTCTTCTCGACGGCCTCGATATTCCGGAGTCGCTTCACAACCGGCTCATGGGAGAACTCCAGGGCGGCCAAAAGGTGCGCGTCCTGCTCGCCCAGGCTCTCTTCGGCAAGCCCCAGGCCCTGCTGCTCGACGAGCCCACCAACTACCTCGATCTCGAATCTATTCACTGGCTTCAGGACTTTCTCAACAACTTCGACGGCACCCTGATCGCCATTTCTCATGATCGTCACTTCCTCAACTCCGTCACCACCCACACCGCCGACATCGATTACGAAACCATCATTACCTACACCGGCGGATACGACGAGATGGTGATGGCCAAAACTCAGATTCGCTCCACCCTCGAATCGCAAAACGCGCAGCGCGAAAAGAAGATCGCCCAGCTCAACGACTTCATCGCCCGCTTCTCCGCTGGAACACGCTCCTCGCAGGTGACCAGCCGCCGCAAAGAGGTTGAGCGCCTGCAAACCAACGACCTCGCCCGCTCCAACATCGCCCGCCCCTACATCCGCTTCGATCAGAACCGCCCCAGCGGCAAGCACATTCTGGAGTTCAAGCACCTTACCAAAATTTACGGGGATCAGACGGTCCTCGACGCCTTCACCGCCAACGTCCTGCGCGGCGAGCGCATCTGCCTCATGGGCCGCAACGGAGCAGGGAAGACCACTCTGCTCAAAAGCCTGCTGCACGAGTATCCCGGCCTCGCCGACAAGGATTTCACTCTCGACTCCGGCTCTGTCTTCTGGGGACATGAAGCGCAAATCGGCTACTTCCCGCAGGATGTCGGCTCCACCATCGAGCACGGCGTCACCGTCGCCGAGTGGCTCCATCGCTGGAAGCCCGACGCTCACGTGGAAGACATTCGCGGAATTTTAGGCCAGATGTTATTCAGCGGTGAAGAAGGCGACAAGCAGACCAAGGCTCTCAGCGGCGGCGAACAGGCCCGTCTGGCATTTTGCAAGCTGATTCTCACCAAGCCCAACATCCTAATCTTCGACGAGCCGACCAATCACCTCGACCTCGAAGCCATCAACGCTTTGAACATCGCCCTCCAACGCTACGAAGGCACAGTCTTGTTAGTGACGCACGACCACGACCTGATCGACGAAGTAGCCACAAGGTTATGGGTCTTCCACGAAAACACCATCGAAGACTTCCAGGGCCCCTATGCCGAGTGGAAGGGCAAGCACAGCTAATCGATTCCGGGTCCACTTCCCCCTCTGCGCTGTCATCCTGAGCGAACGGGGCCTCAGGCGTACTCTTCAGCCTGGGGGTGGTGAGTCGAAGGATCTGCGGTTGGCAGGTGGCCCGCTCATCACCCCGGAAGAATCACCATGAGCCTTGAGAAGCTGTGCCCCGTTCATCGCGGCCTTTCGCGATGAGCGGGTCTTAGGTGTTCGAATCACTGCCCCGCCCGAGCGCACCCCAGCGAGAAGGCCAGCGCGGCGCAAATCTCATCCATCCGTGCCGAGTCCAGTTTGGCCACCCGCCTGCCCAGCTTCTCCCGCGAGACCGTCACGGCATTGTGCAGGTTCACCGCGCAAGGCGCCTTCATCCCATCCTCGGCATCCAGCACAACCTCGGAAGGTACGCCGCGAATCGTGGAACTGATCGGCGCAACCGTAACCGTCGCAAGATAGCCAATCGCGCTGTCGCGCGTCAGTACCACCACTGGCCTGTTCTTGTCCGGCGGAGCGAATTGGTAGAGCCGCACATCTCCCCGCGCTATCGCTCCGGCCATGCCGCCTCGCTCTCCCACCCCTGCCATTCCTCATCTGCCGGTGGCTTTTTCGCGTAGCCCTCGCGGTCGCGTTCCTCTCGCGCCTTCATTTCCAATCGCTGCAAGTACTCGCGCAGCGCCTCGCGCACCAGTTGCGAGCGATTCACTCTGGACCGGCGCGCCGCCTTATCCGCGGCCGACAGGAGTTTGTCGTCGAGAACGATCTGAACGGTTTCCATATGTGGACTCTACTCCACAATGAACTCCACAATCAAGTGGGCGTCACGTAGGTGGCCCGGCGGGTGCCCCCGGTCCCTCGCCTTTGGGGACCGGGGACACCACGCGTCTTTGGTTCGGAATGCTGCCCTTATAGTCACTGCGCCATCGGAATCGGATGAGTGTCCGCGCCCCACGGCAGAACGACGTAAGCGAGGCATTTGGGGCCTTCCGCACTCGCCTTGAGCGTTCCCTGCGCCTTGCCGGGCACATAGGGAAAAACAGCCATGACCGCGTGGCCATGCATATTCGTGATCAGCGTCTGGGTTGTGACGGAACCTTCCGATTCCAGCACCAGCGGAATCTTCGTCTTAGCGGGAAATCGATCGGCAATCACCAGAACTGAGGTTGCATTCGGCTCAGCGATTCTTAATTCCAGCCTGCACTCCTGTTCTTCAGACACAGCAGGATGGGGAACGAGCGTGCCGTAAATCGATAGCTGACTATCCCGGGAGTTGAGAATGTAATGCACTGGCTCTGCGTTCACCGTCACCGGCTGAACATCAAACTCATCGTCCCCGGCTTCGAGACTCGTTTCCTCATCCGGCGTTGGTTTGTGAATCATCAACAAACCCTGGCCATTGACAAAAATATCCCGGGGATCGGCCGACAGAGTATTGTTTACCAGCCAGGCGTCTAAAGCAAAGACCTTGTTTTCCGGAGCGCCTTCGGCAAAGATGCGATAGCGCGCCGGAACCCTGTGTCCGCGACTTGCAGGCTCGCTAATCTTCTCGAAGCGCAAGCGTAATCCCGACGGATTAAAACGCGATTCTGACGGACTCTGAATTCCTGTTCCTGTAAACTCCCACCGGGCCTGACGCTCCAACAATGCCATCAGCTCCTTCGTGGGCTTTTTCTGGCCATTGAAACTAAAGTAGCTCAAGGCATCTGCCTGTTTTGAGTTTTGCCCGTAAGACAAAAAAGTGCTTTGAAGCGGGGCACAGATCAATAAGCAGGCAATGAGCCGCAAGGTCATAGGCATAAAAATAGTGTCAGCTATCTCCAACCCAAACGCAAACTGAGTATAAGGGACTTCCGTCGGATATCAGCCCTCCTCCAAACCGGCAAGAATAGATGCTGCTTGCCTGATCGCAGTGCCTTTTCGCACTAAATGACCGGTAAGCCGAATACTTTCTAGCATTCAGTCTCGCATTGTGATACCCGTAATCTGATGGTGAGTGCTGTCACAGCCTTCAATCGCTTTCCTCACTAGTATTTCAGCCATGAACGCAGAGTTGCTTATTCTGATTGCGCCATCTTCGCTTCTTGTGGGCGCCGCGCTGCAAATACTGGTAGCGCGGTTTTTTAATGCTCGGGCAAAGGGGATTCTGGCCTTTCTTACCTGTTTGCCTGCTGTGGCTTCTGTCGCCGGGCTGATTGGATGGGTCAAGGCTGGAAACGCTGTTGATCTCACCGTGTCCCACTGGGACGGGCTGCTCAGCCTCGTCTTCCACGTGGACGCCCTCAGCGTCCTCTTTGCGCTGATGGGGACCGGGCTAGGCGCATTCGTGCTGCTTTACTCCATCGGCTACATGGCCCACGACAAATCTGCCACGCGCTTTTTCGCAACGATGCTCGTCTTCATCGGCGGCTTTGTCGGGCTGGTCTTCAGCGCCAACCTTTTCGTTTTTTACCTCTGCTGGGAACTGGTTGGATTGTGCTCCTTCAGTTTGGTGGGTTTCTGGTACACCAACAAGGAGGCTGTCGCCGGCGCTCGCAAGGTACTGCTGATGACGCACATCGCGGGCTACGGCCTGCTGGCGGCCATCCTGGTGATCTACCACCGCACGGGCAGCGCTCTCTGGACCGATCCGAAAGTGGCCCACGCCTTCACGGGCGGCATCTTTGTGCTGATGCTGGTTTCCCTGGTCGCCAAGAGCGTGCAATTCCCGCTGCACACCTGGATTCCCGAAGCCATGGCCGCGCCCACCCCGGTGAGCGCCCTGCTGCACGCGGCTTGCTACGTGAAAGCCGGCGTTTATCTGGCCGCCCGCATGCACAGCTTTGGCGCATGGCCCGTGAACGGAGGCTTTGCCTGGGGCAGCGCATCGCTGGTCTGGGTTGGTACCGTCACCATGGCCATCGGCGTCATGTACGCCATGGTGCAGACCGATCTAAAGCGGATGCTGGCCTTCTCGACAGTGAGCCAAATTGGTTACATGATGATGGGCATCGGCATCGGCACGCCGCTGGCCATCGTTGCAGGCCTCTTGCACTGCCTCAATCACGGCTTTTTCAAGGCCGGGCTGTTTTTGACCGCCGGCTCGGTGCAGCACGCCGCCGGCACGCGCGACATGAATCAGCTTGGCGGCCTGGCGCAAAAGATGCCGCAGACCACGCTTTCGTGGCTGATTGGCGTGGGCAGCATGATGGGCATTCCACTGATGAGCGGCTTCGCCAGCAAGTGGATGCTTTACGCGGCGGCATTGCAGGCGGGATGGGCTGTTCCCGCCATGATCGCCTGGGCGGCCAGCCTGGGAACGGTCTTCTTTGGCGCCAAGGCCACCAGCGCGGTTTTCCTGGGTCCGTTGACGGATGCGACCAAAGACGCGCACGAATCCCCGCCGACGATGATCTGGGGCATGGGCTTCCTGGCCGCGGGCAGCGTCGTTCTCGGCGTCGCGCCGCAGTTGGCAGTCAACTATCTGCTCAATCCGATTTTGGGCGCGCTGCAAATGAGCGCGGTGAGTGTGACCTGGTTTGGCCTCTCCGCGGATGCGGGCAGCTTCTCGACGATGGGCGGCCTGGTGCTTGCCGTGGTTTCTCTGATTCTTGGCGGGATGATTTACGCGGTTGCATACGTGTCGCGTCAGCCCAAGGTTGCCGGCGCCGCACTGGCTGGCGGCGGAATCTTCACCGGCGGCGAGCCGTTGTCGTCCGAAGGAAGACTCACGGCCGGAGATTTCTCCTCAATCTTCCTCGACAACTGGAAGCAGTTCTTCCGCTGGTCGAATGTAGACGCGGTTTATCTGGGCGTATGGAGCGGCTTGCAGGCTGCCTCGCGCGGGCTGGGCGTTGTTGTCTCCTGGATGGAACGGAACGCATTAGCTCTGGTTATCGTGCTTGCTGCTGCTGTGCTGGCTGGCTTCAAGTGGCTTGCTCCAACGCTAGCCGGAACGCATACAATTGCACCACCTCCCATGCCATCGCTGCTGGTTGCGGCATGCTCGGTTGCTGGATTTGCCTTGGTTCTGGCGGCTCTTAGCCACGCGAAGAGCCGCCGTCTTGCGCCGCTGATGGTTCTCTCTGGCGCGGCGGCAATTGCTGGCCTCATCGTTGTTGATCCCTGGCTTCGTCTTAGCCTGTTGGAATTCGGCGCCCTGCTGACCGTAGCTCTGGTGTGGCAAAGCGCGAAGACACAATCCGCAAAGTTGACTTACCTCGCGGTTGTCCTTGTTTCCGCTTTGTCACTGATTTCGAGCGACCTGCTGATGGAACGCGGTCAACCGGAATGGGCGCGAGCATTGTTGCTGACCAGTGTCTG
>Ga0316217_10004027_pt1 | contig 16199 bp, 11 predicted proteins | sample 1anoAmetaG_FD_203633 | JGI IMG/M metagenome (GOLD analysis project Ga0316217, IMG submission 203633) | Freshwater microbial communities from Trout Bog Lake, Wisconsin, USA - 1anoA | ecosystem: Environmental > Aquatic > Freshwater > Lake > Hypolimnion/Profundal zone | place: USA: Wisconsin...
TGGTTTCCATAAGTTAAATACACTCATTTCCGTTCAAATGGTCAAATCAAGATCAAACAATCACAGCAAGTTATGGTTGTCCAAGATGTGGTCACAAATCTTAGCTCTGAGATCGGTATACTCAATCTGGAAGGCCGCAATCTTCTTGATAGTCTCGAAATAGATCTTCAACTTGTGCTGCCTAAAGCGAGGGATTTCGAAATGCCCCATCAGAATCACAACCATATCAAGCATAAACGAATTTAGCTTGATTTCTTCTCGAGTGGTGTCTAGCTACTGGTTGGCTTTGGCCTTGCTGCTTTCCAGATTTGAGACTAGACTTGAGAAAACCCCTTGCTTGCCTGCATTCAGCTTCACCAGCTGCAACTCAAGATCTTTCTACTTGGATTTCAGATCCTTCAGCTTATTTTCGTAGGAGTCTTTTGTTTTCAGCGCTTACAAAAATGCCTAGACCTATCTCTATTAGAGCTCAAGGTTGCGATAGAGCTATTCAAAGTGCTGCTAGGCAATCAGCTTTTTCTACTTTAATCCATTTTTACGAATTTCTAGATGTACTCTGCAAGCTTTTAGTCTGACTTCTCATTGAAAATGAACTTGCCTTCCGTTATTTTATTGCAATAGACTGACAGGCAACTTTCTTAGTATTTTGGTAGGACATAGTTCAGCAAAATAGAGAATTGCTGATTATTTGTATTTTTAGCTGTAACAAAGCTCAATGCCATTTCTTTGAAATTCTAAGTTATCCAACCTTTACAGTGAGAGTGGCGACAATCTTTTTACAATACCCGCTGAAATCAAGCACTCTGCCCAGAATCATTGTGTCTTGCCCCTTTCCTGACAACCTGGGAAACGTCTCATCATATCTTTTGATTATTTCATCATGAGGTTAGTGTAGAAGTGGCTTCACTTGCTGAGTAGGTGATCTTGTACTTTTTAGAAATCGCCAGAGTTGCGCAGAAATAGCTGGAACTATTTTGCATACCAGAGGTGCTTTAGTAGGGCAACCTATTTCAAAAACACGTCCAAACCGGTAAGTCTTTACTCCACGAAGTTTGACTAGGTGTTTCCGAGTATCTTTTTAGGCGGCAAAGGGGGAATAAAGCACCCCGGCCATCTCAAAAGAAGAGCTGCCCTGAGATGATCAAAATCACTATACCTCTTCTAATATTCGAAAGGCCCCTATTTATCCTCCCCCTTGATAGTGTAGACCGTAAAGGTGCTGAGGGTGGTTTTCTTTTCCGTTGGGTTGCAAACAGTCACTTTTATCTAGATATCACCACCAATACCTGTATCTTATCATCCTCGAATGGATAAAATTGTTGAGTGTCTTATAGCATAGAGTATGATATATATATTGCAGATAGCTTTATAATTTATAAGTCAAAATGCGCAAAGTGAGTTACCTCTACAACGACGCCATCACCAACTACCACTTCAGCAAGGAACACCCCATGAAGACGAAACGCATCAAAATGGCACATTCACTCATCCAGAGCTACGAACTCAGCGACCACCTCACCATGTTCCAAAGCAAGTAGGCCTCCAAAGATGAGCTCAATCTCTTCCATGACCCTTCTTACGTCGACTACCTGGAGAAGTGGGTCACTGGCAAGAAGGACGAGATCGTCAACAACTACAAGGACGAAGAAAAGAGGAAGATAAGGGATGACGTTAAGTTGAAATCACTCTTCAAAGTTAACCAAAGTTTTGATTGTCCGGGTTTCTAAGGTCTCTATCATTTCTGCCAGCTGGCCGCCGGAGGCAGCATCGACGCAGCAGACATCATCATCACTGGCATATCAGAAGTCGCAATCAATTGGGCTGGAGGGTATCACCATGCCAAAAAGTCAGAAGCCAGTGGGTTCTGCTATGTAAACGACATAGTCATTTGCATACTGTAGCTACTCAAAGTTTACCCAAGAGTGCTATATCTGGACATCGATGTTCACCATGGAGACGGAGTTGAGTAGGCCTTTTACAATACAAACAGAGTCATGACTGTGTCTTTCCACGAGTTCGACTAAGACTTCTTCCCTGGGACTGGAGCCTTGAATTCAGTGGGCGAAGGTATCGGCAAATATTTTTCGGTTAACGTCCCCTTGAAAAGAGGAATGGACGATATCACCTACTTCTAGCTGTTCAAAAAGGTAATGGACGTAGTCATGGGCTCATACCGTCCTGACGCCATCGTGATCCAATGTGGAGCTGACTCTCTATCGAAGGATAGGCTCGGACACCTCAACCTTTCCATGAAAGGACACGCAGAATGTCTAAACTATATGTTCAGATACGGAGTTCCAGCTGTTATTTTAGGCGGAGGAGGCTACACCATCGAAAATGTGTCTAGGTGCTGGGCGTATGAAACTGGCGTGATTCTAGGGTTGGACATTGATAACCAAATCCCTGAGAAAGATCAATTTTACAGCAGCTACGAGCAAGACAACCACAAGCTGCACTTCGACATCGAGCAGAGGCCAAACTAAAACTCAGCCGAATATCTGAATAATATCCTAACAACAATCGTGGAAAACATAAGAGAAAGCGAGATCCGTCCCTCCGTGGCCTTCCACTCAGTCCCTAAGAAGTTCCTGCCAGAAGAAGAGCTGGAGTGGAAGATGATAGATGATGATTAAGACAGCATGGCCGATTCACTCTGCGAGTAAGTGTTCAAGCGCCTTGAATGATCCTTCATGAATAAGATTACATACATAGTTTATCTATTGTCTATCAAATAATTACTATAAATCATTCAACTCGAGGTTACATTAGGCACGCACTTGCTAAAATATAGCAGAGTGTTGCCAGACCCGACTGGTTTCACATAGTTAGGGATACAGGTTTTACAAACGCCCAGCGTGTTAGTCTCTACACAATTTTCTTTCAAAAACGGCGTACATTAGAGTGTATCAATGTAGCGCTAGTGTCTGCAGCAGGTAGCCCCATTCAGATCGAACCCTTACTTGCAACTTAAACATGCGCCTGTATCTTGGTCGAAACTGGTACAGTTAACGTTGCCAGTTACACAACTTCCGTCGGCCCCTCTGTACTGAGTTGCAGGGTTGCAGATTGAGTTGAATCTGCATCTTCCTGAAGTCGTGTCCAAGAAGGTGCCGTCGAAACAAGAATAGCATGTGCCGTTTGCGGGGTTGTATTAGTTGCAGTATGTATTAATCTGTATACAAATGCCATTGTTGAAGAAGGTTCTGGGTTGGCTGGCGCAGACATTGAGTTTGTTGATGCAGACTCCTGCATTCAGATAATAGGTATCTGTATCCTTGCAGGCAGTGCAGAGTCCAGTCCTAGGGTCATAGCCCAAACAGAGTGGACTTACCTGCACACACGTGATGTTAATGAGGTAATAGCCATAAGGACAAGTAGTTAGAGTATCTGGGGTTGCTGCAATGTTGGGAGCTTTTTGGATGCAAGTGCCATTATTCTGTAATAAGTAGCCGTAGAGACAAGATTTGCATGAGCCGGAAATCGGATCGTAATCGTCACAAGTTGGACTAACATTATCACAGAAACCTTTGCCACTGTATTGCTTGTTTCCGCAAATTATCTTTTTGCAACTAACTATTGGCCCATTTGTGAAAAGTTGCCACCCTGGTGAACAGACAATACAGTTATTACTTGGTCCATAAAAAACGCAGTTGGAGTCAATGGGCTGGCATCCAGTATTTGCCCAAGTCTGCCCAAGAGGACAGATGTTTGTAATGCCTGAGTTTTGTACACATGCGTTGTTGACCAAATTAAAGCCGGAAGCGCAGTTTGAGCATGTTCCTGTAGCCTACACGAAATCAATACAGTTGGGCACTTTCTTCAAGCAGACTTTTCCGAACAAGTACTGGCCATCCGTGCAGGTCTGAGCTGCTTTGTCACAGTATTGAGTGCTGTTGCCGTAGGTCACTAGGTTGTAACCCAAGTTACAAAGATTGCAGGTCCCATCTCCCAACTTTTAGAACACTGCGCAGTTATCGATAACGTTGTAGCACTTTCCATAATGATAGTACTGATTGTCAGGACAACCTAGATCTATGTAACAGACCCCGAAGGAGTTTAGCTTGTAAGGAGAGGCACAGCTTTTACAGTAGCCTGTGAACACGTCATTGAGTATGCAAATTGGGTACTGAGTCGGAGCATTCACGCTACAGCCCTGGAAGTTTAGATTATAGTCAATTGCGCCAGTCAAGTAGGGACACTGATAGAGATCTGTTTGATAGGTGAACCGTATGAAAATACCTTGACTATAAGCGTTGCTGTTGGGCTTCAAGGCGAAATAGTAGAAGCTGCCGGCATTCACTGTATAGTTTATGGCTGCGAACGAGGGGGTCAAGATCATGGGAAATTTTGCGGCTCCCCCTGTTACTGTTAGAGTGCTGAATGGACCATACAACGCAAAGTTTATATCGGTCACAGATCCTGTGGAGACTCCCAGCTGGGCTGTATAGGATCCGCTTGCTCCATAATAGACCGAGAATATACGACCGTAGCTCGCGATGCCATAGAAATTGCCAGTCAGATTGCCGTTGAGATAGAACTTTATCCAGAACAGAAAGTCATAGCTGACAGGTAAGACCTACACTCTCCAGTTTCCAACTGTGTCAGTAGGATTGAAGGTAAATGACTGTGGTCCGGCGAAGGGTCCAGCTGTCTGGAAGGGAGCCTAAGAAGGCGCGGTAGCGATTGGCCTCCAAAGCAGAATTTTATAGCTGCCTGAGTAGCCTGAAGGGTTGACGAGAACTCCGATATTTACGCCGGAGGAGGTATAGTTGAGAGTAAAAGAAGAGTAGTAATTAGAGGTAGATGCCTGGCTCTGGTAAGCGTAGGTAGTAGCTGCGATGGGCGTTATTAAGACAGTAAGCAGGAGGATAGCCTGAATGATCTTATGCTTGAACATCCTACTATAATAGCAATTATTGCCAGCGGACTGCCAATAACATTTGCACATTGATTATTTGTCAGTAAGATTTGCTCAGCCAATATCATCTTTGAAATTAGGGCGGAAGCGAGCTAAGGCCTAAACGGAAATAGTGATCAATTAAAATAGAGGATGTTTGATATGTTCAGTTAAATCATGGTTTTTATTGCTGGGTCAGGGTTATTGAAAAGGCAGCCAACTTGTTTGACAATTACTCTCCCTTCTTGGGACTTACACTTGAACTTCGGTTGTAGTCAAGTCCAGAAAACTCTTTGTCGAACTTTTTCAACAGCAGCAAATCAGCTTCTCCCAGCGAATCAATCGGTTCTACATCACATACCATGTACCTTCATTCGTAAAGGCGGAATCGAAGTTATTGACATCTATTTAATTGTCGACTGCTGGGATAAAGTCAGGCTTTATCTGAATCAGGTAATTTTTACTTCTTTCTTATGCAGTTTTTACCAGTTCATGGTTTGGAACCAGGGATGGTTCTTTATCTAAAGCTCATCTTTAGCGCCAATACGCTGGTTGGGATCCTTTTGAAGCAAAGAGTTAATTAAATTTTTGCAATGATCTGAGGCTTAGACCTTGGAGTTATCAAAGAAAAGCTTTCTATTACAAGTATCCTGGAACATTTTTTCTTGGTCTTTATTGTAAAATGGCGGTAGGCCGTAGACCATCTAGTGTATCAAGATTCCGAAGGCCCACCAGTCTGACATAAACGTCTGCCCTTCATTTTTGATTATTTCAGGACCTACATAGGACGAATTTTACTCGCATAAACCGGAGTCCCGGCTAGAGAGTAGGCTTTTTATCCCGGCTTTAGTTCCTTAGCTAGGCCATAATCTGAAACTTTCAGATAGCCATCAGTATCAAAGAGTATATTCTAAGGCTTGAGGTCTCTGTAAACATAGCCTAATTAGTGTAGATAGTTGATGGCCGAAAAAACTTGAGCTGCATAAAATTTCGCCCTATTCTCATCGAATCGTTTGGCCTTTCGAAGATGAGTAAACATTTCGCCCCCACTAATGAAATCCATGATAAAAAAGATCTTTTATTTGGTCTGGAAAGCATACTCCAACTTCACAAGGAATGGATGGTCGGCTAAATTAAAAAGCATTTACCGATTTCCAAAAGATGCCTCTCAGTTTTGGTTTTGCTAATATGCTCCTTCTCAATCAGATCCTCTTTTCGCATACTTTTGATGGCATAGAACTTGCTGTTGGTTTTGTTTTGACAGAGCATCACTTTCCCGAAGGCCCCTCGGCCCAAAACCTTCAATAGCTGAAATTCTTCCAAGTTGAAAATATTATCTTTATTAGCCTCGCTTTTGAAAATGATCTTACTTTCAGCTTTTACCTGTTCGTTCTGCTTGATACTCTGAGCATCGAGATATAGTGGTTAGATCGTATGCAGTTTCTTAGTGTTGTTTTCCACATCTTCTGCGGTTGTTGTGTATTGCTACAACTACAAATCGTCGTAATAATACAAAGCCATCTTTGCTTTGTGGTACTTGCAGTAGCAATCGACTAAAGTCTAGATTACCTTAAGCTTTAAATTTGGTGAAGAGAAACGGTAATCATACTCCTTTTACACATGAATCACAAATTAGGAGCCAAAGCGGCTCACGGTCGTTGCAACAATGTTGGAGTATGAGATCTTTCTTTTAATACGACTAAAAAGCCCTAGAAATGTGTCGTTGGGAAGGATGTTGTAAAGGTTCCTGTCTGTAAGCAAAAAAACACGTTTTTGTCTTTTACCAACCCTGTTGATTTTAATGAGTTTGACAGATAAGACAACAATTTCTAAATAAGTCCAAGGTTACCTCCAGGCTACAGCTCTTTCATAAGCTTTTTGTCTTCTCTTATTTTCTGGGTGTCTAATTTGCTCATTCTGCCTGCAATAATTATAGAGTTAAAGCTAGATAATATAATTAGCTTTCTTATACTTTTATTAGGCTTTCTTGCTGATATTTCTAAAAAATAACCAAATAATTTTCTCAACAGAAGAGATTTCATCAATAAATTTAGAATCGTGCCCTATAGCAATTCTGATGTGATATTAATAAAGATATAAAATATGCCTGGCTTTACATATTCCCAATGGATCGAAATCGTGGTCTTGGTGGTGTCTATTGTGATGTACTACGCTCAGCTGACTACCTGGCAGCAAGATGCATGGAGTTACATCTTCTCCATCGCCCTTACTTGCTTGATAGTAGGTAATCATTGTTTAATATAGACTTGCTCTTCATGAATGATTTGACCTTCGACTACGAGCCTCACTATGAGAACTGGCAGAAGAAGCAGGAAGTGGAAGCTTGATATCAATAAGCTCATATTAGCCGCTAAAACTGTTTATCATCAAACCATCACGCAGACCCAACTCTCATAGAATCCCTACTCCAGCCCATTTTCTGTTAGTATTTGTCATGAGTTCTATACCTAGGTTTTCTCAGGCAGTGTTGAAATCCAATTAAGGTAGTTTTGAGGGAATTGATGCCTACACTAAAAATAAAAGGGGTTGCAAATCAATCAAATCATCCAAATTTTAGCAAAGTGAGTCAGTTTATATCTTTCAGTCAAAACACAGTTTTAAGGTTTTATTATTTTAACAACTTTTCAGAAGCTTTGCATTATATTCATTTTATAATTAATCCAAAAATCAATAAAATAAAGATTAGTTAAAGTGGCTCTTTCAATACCTATACGCAAAGCAAACTAAAATTTTAATTTTACTGTCAACAAGATCATTCTCAATAAGTTGCCAATTTTGAAGGAGGTTTCACTTTCTGAATAACTCCACCTTTCTCAGTTGATACTAGAATGGAGAACTAGGTTATTCCTTCAAGGTCGGACATTGCGTATCTGAAAGTTCCAGTCATGTCAGTGTATCCGTCTCTGTAGAATGATTAAAGGTAACTCTTTTTGCTGAATACTTTGACGTAAGCTCCTGGGTACTTCTTCTTGTTTATGAAAACTTGCAAGGTTCCTGCGTTCTCACTAACTTTGACCTTCAGATCAGAGTTAGTCCACTCGAAAGTACTTATTTTTTTAGGAGGCAATCCTTCCTTAGCCTCAGTTATTTCAACCGTGGCATTAAGAATACCTGGGAAATCTATTCTCTTAACAATAATCTCTTTTGTCTCGCTATTTGCAGGATATTCCTTAGAATATGAAGGTTTGACAGCCGTAAATGCCTTGTAGTCATAGAAGGGATACTCAGAGAATAATACCTAAAGATTGAGTTCATAGAACTCGACTAAGATAACTGTATCTGCTGGCTGGATGATCTTGAACTGGTCAGCTTCTTGGATGATTTGGGTTTGGAATTATTCTGTCCTTTTGTATTCGTTTTCTTATGGGAAATCGTTGTCTTAGGCCTATAAAGAATTTCTAACTTCGTCGAACAACTTTTTCCAAGATTGGATGGGATAATCTTTGTAGCTACTGATAATTTCTCTGGCCACTTCAAAATTAGGCGCATTCAGTGACATATCAAGGAAGCATCTCATGTAGTCAACTTGGATTTTGTATTATTCGGGTGACTGATTCACAACCCTCTTCAAAATCGAGTCCGCCTCCTTGAGTCTATCTTGTAAAATCAGATAATAGGACAAAGAGACACCAAAAGCAGCCCTATCTCTAACTCCTATAACTGAGCTCAGCAAAAATTTCAAGTAAGTCTCTTTGAACTGCAAATTTCTGATTGTTGATTTAGTCTAGTTAGCGAACTGATGAGTTCTGCTTGAATAGTAAGGGAAGTATTCAAAGACAGCCGACCTTAAAATGCTTTTATATCCGAGTGAATAGCTTATTTTTTCTTTTATAGCTTCCAAATCTTTGTGATAAAAGGCGAAATTCCAAATCTATTAAATGTAGTATTTTCTTTCTCTTAAGATTTAAATAACTGTGCTGTAAAAATGTCTGTCTTTCAACATCCACAAAATGGAAGCAGGGTCAAATATATTGGTATCGAAGATGTTCTTGTTTTGAATGAATTCAACAATTTTTTATTTATCGCCTGAGCGAAGGATATCATCAAAGGATTAAAATTTATTGATGGTTAAGTGCTTTTTAACTACGATATTGGGCTTAGGAAAAGCTTTGGCAATTATGGTAGATCCTCTGCAGGCATTGCTTGGGTAAATGGGGAATTCTCCTTCTTCTGGTAGGTAGAACACCCGTTTATACACTTAGGAAGTATATTATCTCAGAACTATATTGACTATTTCAGTGTATTAATGGCTTTGGAGAGGAATAGCGCCCTTTGGAATGTCCAACAATATTTGAAGTTCTAGAGGAGTACCCGAAGTGTTAGTCACTACAGTTTGACAAATATAAGGCTTTTTAACCACAAATTCTTCAACCTCTCTTTCAACCATCAACCCGTCTTCATAAGTATGCATATTTTGTGGATCAATAAAACGCTGATTAATCTGTACTCCGAATTTGCTTGCAAACTATAATTCTTTAACTTATTTGACGTAAAGAAGCATAGGGGATTTCGCTTTTATTTTGTAGTTTTAACCCAAAGTTTCAAGATCGAAATTGGCTGAACTTTATGCCGAAATGAAGCAAGCTGCCAGAATAAATCCAATGTTTGTCGTCAAAGACATAAATTCTTTTGACAGGAAATTTGTTGAGTTACCTGCTAATAAATGTTCTGCTAATTTGGCCCAAAAGGATGCTGCCGGCACCAAATAGGGAGCTTCTGTATTATGATCCTTAACATTATAGTAGGTCCTTTAAGTATACTCCTTTGTACTTTCGACTGGAACAAAAGCTTTCTTTTCAGCCCTTCTAAAACTTCTTTCTTCCATTGCGCTCATCTCCATGCAACCAGATTAGTTATAGTCATAATACATTTATCTCTAAGGTTAAGCTCTACTACTAGCTTTAAAAGATCTACTGTAATTTGCATGACTCCCTAGCAATTTTTTCTATTTCTATTCACCAACTTTACTGTTGATCATAGTATCAAAGTTTATTTTGAACTATTCGTAATTCTTTTTAATGCTTTCTTGCTACAAATTAAGCATTTTTGCGATGTTTTTGGCAATTTCCTTTTCATTTTGCTCGACAAGAGCATGAACAAGCAGCACTTTTTCGAACGAGTTCAATTTTGAAAATTTATTGATTTTTGCAAACTATTTGATATTTTTATCTCCTATCAGGGCTAAGTCTACAAAAGTTTTATTAATTTTGTAACTGATAAAAGGTTTGACAATGCTATTGAAAAATGAATTGTCTTGGAAATAAAGGAAGGCATTGAGCTCATGACAGCATTATTTGTCGTAGATTTACCTCTTTTTAGCTTAGTTGTAGCTATTCCAGTTGAGTAAATGCGAACTCCAATCATAAAGATTGCACCTCTTAGAATTGGCGTATTAGTAAATATCTGGAAGTGTGACAGTCCTCCATAAACTGTTTCGATTAATAATCCTTTCTTATCCTGCTTTTAACTCATAAACCTATCTTGACATTGTCCATCCCTTTGATGGTTAGGCATCCACCATTCCCACATGTCTAAGATCTTTATATTTTCTGTTCTAAGTTTGGCCTAAGAAAATCGTTTTCTTGATTGCTGAGCCTGGAGTAAGGATGAAAAGCTAGACGTTATTGTAGGTGTTTGGAACTTCAAACACAATCGTTTGTCCATTAAGGTTGCTTTAAACTTGGCCTGAGACTGCTAAAAAGTTGTTATGACTGTTTAAATAGTTTATCTTGCCAATTTTTCTATCTGTGCCATTCTTTTTCTTGGGGTTAACTCTTTCTCTCAAATTGGGATCCACATTAACCATAGCACATTCTTATACATATCTATCTTAACCATCCAAATCTTCATCCTCTTGATGAGTCTACCTGACCAATGCCCTTTTTAGGAATATACCTGGCTTTTATAAATTGTTGCCAATGATCTTCTCCTTTTTTCCCTGTCTTTTCCAGACATAAGCTCCTTATTCAGAGAGGGTTTTGTTGCTAAAGTAGGCTGAGTTAGTTGGTTTTAGATAGTGTTGGTTGAGTTGAGGCTGCACGTTAAAATCTAAAGGTGCGAAGGCTTGGTGAAACTCAGGGGCTATATAATTGGAAGCAAAAGCATGCACCCTAACATTTTTCTGCTTATCTGCCACCAAATCAGACAAATTGAGCGCAACATGTATCTTGGTAGTGTTTTAGAGGTTTTCTTGCTTGATTGCTTAGATATTGATGCCTTGATATACATTTTTGTTGATGTCATAGACCTTTCCGTTGAATTAATCGTAGACCTTTTGATTATCATCAGTATCACCTTCCCACTTATAGTTTTTAAGAGTCAGAACCTCAATGATTTTGTCAATCGGTAGAATTTTCAAGATGTAGTAGCCTTAACTATTGATAGTCGGCAAAGTGATTCTGCCATTCTCAGCTTTAATCAGGTTAGAAATGTCTTCTGCGTAGTATTTATCAAATGTCCTTAGCAAGACAAACTCATGGGCTGTCCATTTTTCGTCAACTGGTAAACTTACTATTTGTCCCACCTTAACGTAAATCTTGTCTGAATAGTTCAGAGCAAATTAAGACTTATTTAAATACCATACTCTAGAGACTGTTGATTTGAAGGCAGTGACTTCTGCTGAAAGCTGTTTTACTATAGAAAGCTTTCCAAGCTGTACTTTTCCATTCACATCAGTTTTCACCTTAGTTTTCTCTGTTTATTCAACCCCAGTAATAGAATAATTCAAAATGATGTCAGTATTAGCAATAGTTTATCCGTTCTGTCCCAAAACGTTCAAAAAATAGTTCTCTTTATCTTTCTCAAGGTAGATGTCAACAAAATTTTGCTACTTTTCTTGCAAATCAATTGGTATCTATTTTTTATGACTAACAGTTCTTTCTTTTTTCGTTTGGAGCAGAATAGTGGCTTCAACTGAGATACTAATAGCTGAAATGTAAGATTGAATAGGAAATTCGATAGAAGGATCCTATCTGTCAACCCATTTATCAATGTTAAATGAGTAATAGGTTGATATCCTTTGATTATTTGTTACTGTCACTTTGACCTTGATACTTTGGAGAAGTTACAAGCTCATCGCGCAGTTATTCATTGATAATCTTCCGTGTAAGAGTATTTTCGCCTTCTTTCCCACAATAAAGCTCTCTGGATTGTAAAGATAGCCTACTTCGAATTTGTATTCCTCAATTTTTAACTCCTTTTAATACAATTCAGCATAGTTTCCTATTGAGGCCACGATTGTTATCCACTCGGTTTTTTAAACATAATCAGTAAAGAAGTAGTTCTTATTTTATTTGAGAGTCTTTGGCTGTCCCTTAACCCAAACTTTAAGCCCATCTTTATGAGTAAGTGGCCTGCCTTCTTGGTCGTAGAAGCTAAACTGTTGACCAGCCTAAGTGAATGACTAGAGGCATAGAATGGCACCTTTTCTAATAATAGCACGACTGGTAATAGTATCTCCCTGTAAATCAACGATAAAGACTCCCATTCTCTTAGGAATGTGCTTTTCTTAAATTTTGATGGTTGTATCAACAACTTTATAAGGGTTCTCGTTCCCTAGCTCATACTCATAGGGATATTCAACAGCAGGTTTCAAAAATGAAAGGTTGATGTCATCTTGAATCTGACCTGAAGAAGTCAGCAGGTGTTTTTAGAGATTTAGCTCGTATATCTTTACGACGATTTTAGGAATATTTTTAATGCTGAGCTCGATTTCTACGTCATCGTTAGGCCTATACTTTCTCTTATTTGTTGCGTGGAGCTTTATTGATTTTTCTTCTTTCAATGTTTGCAGCTCCTCTGAGTTGAAATGCTAGTATGCTGCCTAACTTTTTTATCCTAGAGCTAGCGTGGCTTTTGCTTGCAATTTGAGCAAATATTTGCTATTCAAGTAGGGACTAAGTTGCTCAATATAAGGAAGTTTCTGATTATTAAATTTAAACAGCTTTTCTAAATATTCCTCAACAAATTTTTCAACTTCTTGGCGGTCTATCTGCAAAGCATACCGCATTTTGGGAACAAATTGAGCGGCTCGATCACCTCTGATCTTACCATTAAGTTAGGTTCTGTATGAGGGAGTTATTTCAAGTAACCTTGAAACTGAATTGTTGTTTTTGAGGTACTATACTAACCTATCTAGGGCTGGATCTCCAACAATAAGATCAAGTAACATTATTTCTGCTTTGAACTTGTTTATGTAAGATTTAATTATGCCATGATTGATCTTACTCAGCTCCTATACGATTTGAGTGAACTCCATTCTTTTGTTTTCGTGCTGGATCTTTGAGAAATACTAAGAGTCTTCAACATGTTTGGTAATTCTCTCACTATAGTTGAGGTTGAACCAAAGCTAAATGTAGTCTTAGTTTTCAAAAAGCTTTGGCTCGACTTCTCCCAATTGGTTGATTTGATCTTTTGTTAGGTTTAGTAAAATTTTACTGGTAAGTCGATAAGCTTTGTTGGCCTTTCTCTTCTCGTTTTAGTATTATAACAAAAACTTAGCTATGAATTTCTTCTAAAAATGATAAATTATTCCACACTTTTCAAGAAGGAACTATTTTTCGGGTAGAGGCAAACCAAGCAACACTTTGTCGCTGACCTTTGAAATACCGAAATCATTCAAATTGCGAATGAAATCTGGCCTACTGGTTAGTTTTTCATCGAGATAGCTTTAGAGAGTTTCTTTAACTGTTATATGAGTTGGAGTCAAATCTTACTTCTGACCGGTGGGATCATTCGCAGACAGCGTTTGCGGGCGTGGATAGTCGAAATTATTGGTGGCAAACAGTTTTCTTATTTTGTTTCCTATATCATCATCTTTGAGTTCTTTAGCTGTTTGTAGGTAATTGGTTAGTTTTAAGGCAATTAGGTCGTTTCCTAAGACCGGATTCAGTCCAATTTATTGAATACGCTTCTCATAGTCTCTAAGATTGGTAACATCTTCAGTCAAAATGCTGAGGACATTCTTTTAAGTAGGGTCGTTCAAAGTTCGCAAGTATTCCTGCGGGTTTTCTGCCTTGAGGTAGGCCTAGAGGAGAGGTATGTAGCGTTATAACTCGTTGAACATGTGCTTTGAAATATCTTAGCCAAATATAATACTTAATATCGGATTAGACTTATATATACGCAAAGTGTAGCACCAAAATTTACCAAAATGGAGTTGCCAATACCTGATAAAAAACACACTGATATTAACCCTACTGTTATCTTAAAGCTTCTATTTGAGGTAATTTCGGTTGATCATTACTTTTTTTTGAATCAAACAAATAAGGACCTAATCCGAGTCAAGATGGATATACGGAGCTTCATTCTTAACTACATCACGAAGGCTAAATGAAGGCGGATCAAAAGATAAAGAAGAAGTTGATAAGTTATTATGATGAGGGTATGTAATTAGGCAATCAAAGCATAAAATGTATATATCAACTTTTTCGTGAGGCTACTTTTCTCACTTAGTCTTATATTTCTTTGACAATCTTCAGTGCTGATTCAAAGTAATACCTTTTTCTCATAACTGGATCGTCTTTTAAGTATAGGATCTATAACGATCCTTCAAGATCTCCTTGGAAGAACTTCGTGCACGATTGCAGTGAAAATTGACTGATCTCATATTTCACCACTTAGATGTGCTCTATCTGCTGATCCAACTTTTGTCTCTTGATTATAAGCTCATCTTTATTTCCCCCTAAGGCTTAAATCTGTTTAATCCGTTTCTACAGCTTCTCTTTCTAGCTCAGCTTTCTTCCAATCTTGTTTTGCTGAATCTACAGTTCATGGTTGACTATTTGAGCATAGGTCTATGTGAAATTTGGGTTGACATAGTATTTGATGAAGATAAGGCCTACAATGAAATAGTAGCGAGTGTGGTACTTTTTCTCATATTTCTAAATCATCTAGCCGAGTTTGTTTTCTTAGAGGTAGTTTTTGATCAGCTTATGATAAACTTTGCAATTATTCTGGTCCCTGATTCCTTAATCAGGAGCAGTAGTAATTTCACCCTCCTCAGAGATTTGAGGCTATCTTGAAACCCTTTGAGACTCAGAGGTGACCATCCTAGGTTTGTCAGCCTTTTTGATCTGTTTCCTTTTAGTGATCGGTTTATGAGAACTTTAATTCTTTTATAAGTTCTCATCTCTTATAACATTAGAGTCAACAGGCTATGCATCAACATCAGGCTGAGACACTTACCCAAACATTGAGCCAGCAGTCCCCACCTCAGGATGTTCCTCAGATATGGAAAAATCCGACTAAGTCCTTGAATTACGCTAATCAAAAGAAGTGCTGACCAGCGAAGAGCCCAAGTTAAAAGGATCGAAGGACAAGCGATAAGAGGTATTATAATTCAAGTTCGTCAAGTAGCTTAACTCTTCCAGGTGTTGGGAGCCTACTTGCATGCATTAAGAAGGAGCTATGTTGCCCATACTACTTTCTAAGTAAAATATTATAAGTTGAGAGAAAAGAGCGCCGTTTTAAAGTAATACTTCTGTCAGGGATTCTCAGGCGAAAATGCGGCAGGGCTTAGGTGAAGGTCCAACTTCGCACAACCAAGATTCATAATTGAAAAACAAGCTGATGACGAGAATTAGTGATAATGCGTGACAGGCAAGCGTTTGGTCCAAAAAGAGTCATAAAGTGTAACTGCAGGGGGGGCTAGGCATTTGGTAGTAGTATCAGGGGAATAGAGCTGTTTACGTAGGGTATGGCCGAGTTGAGGTTTTGGAATGCTGTTTATTAATTAATTACATGTTATAATATATTCAAATTAGCTTGTTTTGAACTAATACGCGAAAATACTGGGCTCATGATTAATTAGTCTGCCAGAAACTTTGGAACTGATCAATCTTGCCTGGTCCTTCGCAAACAACCCATCTATAATTGATAGCCTTCGTATTCGTCAGAAAAGGAAAGATGTTAGCCAGAAAACAGACCTTGATTAAATCTGATAAAATAATATACTGATCGTACATCGTTATGTTTTTAGCTCTACAAATAATATCAACACTTAAATTCTTGTACTTTTATTTATTTGAAAAATCTTTTATAGATGGACGTCGAAAAACCGCAGATCGATCAAAACGCTCTCTCCAGACAGCTCGCTGTCTACGGACACGAAGCTCAGGGCAAACTTATGGCTCTCCGAGTCTTCATTCATGGCATCTCAGGCGTACAAATGGGGTTATCTTTAGTTGGGAGTTGAAGTTGCCAAAAACCTGATTCTAGCAGGCCCTAAGCAAGTCACCATCTATGACCCAAGAATAGTAAGCGTCGAAGATATTGGGCGCAA
>Ga0316217_10004029_pt1 | contig 16195 bp, 11 predicted proteins | sample 1anoAmetaG_FD_203633 | JGI IMG/M metagenome (GOLD analysis project Ga0316217, IMG submission 203633) | Freshwater microbial communities from Trout Bog Lake, Wisconsin, USA - 1anoA | ecosystem: Environmental > Aquatic > Freshwater > Lake > Hypolimnion/Profundal zone | place: USA: Wisconsin...
CCCTCGTGCACGCCGCGCGCCTTGTCGTCGATGTACAACATGCCGCCGCCGATCATCACCGAGATATACATGGCCAGGGCGATGCAGGCGGGCAGAAGAAACTTCATGTAGTTGACGTAAGGGTACAGCTCCACCACATCGAGAGCGATGGCGTTGGCCAGGCGCGGCTGGATAACCGGGTTGGTGAGCGCGGTGACCAGCGCCTGCATCTCGCCTTCCAGCGAGCCGGAGGTGAACTGGTCGGAGTTATCCACCACAAAACCGATGCGCGGGGCATCCTGCGCGTAGACGCGGCGCGAGAATTGCTTGGGAATGATCACCGCGCCGTCCACCTTGCCGGTGCGCACGTCTTCGCGGGCCAGATTCTCGTCCGTATAGTTGACCGTGGTAAAGGTCTTGATGTTGACCGCGATGGCGTCGAAGCCCTCGCGAATCCTGACGGCCTGCGGGCCATGATCGTAATCGACCACGGCCACGCGCGCGCCCACAATCTTGCCGCCAAAGGCGTTGCCCATGATGAGCAACTGCAAGATGGGCATCATCAGGGACATGATCATGAGCATGGGCGAGCGGAAGAACTTGCGCATCTCGCGCTCGACAATGGCAAACATTCGGTTCATGGCTGGGCTCCGGGGCGCGGCGGCAATGAGAAGAGCGGGGGCTTGACCTGCTCGTCGCGCAGTTGCCGGCCGGTGTAGTGGACAAAAACGTCGTCCAGCGAAGTGTTCTGCACGCTGAGAGAAGTGACCGTTTCGCCGAGCGAAGCGGCTAACTCCACTAACTGCATGGTCGTTCTGGAGCCGGAGGAAGTCAGCACCCGATAGAAGCCGGCGCTCTCGGCCTGCACGCTGGTCACGCCGTCCAGGCCCTCAAGCCGTTCCTTCCATAAGCCGGTTTCTCGGTCGAAGTGTACCTCGACCACATTGGCGCCGGGGACGCTGTGCTTCAGCTCGCTGGGCGTGCCCAGCGCCACCAGCGTGCCGTGATCGACAATGGCGATGCGGTCGCAGAGCTTGTCGGCCTCTTCCATGTAGTGCGTGGTCAGCAGCATGGTCAGCTTGCGCGTGGTGCGCAGGTTGTCCAGCATCTCCCACACCGCGATGCGCGAGACCGGATCCAGTCCGGTGGTCGGCTCGTCGAGGAAGAAGATCTGCGGATTGTGCACCAGGCCGCGGGCGATTTCCAGACGGCGGCGCATTCCGCCGCTGAGCGTCTTGGTCTGCGCGCCCCGCCACTTGGTCAGGTCCACGGCTTCCAGCACTTCGGCGATGTTCTTCTTGCGCTGCTCCTTCGGAACGCTGTACAGCTTGGCGTAGATGCTCAGGTTCTCCTCGACGGTAAGATCGGGATCGCTGGTGAGCGCCTGCGGGATCACGCCGATCATGCGGCGCACGTCGTCGGGATCCTTGGCCACATCGTGTCCGCCGACCAGTGCCCTGCCGCCCGAGACCGGCAGCAACGTGGTCATCATGCGGATCAGCGTGCTCTTGCCCGCTCCGTTGGGACCGAGCAAGCCGAAGATCTCTCCGTCGGCCACGTTGAAGTTCACATCCTTTACCGCTTCAAAATCCCCGTAGCGCTTGAAGATGTGCTCCACCTGGATGGCGGACGCCGCGCTCATTGCTTCACCAGCTTGTTCTTGGCAATGTAGACTTCGGCCGTCATGCCGGGCACCCAGCGCTCGCCGGGGTTGTCGATCAGCATCTTCAACTGGATGGTCTTGATGTCGCGCTTGCGGTCGCTCACATCGCGCTGGGTGGCGAAGTCGGCTTCGGCGGCCTTGACGATGACCTTGCCCTGGATGGTTGCGCCCGAGGGCATCACCACGCGCAGCGAGTCGCCCAGTTGCACGGTGTCGGCCTGCGTCTCGGGCAGCGGCGCGTAGATCCAGGTCTGCGTCAGGTCCATGATGGTGACAATGGGCGCACCCGCAGCAACCACCTCGCCCTGGCGCGCGGCGCGGACGTGCACCTTGCCGCTGATCGGGGCGAAGACCTGCGAGTAACCCACCTGCACCTTTGCCTGATCGGCCATCGCCTTGGCATTCTCCACCAGGCCGCGCGTCGAATCCACCGTGCGCGCCGCGGCCGCGGCTTGCAACTCGTGCGCCCGCGCCTGGCGAAGGCTGGCTTCGGCGGCGGCGACATTGTTCTGTGCGGCTTCCACCGCGGCCTGCGTGGCGCGCAGGCTGGTGGCCGCGTCGTCGCGGGCTTGCGCGCTCATAATCCCCTGCTGCGCAAGGGCGACGGTGCGGCTGGTGTCGGCCTGCTGGTGGTCGTAGTTGGCCTGCGCCTGGGCCAGCGTGGCGCGCGCCGCCGCCACCATGGCTTCGGCGTTGATCGCGGCGCTGGTGGTTTCGCCACGCGTCTGGCGCTCGGTCTCCACCGTCTCGCCCAGCTTGGATGTCTGGCTGGAGACAGTCGCCTCGGCAGCCTTGCGGACCGCCTGCAGGTCGTCGCTCTCGATGACCGCGATCAGTTGGCCGGCCTGCACGTCCTGGCCTTCGTCCACCGTCAGGGTCTGGATGCGGCCTTGAATGCGGGCGCTCACGATCACTTCGTTGGCGTCCACCGTGCCAATCAGTTGCAGGTCGCCGGTGGGCCGCACGGTGACGAAGTACCAGATGAGCGAGCCCACGGTTAGCAATGCCAGGATAAGAAAAACTCGATTGCGTGCGTTCACTTGTTCCTCACTTCATTCAGGACGGTTCAGGCCTGGTTTTATTGCATGTTTTGCGACTTTGGCGAGGGCGATCGCGCTTCTTTCCGGCATGGGAGTCGACTCCAGCACGTGCGCGGCCACGCGCGCTCCGTGCTCCCGGTCGATGAAGATCGTCTGGCCCAAGTACTCGATGGCCGTCTTGCGGCGGGATTGGAGAGCCTCCTGCGACAGCGGATCGTACTCCTGCGCCAATTTGGTCATAGGCGCGGAAAGAAAGTAGAGGATGTTGGCGCCGAGGCCGGCGTAGATCAGTTGCGTCCACTCCACCGGAATGAGTTCGCCATCGGTAATCCCCTCTTCCACGAGTACGCGGACCCTGGCCCAGAGCGGGCGCATCAGCTTCTCCGCAATCGGCCCCATGGCATTCGACTCGCCGCTATGCAGGCGGATCATCTCCTGCTGCATGAGACTTTGGAAAGCGCGGTTCGAGTACATGCGGTCGAAGTGATTGAGCACGATGCGAAGAAAACGCTCGCCGGCCGAGGCGTCGGCTTCCAGCAAGGCAAAACTGTTGGCGCGCACGCCCTCGACAACCGCATCCAGGGCCGCGGTATACAGAGCTTCCTTGCTGCTGAAGTAGTAGTAGAGCAGCGCCTTGTTCACGCCCGCCAACTCGGCGATCTGCTCGGTGCGCGCCCCGGCCAAACCGTTTTCGCTGAATTCATGGATCGCGGCGTCGAGGATGCGGGCGCGTGTCTGGTCGGCACGTTCGGCCTGGGTGCGGGTTGGAGCGGGGCTTGTCATGTTTTTAACTAACTGGTTAGTAAAGTAAGACAAAGCCACCGAAATTGCAAACCAGTGTGCATGAAAATTCCGTTACCCCCATACAATCGACTTGCAATCAACAAGATAAAGAAGTGCGATCGCGAGAGATCCGCTGCCCGCAACCGCCTCGGACGTAGGCATTCCGGTCCGGACAAGCCCGTCGTGCGCCCCAAACCGTGCTCGCTGGCCGCGCCCGTCCGGGCGGAAGCGCCGGTTTGCAACGCGCCCCGATTTTTCCACCGCCGCGCCCACGCGCCAGGTCTTTTCGCGTTCATGTTTTTGCCGCGCTCGCCGATGAACCGACTGTTGGCCTGGGAATGGACTTCAGGGCTGGGGAGGCGAGGCGCGTTGAGACCCGTACAGACAATCCCTCACTCTCCGAACCGCAATCCCCTCTCCGGCCTGGCGCTGGTCGAGTTGGAATCGGCCTCCAACACCCAGGTCGTCGGCGTCAGCGCGGCCTGGCGCAAGCTGCTCATGCAGGCCGAGATGGCCGCGCCCCATGTGCAATTAGCCGCGATTGAAGGCGAGCACGGCTCCGGCAAGCACACGCTGGCCCGCTTCCTCTTCAGCCGCTCGCCCCTCTCCGGCTCGAGCTTCCAACGGCGGGACGCGCGCGAATGGCTGGTCACCGATGCCGATCCAGTCACACTCACTGGATTCACCTATCTGGATCGCGTGGACCTGCTGGCCCCTCCGGGCCAAGGGCTGCTGCTGGGTGTGCTGAAAACCTTACAGGACCGTCCGCCGGGCCGCGCGGTGGTGCTGGCCTCCTCGCAAACCTCGCTGCGCCAGATGGCGGGCCAAGGGCTGCTGTTGCCCGACCTGGCCTTCCGGCTTACCGCCGTGCGCTTTGCCATTCCGCCCTTGCGCCAGCGCAGGGAAGACATTGCCCCGCTGGCCCAGGCGCTGTTGGACCGCATCTGCACCCGCTACCAGCACCGCCCCGTCGTCCTGGGTCCGGGCGCGTTGGCCCGGCTGCTCCAGCACAACTGGCCGGGGAACGTGCGCGAGCTGGCCTCGGTGCTGGAGTCGGCCCTGCTCGAAGCCGTCAACGGTGTCATCCGCCCCGACGACCTGGCCCTGCCCACCGGTGCCGAGGCCTTTGCCGAGATTCGCCAGGCCAACCGCCCGGAGAACCTCTCTCTCGATGCGGTCATCCGCCATCACGTCGAGTACGTGCTGGACCTGAACCGGGGCAACAAGCTGCGCGCCGCCCGCCAACTGTGCATCAGCCGCTCCACCCTCTACCGCATCCTGGGCAACGAGACCATCCTGGCGCAGTGAAACTCTGCCCACCGCCAGATACCAAGGGCAGGCTTGCAAAATCTCCTTGAAACTGCGAAGTGTTTCGGATTGCGTGCCGTGTCAAGGCACGGCTTCGACCCGGTCTCCATGGGCCTCTGGCCCACCCGCGCCGACGAAAACGCCTCTGTGCCTCCGCCCCGGAGGGGCAGTAAGAGAATAGCCCAGGGCGACAGCCCTGGGTATGCCAACCAACAAAGCTTTAAAGCCCCGGCGGGGCGACCGAAATATCCCTGAGATCCCAAAGGACAAGGCCGCGTTTTCTCGCGGTCCCGAAAGAGCAACAAAAGAGGTTGGGCTTCACAGGCCGCGGAAAAGATCCAGATTCGATATGTTTTGTAACAGGGCACGACTTCAGTCGTGCCGAAAAGCCGCCAAAAAACCTGTGGGCTTTAGCCCCTGGGGGCGTAGTTTCCGAATTGCCGGTAACCCGCCCGCAATTCGGAATTTGCATGCGGATTTATTTGTCATTCTTTGGCAGTACCCATTATCGGGAGCAATCAGACTAGTTCCGGTGTCTAATCTAAATAGAAAGCCAAGCTTAGGGATGGCCTATGAAGTCAAGTATGACGAGCTTTGTCCTCGTGATTGAACTGCTGTGGGCCGCTGCGGCAGTTGGTGACGCCCCTTTGGCAAAGCCTGCTCCCGTTCATGTCTGCTCGCAGCACTTCTGCGTGGATTCGACCCCGGGAGGAGACACAATTTTTCGCTGTACCCATCAACCGGACTCAGACCGCTGTCATTGGTCAATCCCAGGGTGGCACCGGAATGTTTTTGTTTCAGATTTCGGAGTGGTGGCTGTTGTGAATGACGGGGGGAATCTGTTGCCGCTGGACTACGATCCCGATACGGTCCTAATCCAACTCTGGAAGAACGGACTGATGGTACGGGGGATCCGTGCAAGCGAGGTCGCAGGTATTCGGCAGAGACGGACTGCATCGAATTATGACTGGGGTGTGGTGAGGGGATTCGATCAGAACAGCGAGATTATCGTCACAACAAGTGCGGGAAAGAGGGTTGAGATCGCGAATCCATTGGAGCGGTCATTCAATTACTTCCCGGCAACAATGGTCGATGAGTTTCGTGCACAGTGGTACGGACGCTTTCTCGATGCGTTGAAGGAACCATCGATCTGGGAGCGTTCAAAGAAGACTCAAGATCAGTCTTATCGGTTCACTTGGCTGCGCTCCTTTCATCATCCTGTGGTGATTCGTGTTGATGTTAGACCAGATGGGATTTGCGAGATAACTGCGAAGGTCGGACTCGGCGCAGGCGGATATGATCCGGGGATGCTGATCCGAAACGAGACTCGCCCCCTATTGAAGGTTCAGTCGGATTGGTTCTTGAATCAGATTGTTTTGAAGTTCTGGAATGGACCGCGAGAAGATGACAGAATGCCCGGAAACGACGGTGCTCAGTGGATCATTGAAGGAGCGAAGAACGGTCGGTATCAAGTCGCGGACAGTTGGTCACCGGATGCCGGACCGATTCGCGAACTGGGGCTGGCGATGATTGGGCTTGCTGATTTGAGAATCCCTAACGACGAAATCTACTGAAGGGCTTGGCAGGGACCAAGCCCACACAAGGCACGGATCGTTGGCTTTCCAATGCATCCGGGCGAATCGTCGCCTATTCGGAAATTTCTCGTTCTTTGCGTAGAATTACTCCCCTTTGCCGCACAATGGTTCTGGGCCGTGGTGCAGGCTCATTCCAATGCACAGGGGCATCCAGGGCGCATTTGCTTCTACAAGCGAGAAATAGCGCCGCTAACCCCTTTGCTGAGACGATTTTGCGGATAACCCCAATGGCAAGAAGAATTTAGCGCGATAGCCCTGCCGCATCCCATTGAAACCAGGGATTTTATTCCCAAAATACGGGGGGGGGGAGGGCATAAGCGTCTGAGAAGCCAAAAAGCGAGGCCGGGGAGCTTCCCCGGCCTCGCTTCGTTTGAAGTGCACAACCTGCAGCTTACGCCGGCCGGACTTCGGGCGCCGGCTTGGCCAGCAGAACGCCCAGGGCGCAACTGGCCATGCGCGCCAGTTCGCCGTCGGCGCGGCTGGTCAGAACCACCGGCACCTTGGCGCCCACCACAACGCCCGCGGCCAATGCGCCGGCCAGGTATTGCAGTTGCTTGAACAGGATGTTGCCTGCTTCGAGATTCGGCACCATCAGCAAATCGGGATCGCCGGCCACCGGCGACTTGATCTTCTTGATGCGCGCCGCCTCGCTCGAGATGGCGTTGTCGAAGGCCAGGGGACCGTCCACAATGGCGCCGGTGATCTGTCCGCGATCCACCATCTTGCACAGTGCGGCGGCATCGAGAGTGGAGGGAATGGCCGGGTTGATCGACTCAACCGCCGACAGAATGGCCACCTTCGGGTTCACCACTTCCAGCGTGTTCATCATGTCGATGGCGTTCTGCAGGATGCTGATCTTGGTTTCCAGATCGGGCTGGATGTTGATGGCCGCGTCGGTCACGTAAAGCGCCTTGTGATACGAGGGCACATCGAGCGCAAACACGTGACTGATGCGGCGTCCGGTCCTCATGCCGCCTTCTTTCGAGACCACGGCGCTCATCAGCTCGTCGGTGTGCAGCGAGCCCTTCATGAGCATCTGCACTTCGCCGGTGCGCGCCAGCTCCACGCCCCGCTTGGCGGCCGAGCGGCTGTCGCCGATGTCGACAATCTGAATCGGCGTCAGATCGAGATTCAACTTCACGGCCAGATCGCGGATGACGGACTCGGAACCGACCAGAACCGGAATAATCAGCTTGTCCTTGAAGGCCTGCATCGCGCCGCCCAGCGAGACTTCGTCGCAGGGCCAGACGATGGCCGTCTTCACCGCCGGCTTGGCCGTGGCGCGCGCAATCATGCCGCGGTAGTGGCGATAGGGATCGTTGACGATCAGTTGCGGCACGGGCAGTGTGGACCAGCGCAGCTTGGTCGCCGGGGCCAGCAGCTTGGCGGTGCCGGAGAAGATCTGCGTCCCCGCGCCGTTATGCGCTTCGCAATCGAAGTGGATGGTCTTGCTGGCGTCGTCCTTGGCCGTGACCTTCACGTTGACCAGAATGCGGTCGCCCACGCGGATGCGGGTATTGAACGTGAGCGAAACGTTCGTCAGGGTGCATCCGGGTCCGGGGATATTCATGCTGAACAGGCCGGAGATCAGCGAGGCGCACCACATGTTTGGACCGGTGGGAGGCACGCCGCCGGCGCGCTCGATGATCTCGTCGTTGTTCAGAACCGAATTGAATCCCGAGATCGAGGCAAACGCCATCGCGTCGTTGGTGGTCAGTACGTGTTCCGTCGAGGCGGTATCGCCAATTGCAATCTCGTCGTAGGTCTTGCTTTCAATAAACCCCAAATTCATAAAAACTCCTCACCGGCTCGCAGCCGGTCCAATGTTATGCGATCATCGTAGTCCCCTGAACGAGCGCCCCACGTGATTGCAATCACTTGCAGAGCAGGCATTGAGTCTGGAAGGCCGATTTGTCCCATCAGCCGGGACAACCTGTCCGCCTGTCAGACAATCCTACCCGGCCTGACGCCCGGCCAGTCCCCGCTGCTCCATCCGCCCCAGCGCCAGCAGGATGCCGTGCAGCAGCGCGTGCGGCCGCGGCGGGCAGCCGGGAATGAAGACATCCACCGGCACCACCGCATCCACCCCGCCCACGGTGGCGTAGTTGAGTCCGAAGATGCCGCCGCCGATGCCGCAGGCCCCGACCGCCACCACCATCTTCGGCTCCGGCGTGGCGCGATAGGTCTTCAACAAAGCGAGTTCCATGTTGCGCGTCACCGGGCCGGTGACCAGCAGCATGTCGGCATGGCGCGGCGAGGCCACAAAGTGGATTCCCAGCCGCTCCAAATCGTAGATCGGGTTATTCAGCGCGCCGATTTCGATCTCGCAGCCGTTGCAGGAGCCGGCATCCACCTCGCGAATGGCCAGCGAGCGGCCCAGAACGTCGTGTATCGTCTGCTGGACCTTGCGTCCCAGGTGCTCCAGCGATTCGCCTTCGGCGGGATAGCCGGTGCGCAGGCTGGCCAGTTCGCCCTGGCTTCCATCTGCCTCGAGCGGGTACTCGGCAGTCACAACCAGGTCGCCGCGCTCGCGGACGGCCAGCGCGAACTCGCGCGTCACGCGCACCGCGCCGCTTTGGTCGGCCTCGGCGCATTCTCCGCAGTAAATGCAGAAGCCGTAGTCCACGGTGACGCGGCGGCAGTCTTCGGAATCCTCGATGGAGATCGCGCCGGTTGGGCAGGCTTCCGCCGCGGGGCGAGCGTCGCGCCAGGCGGCGAATTCGAATGCCGGCGCGCCGCGGAAATGCTCCGGAATCTGCGCGGGCTTCTGCGGATACCCGATGGTGACGAGTCGTGTCTGCGCGGCCTTCTTGAAGAGATGAAACATGGGTTAGCGGTCCGTCCCGGAGTAAGAAAGGCTGAAACTTTTGTTGATGACAGGAAAGTCGGGCACGATGTTGCCTTGCACTGCCTCGACCAGCGCCGGCCAATTGTTGAGCGATGGGTCTTTGATCTTGCAGCGTTCCAGGCGGCCTTCGGGGCCGGTGCGAATCCAATGCAGAATCTCGCCGCGCCAGCCTTCCACCGCGCTCAGAGCCACGCAATCCGGCGGCAAGGTGGGAACATCGACGCGGTACGAGCCAGGCGTCAGGGCCGTCAGCATCGCGCGGAGAATGGCGAGCGACTGCCACACCTCGTCCACCCGCACGCTCATCCGCCGCAGCACATCGCCCTCCTGATAGACCGGCACCTTGAAAGAGACCTCGTCGTAAGCTGCATAGGGATGATCGCGGCGCAGATCGCGATCCACGCCCGAGGCGCGGCCCGCGATGCCCACGATGCCCAGATCGCGCGCCTTGTCGGGATGCAGAATGCCGGTGTGCTCCAGGCGATCGCGCGTCGAGTCGGAGCCGTCCACGATTTGCATCAGGTCGGCAAACTCCGCTTCAAACCATTCCAGCGCGTCGCTGCAATCGTCCACCTGTTGCTGCTCCCAATCGTGGCGCAGGCCGCCGGGACAGACCACACCGCGCAGCAACCGGCTGCCCGTCAGCTCTTCGTTCACGCGAAGGATGAACTCCCGCAGCCGCGATGCATGCGCATTGCCCACGCCGAAGCCCACATCGTTCACAATCGCGCCGATGTCGCCCACGTGGTTGTAGATCCTCTCCAACTCAAGCAGCACCGTTCTCATGCGCCGGGCGCGGACCGGTATCTCGATGTCCGCCGCGCGCTCGATCGCCTGGCAAAAAGCGGTCCCGTGCGAGAAGCTCGAATCGCCCGAGATGCTCTCGGCAAGAAAGACCGCGCGATTCACCGGCACGTGTTCGAACTTCTTTTCGATTCCCTTGTGCGTGTAGAACATGCGCAACTGGAGATAGAGAATCGGCTCTCCGGCCACGGCGAAGTTGAAGTGCCCCGGCTCGATGATGCCCGCGTGGACCGGGCCGACAGGAATCTGAATCACGCCTTCGCCCACAGTGGGCCGAAAGATGTGGCGTTCTCCCTCGAACGGCGGCAGCACCGTGTCGATGGAAAAATCCTTGCGCAAGGGATGAATGTTCGGCCAGTTGTCGTGCAAGGCAACGCGGCGCGGGTTGGGATGTCCCTCGGGAACAACGCCGAACCAGTCGCGTATCTCGCGCTCCTGCCAGTTGACCGCGGGAATCTCCGCGGCCACGGAGGGAAACACGGGATTGTCCGCGGCGATCGAAATGCGCAGCAGAAGAAAGCGGCGATCCTCAGGATGGTCGAAAACGTAATACACGAAGAAACAGGATGCGGCGGCGGTTCTATCCTCTGCAAAGACAGACGCCAGGCGGCAACCGTGTTCGACAAGCAGAGCGACCGTTGAGCGCACATCGTCAACTGCCATCTCCGCGTGAATCTCGGCGTCGTTTGCCTGGCCCAGGGATTCGATGCCGCACTGGGCCAGGACTTCGTCGAGCGCGCGCTTGTCTTGTTGGGTCATGGCTGCACCGCCAGAATGTGCGCGGCCCCGTCGATCAGTTGAAAGAGCGGAGCGGGCAGCCAGAATCCCATCGCCACCACCAAAACGCCAAGCCCGATGACCGGATATCTCTTCCACAAGCTGAACTTTTCGCGCGGGGCGCCGCTCGGAGGGCCGAGCACAAGCTGCGTCACGTGGTGAAAGAAACCGCAGAAGATGGCCACGACAAAGACAACAAACAGGATCGACAAGCCCATGTGCTGCGCCGCAAAGCCGGCGCGCAGCACCATGAACTCGCTCTGAAACATGCTGAAGGGCGGCGTCCCGGTGACCGCCAGCGCGCCCAGCAGAAACATCGGCGCGGAGACGGGCAGCACATGCACCAGACCGCCTGCGCCTCGGCGCAATGCGTCGTTGCCCGTATGCTGCTGGATGTTGCCCACCGAGAGAAAGAGCAGCGGCTTGGTCACCGAGTGATACGTCATGTGCAGCAACATGCCCAGCACGCCGAGCGCGCCTCCGAAGCCCAGGCCCAGGGCCATGATGCCGCCGTGCTCGATGCTGGAGTAGGCCAACATGCGGCGCGAACTGCGTTGCAGCATGATGAAGGGCACCGCAACGCCCACGGAGAGGAGTCCGAAGAGAATCAGCAGGTGCGAGGCGAAGTCGGGTCCGAGGCAGCGCACGGTGAGCACATAGAAACGCGCCAGCCCGTAGATGGCGCAGTTCAACACCGCGGTAGACATCAGCGCGGCCACCGGCACCGGCGCTTCGCAATAGGCGTCGGGCTTCCAGGTGTGCATGGGCGCGAGGCCGGCCTTGGTGCCAAAGCCCAGCAGGATGAGAATAAACGCGAGCCGCATCACCGTCTTGTCGAAGTGCGCGGCCTGCAGCACAAGCACCGACCAGTTGAGGGCGCTCACGCTCTCGCTGCCCAGCACCTGATGCGCCGAGTAATAGGTGAGCACGGTTCCGAACAGCGCCATCGACAGTCCCACGCCGCCAATCATGGCGTACTTCCACGCGGCTTCGAGCGAAGTGGGCCGTCCGTAGAATGTGACCAGAAAGATGGATGCGAGCGTAGTGCTTTCGATGGCGATCCACATGACGCCCAGATTGTTGGCCACCACCACCAGATACATGCAAAAGGCAAACAGCGGCATCAAGGCGTAAAACATGCGCAGCTTGCGCAGAACCGCGAGCGGGTCGCCGTCGCCCGCCAGGAAGCCGAGGGACTCGTCGCGCCGCAAGTAGCCCACCGCGTACGGCGCGCAGACCAGATAGACAAAGGCGGTGAGCAGCGCCACCAGCGCGCTGAGATCGTCGGCGTAGAGAAAGCCGTTGCCTTGCGACACCGAGCCTTGCCGCAGAACCGCGCCGGCCAGAAGCACCGCCGCGACAAACGTGCCGCCCGCCGATGCCAGGTGAATTGCCTCCATCCATTGCCGCGTCGGCGCCGCCAGCGCCAGGCCGCATGAAAGCAACGGAATCGAGAGCAAGACGTAAAGAATCATAAGTGTCTCAGCCTTTCAAGCGGCTCAGCCGGCTGACGTCGGTCGAATCGAAGGTCTCTCGAATGCGGTAAACGAGAATGGCAAGAACCATGCCCGCAACCAGGACGTCGAAGAATATCCCGATCTCTACAATCATGGGCATTCCATAAGTCAATGAGATCGCGGCGAGAAAAATCCCGTTCTCCAGCGAGAGCAATGCCAGCACCTGGGTGAGCGCCTTGCGCCGGTTCACCATCATGAAGAAACCGATGAGGAACAAGGCGATGGCCACGGCCAGCGTGTTGTGGCCCAGGCTTGCAGGGCCCATCGGCTCGTCCGGCCGGTGCAGCGACTCCGCCACCACGTAGGCCAGCAGCGTCAGCAGTCCGGTGATAATCACCGTGATGGGCGCATTCACCAACGGCTCGATCTCCTGACGGATCTCGATCTTCGAAACCAGCCGCTCGAAGATGATCGGCAGCAGAATGGCCTTGACCACCAGCATGAACAGCGCGGCCGCGTAGATATGCGGGGCGTTGTTGTAATACGCGATGGTGATGGCGATGCAGGCCAGCAGGAACGACTGCACGGCGAAGGCGCGGATGCTGGTGATCAGCCAGCGCTGCGTCACCATCATGATTTGCAGCACCAGCACCATCGCCGCCATCAGCGTGATCATCCTGTTGCCGAAGAGTGCGTCCTGCCAGAAGTGCATCCGATCCTCTGCCTTCGTTACGCTTGAAACAGAAAGGTTGAAACCAGCGCCAGCGCGCCCAGCACAAAAGCGATCGCCAGCAACTCCGGCACGCGGAACAAGCGCATCTTGGCGTTGCTCACCTCGACCACGGCCACCACGATCGCCAGCAGCAACAGCTTGGCGATAAACAGCACGAGACTGAAGAGAACAGCGCCCGGAGACCAGTCCGTGGCCAGTCCGAACGGGAAGAAGACGTTGACCAGGATGGTCATCAGCACCAGTTGCTTGACGAACGCGGCCCACTCGATCAACGCCAGATACGGCCCGGAGTACTCGAGAATCATGGCCTCGTGAATCATGGTGAGTTCCAGGTGCGTCGCCGGATTGTCCACCGGAATGCGCCCGGTCTCCGCGATCAGAACGATGAACAGCGCGACGAACGCCAGCATCTGCGAGGGAGCGAGAAAGCGCCAGCTCTGCCCCAGCGCCGACTGCGCCACGGTGCTCAGATTCGTTGAGCCCGCTCCAATGGCGACGGTAAACACAGCCAGCATCAGCGCGGGCTCGGCAATGGCCGAGATGGTCATCTCGCGGCTGCTGCCCAACCCGCCGAAGGAACCGCCGGTATCCAATCCGCCCAGCGCCAGAAAAAAGCGTCCCAAGGCGAGCAGATAGACGACGGCCAGCACGCCGCCGAACATGCTCATCGGCGCGCTGGCCGAGACGGTGGGAATCAGCAGACTGGCCAGCAGCGTAGTTACGAAGAGCACATAGGGCGTGGCCGAGAAGATCCACGAGGCGGTGTCGGGAATCACCATGCCTTTGCGCAGAAGTTTGTAGATGTCGCGATACGGCTGAATCAAGCTGGGCCCGCGCCGCGTCTGCACGCGCGCCTTGAAGGCGCGATTGAATCCCGTCACCAGCGGCGCGAGCAGCAGCACCAGCGCGACTTGAACCAAGATTGCCAGTATCTTTGCGATCATCCGCGCACCCCGAAGAGCAAAAGCAGAATCAGCGTGACAAAAATGTAAGCCAGATAAGCGTGGATGCTGCCGGTTTGAATCTTGCGCATGCGCGCGGTTAGCGCCAGAAAGCCCTCCCACAAGGGCTGATAGAACTGCGTCTCGAAGGTCGGCTCGATCTCCGACTCGAAGTGAATGGACTTCGGGTAATACGGCGACACATCGAACTCCGCCTGAATCTCGCGGTGCGGCCGGAAGATCGCTCCGAAGATCATGCGCAGCGGCTTGGAGAAAGCGGTTGCCGTGTACTCGTTTGCCGAGGTCAGGCCGGGCAAGCCGCAGTCCCAGGAAGGCCCGGTCGCGCGCGGCGATTTGCGCCCCAGGGCATACCACAACCCCAGCGGCACCGCGCCCAGCGCGATCAGCGCAAGCGCCAGCACCAGCGGCGAAACGCTGCCGTTGTGCGCGGAACCCGCGGTGAGCAGCAGGCTGTTTCCCGCCACCAGTTGCCCGGTGATTTGCACGCCGAGAGTTTGCTGCGTAATCGAAGCGAAGATGGGGACGAACCAGGTTGCGCCGAGTCCGAGAACAACGCAGGCCAGCGCCAGCAGCGCCATGCCGGTCTTCATCGAGAGCGGCGCTTCCGTGGCGCGTTCCGCATTCTGGCTGCGCGGCAGCGCCAGGAACGTGATGCCGAAAGCCTTCACGAAACAGGCTGCGGCCAGCGCCGCCGTCAAGGCCAGCAGCGCGCCGGCAATGGGAAACGCGATGCGCGTCAATGTCGCCGTTGCGCCAAAGCCCGCCAACAGCCCCTGGTAGGTGAACCACTCGCTGACGAATCCGTTCAGCGGCGGAAGCCCGGAGATGGCGATGGCGCCAACCAGAAAGAAGAGCGCGGTCCACGGCATGCGCCGGATCAAGCCGCCCATCTCTTCCATGTTGCGCGTCTTCGCGCCTTGCAACACGCTGCCCGCGCCCATAAACAGCAGGCATTTGAAGATGCCGTGATTGAGCGTGTGGAAGAGCCCGGCAACCAGGGCCAGTGCGGCCAGTTGCGGATGACCGAAGGAGCGGAAGAGCAGCGCCGAGCCGAAACCCATCAGGATGATGCCGATGTTTTCGATGCTGTGATAAGCCAGCAGCCGCTTCAAATCGTGCTCCATCAGCGCGTACAGCACGCCCAGCAGCGCGGAGACCACCCCCGCCGTGAGCACCAGCATCCCCGCCCACACCGGCAAGTCGGGGTAGAAGTCGAAGAAGACGCGCGCCATGCCGTAAATGCCGGTCTTGATCACGATTCCCGACATCAGCGCGGAGACGTTGCTGGGCGCCACCGGATGCGCCGCGGGCAGCCAGATATGCAGCGGGATGATGCCCGCCTTGACGCCAAAACCAAAGAACAGCAGCAGAAAGGCCGCCGCGCCCAGCCCCGGCGAAAGCCGCGAGCCCACGCCGTGCAGCGCCTGGAACTCCATGCTGCCGGCCACTGTTCCCAGCAGCAGGAACCCGATGTACAGCAGGCCCGTGCCGCCGCGCGACATGAGGATATAGAGCGATCCGCCCTGGCGCGCCTCCACCGACTCATGGTCGGTGACCACCAGAAAGTACGAGGTGACCACCACCAGTTCCCAGGCGATCAGGAAGAAGATGATGTTCGATGCCGTAAAGACCAGCGTCAATGCCAGCAAGTGCAGATTGAAGAAGCAGCAGAACAGGCCAGGCCTGCGCTGCACGACACCGTGCTTCAAATAGCCGACCGAATAGACCGCCACGCACCCGGCCAGCAGCGAAAGGGCCAGATTGAAGAAGGCCGAGAGCGGGTCGAGCCGCACGCCGTAGTGCAGGAACGGCAAACCGGAGTCGAGCGTCCAGTTGAACTCCGCGCCGGCCAGCAGGGCGCCGGCCGAGGCGCAGAACTCCAGCGCCGCGGCAAGCAGGCTTGCGCCGCACAGCCAGGCTGGGACCCAGGCCGCGTTGTTTTTCCGAAAATAGGCGGCCAGCCCTGCCAACGCCGCAACTGCATAGACGAGCAGGCCTGCCGAATACAACTCACGAATCGGCAACATAAGGTTTTGAGGGTTGACTCGATCAACCGGGGATCGCTTCAGCGGCACACGCGCACCGCCCGTGCGGCCGGACACGCTGATCTGCCTCCCATTATATTCGAGCGGCTCCAAGGGCCGGATGCCGTCCCCTTCCGGGGCGAACGGTTTGATCGATATTGCAGTCTTCGTCCCGAAGGGACGGCATGAGCGTAGCCCAGGACAAGCGAAGCGCAGTCCTGG